>ERZ1740060.228-NODE-228-length-42857-cov-12.138078_pt1 | contig 42857 bp, 32 predicted proteins | sample MGYA00581743_ERZ1740060 | MGnify/ENA primary metagenome ERZ1740060 (study PRJEB43018, sample SAMN04849235) | marine metagenome | isolation source: floating plastic debris | place: Pacific Ocean | collected 2008-08-27 | study: EMG produced TPA metagenomics... | reverse complement strand
CCTATCACCTTATTAAGCGCATGACCTGTACTTCTTGGCCTGTACGTTAACCATCCTGTCAAAGAACTTTTCTTTTCAAACCCTACTGGCTTGAAAACTTGGTGCACGTTTGTGCTTTCTTTTGATGCTTTTCTTACCCCACTAAACTTACTTTCTTAACTCTATTTATTTCCCTTTTGCTGAATGGGACTGCAAAGGTAGAAAAGTAGTTTTTACTTGCAAAAGATTTAGCTAAAATTTCTGTAAAATATTTTCTATTCTTCTTTACACTATTAAGCAGGGAGATAAAGAACTACATCTTATTGATTTTGGTTCTGCATCCTTGAAAAAAATAAAAAAAGGGTTACAATTTGTAACCCTTTCCATTTAGTACAAAATATTTTAGTCTTATTCACCCTAGCGGGTCGCTAGCCTTTCAGCCTCGTCAAATAATTTTAAGGCTTCTTGTAAGATTTGATTTTGCCTATTGAATATAGGGAATGCTCCATCGTTCCCCCAAACGCTACGAGCAATTAAACCTTTTACTCTATTTTTGACTAAATCTTCTACTTCTGCCATGTCTTCACTATCTATTTCCTCCCCTGCTTTTCGGGCTATATCGTAAAGGTCGTTCATCATTTTATCACTTACTTCAAAATCACTTATATAGTCTTGAAGTGACATCGCTTCTAGTTTCCCTTTATGATCTTCGTAGTAAAGCAGTGTATACTCACGAACAGCATTAGTATTGTATAACTTTCCGAGAGACTTATTTCCGATGTTTGATGTGTCTAGTGGAACAAAGAAGTCAGGCATGATCCCTCCTCCACCATATACCAACCTTCCTTTATTGATAGTCTCATATTTGAGCGAATCATCAAAGTGAATGCTATCGGCACTAAATAACTCTCCGTGCTCAAATCGGTGACGTACATCCTGACTATATTCTTCCGCTCCTTCTTCGTAAGGTTTTTGAATAGAGCGACCACTAGGGGTATAGTAGCGAGAGATAGTTAAACGCAACTCTGAGCCATCATCTAGCGGGATAGGCATTTGGACTAGTCCTTTACCAAAAGAACGACGTCCGACGATAAGCGCACGATCATTATCTTGTAATGCTCCGGCCACAATTTCAGAAGCAGAAGCACTACCTTCATTGATTAGTACGATAATTGGTTGACGCTCAAACAGTCCATCACGATAGGCTCGAGCTTCGGAATTGTAGCGGGGCTGCTTTCCTTCAGTGTATACGATCATGGCATTATCTCTTAGGAATTCATCCGCCATATTAATCGCCCGATCCATATACCCCCCGGGATTGTCTTGTAAATCTAATATGAGTTTCTTCATGCCCTGCGATTTTAATTCAGAAAGCGCCTGGTGAAACTCATCATAGGTACTGGCAGCAAAGCGGCTCACTTTTATGTAGCCCACTTCACCATCAACCATGTAACTAGCATCTACTGATTCTTGAGGAATTTTATCTCGGATAATGGTAAAGTCCATCAGGCTACTCACCCCTTTACGTTTAATCCCAACCTTTACTTCGGTTCCTTTTTTACCGCGTAGCAGATCAAAAACATCACGATTGTCAATACCAGTACCTGCGACGACTTCTCCATCTACTTCTACAATTTTATCACCACTCTGAAGGCCAACCTCTTCCGAGGGGCCGCCGCTTAGCGGAGCAACTACGTAGATAGTATCTTTGATGATATTAAATTCTATTCCAATTCCCTCAAACTCTCCTTCTAACTGTGACTTGGCTAACTCTAATTCTTTGGAGGGAATATAAACCGAATGGGGGTCTAGCTTTTCTAGCATTCGGCTAATGGCGGTTTCTACTAAATCATCGGTGTCTACTTTATCTACGTAATCGCGCTGTACATAGGTAAGAATCTCTTTAAATTTAAGATAACCACTAATAATATCATTTTTGGTTCCGTCGCCATCGGCCATTGTTGCTCCAATCAGAATACCAGCAGCTACCGCTATGGTTAGTAAAATAGGCAGACGTATTTGAAAGCTTGAATTTTTGGTTTTACTCACGGCTCTTCATTTAATAATAACAGATAAAGGTCTAAGGGTGATATGGGTGTTTGAGGCTGTAATAGAAAAATAGTGGAGGTCTAATATAGCTATTTGCCCACTAAAATAACACAAATAGGTGTCTTTCGTTCTTCAAAGTTGAATATAATGTTACAATCCGTTAATTTTATATATTTAGAACGATACACTATTCCCTATATTGGAGCCCATGAACATTCATACGCACCGACGTATTGCTGAGTTGGTAGATGAGAACTACGCGTATGCCTCTGTTCTTTATTACTTCGGCATTAAGTTTTATGATTACGACGAGAAAACACTGGAGCAGGTCTGCCACGAGCAGGGGCTTGATGTGCATGACGTGATTCAAGATTTAGAAGCAGTATACGAACAGGATGAAGATCAAATTGTAGGCCTATCGGCATTGCCGATTGATGTTATTATTGCATATCTTAAACATACTCACTTTCAGTTTATTAAAGAGCGATTACCTTATCTTAGTAAACTAATTCATCACCTACCCACCCACCAGCATCCCGAGATTGTGGAGGATCTACAGTTTGTATTTCCGCTATTCGTGGAAGAACTAATCCACCATATCTACGAGGAAGAAGATGACTTTTTCTCTTATGTAATGGGATTGCAAATGGCTTCTAAAGATGGAAAGCCTACTTCTGAATTATACCTTAGCATGGAAAAGCGTTCTATTCAGGATTTTGCTATTCACCACGATATGGACGACGATGAAATGGAAGGGATTCGCCAGATCACGAATGGTTATGCTACCGATGGCATTGATAGTCTGCACCTACGGGTAGTATACGCTGAATTACAGAAATTTGAACGAGACCTCTGCGTACACGCTAGTGTAGAAAATGAAATTCTATTTCCTAAAGCTTTGATGCTAGAAAAGCAGGTGCAAAAAATTATGCGCGCTAAGGTGCGTCTCAACTAACTGATATGGGACGGTTAGTGGGGATTGATTATGGTCTGAAACGAGTGGGTATTGCCGTAACTGATCCACTCCGGATTATTGCTACTCCTTTAGGGACAGTTCCTGCTTCACGAATCATTTCATTCCTCAAAAAGTACTGCGATACTGAACCAGTAGATGCCTTCGTGGTAGGGTTGCCCAAGAAGTTAGACAATACGGATACCCATGCTACCCAACCTACCCGCAACTTTGTGAAACAACTTCAAAAACAATTTACCCAGCCGATCTACTGGGAAGATGAACGCTTCACCTCTAAAATGGCGTTAGATGCTATGATTGCTGCCGGGACTACCAAGAAGCAACGACGGCAAAAAGGATCTATCGATAAAGTGAGTGCTACCATTATTTTACAATCGTATTTAGCAAAAGTATGATTTACCCTATTGTACTATACGGTGACCCCGTACTGAAAAAACCTGCCGAGCCGGTTGACCCCGAGCAAATTGACGTAAAACAGCTCAGCGAAGATATGTTCGAAACAATGTACCAAGCCAGTGGGGTAGGTTTAGCTGCTCCTCAGATTGGAAAAAGTTTGCGGATGTTTGTGATCGATAGCACCCCACTCGACGAAGACGAAGGAAAAGAAGGCATTCGCCGGGTATTTGTTAATCCTGAAATCTTGGAAACCGAAGGTGATGATTTTGCTTTTGAAGAAGGGTGTTTGAGTATTCCGGGTATCCGGGCTGATGTGCAGCGTCCTCCCAAACTTACCATACAATACCAGGACGAAAGTGGACAGGAACATACTGAAACCATAGAAGGTATGCCCGCCCGCATTGTACTACACGAATACGATCATATTGAAGGGGTACTCTTTGTCGATCATGTAAAAGGTTTGAAAAAAAGGTTGATGAAAGGCAAACTGACTAACATCAGCAAGGGACAGGTAGACGCTAATTATCGGGTGAAACTGCCCGCTAAGGCTATCCGTCGTGCCTAAGGATCTACTCACTGTTTCCCTTATCCAAACTTCACTTTACTGGCATGAGGTAGAAGCCAACTTGGCCATGCTGGAAGAAAAGATCTGGCAAATAGGTCAGCCTACTGACCTAATCATCCTGCCTGAGATGTTTTCTACTGGATTTACCCAAGCGGCTGAGAATGTAGCTGAACCCATGAATAGCCGCACCTTTCGATGGATGAGGCAGCAAGCCGCCCAAACTCAAGCCGTAGTTACTGGCAGCTATATTGTACGCGAAGGACAACAATACTATAATCGGCTACTGTGGATGAAGCCCGATGGTACGTTCTCACACTACGACAAACGCCATCTGTTCCGCATGGTGGGAGAGCATAACGTATTCTCTTCTGGTAATACCCAACTAATCGAAGAACTAAACGGCTGGAAAGTCTGCCCGTTAATTTGCTATGACTTGCGTTTTCCTGTCTGGAGTCGGAATCAGGTGAAGGCTGATGAAACACTCTTGTACGACTTGCTAATTTACGTGGCTAACTGGCCCGTTGCCCGTCTTCAGGCTTGGGAAACATTACTTAAGGCAAGAGCTATCGAGAATTCTTGCTATACTATTGGGGTAAACCGAATCGGGGAAGATGGAAACCTGGTAGCCTACTCAGGTAATTCACTAGTTAGTAATTGTAAAGGCAACGTGCTAGCTGATTTATCCAATCAAGAACAGATACTCACAATTCAATTATCTCACCAAGATTTGGCAGAGTACCGTCAGAAATTTCCCGTACATCTAGATGCTGATTCTTTCCGACTGAACCCACCAAAGAGAGATTAGATCAGTTGCTGCTAAGTATCATTCGTGCTTTTGCTTACCCATAAGCCATTTTTTATCGAGTCTCGCTAACACATTCCTATCTGTTTTTCTGGCAGTACGATAGAAGGTATCAGTGTATCGCCTACATATACTGTAAAGTTGCTGATAGCTCCCATAAACACAGCATTAGTCGTCTTCTACTTGAGAACACGCCAATTCTTTAGAGTAAACAAAATATAAATTTATTCCTAAAAAAATATAAATATGGCAATAATTTCAGATATGTCTTGATCTATTTAGAAATTTATTTAATTTCGTATTATTATATTAATTTTTATAATATAAAAATATGAAAACATTATGTACAACCTTCAACTTCCTCATTCTAAGCTTACTGTCTACAGCAGCTTTTTCCCAAGTACAGGGAACAGTCACCGACCTAGAAAATGATAGCCCACTCCCGGGAGTGAGTATTCTTATCAAAGGAACCAGTACGGGGACTATCACTGATTTAAATGGGCAATTCCGACTGAGTCAGATTAGCTCGTCCGACACGCTGGTTTTTTCGTCAGTAGGGTACGAGACTCTGGAAGTACCCATCAACAACCGCAGCCAGATTGATATTTCGCTTTCCCCGGATATCCAGTCTTTATCAGAAATTGTGGTTGTGGGGTACGGTACCCAAAAGCGGGAAGACGTAACCGGTGCCGTGGTTTCTGCCCCACTAGAAGCCTTTGAGGAAGCCCCAAACACCAATATTTTACAGTCACTCAGTGGTTCTACCCCCGGTATCGACATCGGGCAGGCGGCGTCTGCAGGCGAAGAACCCACTATTCAGGTGCGGGGGCAAGCGAGTATTAACGGGAATCAGAACCCGCTAATCATTCTCGATGGGGTATACTACCGTGGGCGGTTAGCCGACTTAAATCCTAATGATATTGCTTCCGTAGATGTGCTCAAAGACCCGAGCAGCATGGCGGTGTACGGCGCCCAAGCGGCGAACGGAGTGGTGATTGTTACTACCAAGAGTGGTAAAAGTGCTCAGGCACCCGTCATCAGCTATTCTGGCTTTTACACTACGCAGTCACCCGCCAATGAACTTACGCCCTTGGGGCGCGAAGGTTATTTGAAGGGAGTGCGTGACGTAGAATGGGAAAATGGTTATCTAGCCCCTGACTTCATACAGGAAAACCCTGATTGGGCGATTGAAAACGATACCGGCTTATTTCCCCCTTTGCTGGAAGGATTTGCCAATGGTACGGACTACAGTTGGTACGATGAAGTGACCGACCCCGGTTATATCACCGACCACCAACTCAGCATACGAGGCAGTGGTGAACATACGTCTTACTTTCTTTCGGGAGGATATACCGACCAGAAAGGATGGATGCTGAACGATACCTACCGCCGAATTACAGCCCGAGTCAACGTCGACACTGAAATCACCGACTGGCTCACAGTGGGAGCCAATACGTTTGGGGCATTTTCTGATTTCTCCGGTGAAAGTCCCATACTAAGCCAGATTCCTCAGATGAGCCCGCTAGTCACTCCCTATGATGAAAACGGAGAACTCGTCGTGAATCCGTTAGGTGACAATCGCTTAAACCCTTTTTTACAGAGTGCTGCCGATGATCGCGATTTACGCAATAACCTCTCGGGAATCTTCTACGCTCAAGTTCGTGTTCCGCAAATCCCAGGACTTAGCTATCGGGTAAACTTTAGCAATAACTACCGCTGGGAGGAACTGGGTAATGCCAATCCATTTGACAACGGACAAGCCGGGCGAGCCATTAAAATCAATCGAGCCACCTATGACCTAGTCGTAGATAATATCATTACCTACAATCGAGAACTAGGAGAGAATCACGAAATTGATGTAACCTTACTTTACGGATTTAACCGCATCAGTTTTAATGAAACCCGAGCCGAAGGGAGCAATTTTACTAATCTAGCCCTTTCGTATAATAGCTTGGAGCAAGCGGTGATTCAACAAATATTTTCTGATGCCTGGGAAGAAAGGTACCTCTACCAGATGGGTCGGATTAACTACGGCTTTCGCGAAAAATACTTGCTAACGGCCACCCTCCGCCGCGATGGATTTAGTGGTTTTTCTGAGAGAAATAAGGTGGGAATATTTCCCTCGCTTGGCTTAGGATGGGTACTCTCAGAAGAAAATTTCTTAGCTAATGTAGAAGCGATTAACTTCTTGAAACTTCGGGCGAGCTATGGTATTAATGGTAACCTCACTGATCGCTACAGTTCATTAGCCCGTATTAGCTCAGGGGGAGGAAATCAGTATCTCTTTGGGGATGGCGGTAGTACGGTAAACGGCCAGCGAGTTGCCTCATTGGCCAACCCTAATTTAAGTTGGGAGCGAACCGTAGGCATTAACGTAGGGGTCGACTTTACGTTGCTCGACCGCCGCTTATCAGGTAGCGTTGACTACTATCAATCCAGTACGACCGACCTGCTGTGGGATTTTGTACTCCCTGAAATTACCGGTTTTCAACAGATCAGATCGAATGTAGGCGAAATCAGTAATACGGGATTAGAAATGCTAGTCAATGCCAGTGCAGTGCGAGGCACAAATTTTAGTTGGGATATCCAAGCGAACTTTGCTACCAATACCAACCGAATTGAAAGTTTACTGGGCTTAGATCGTGATGGCGACGGGCAAGAAGATGATCTCATCGCCAACGGACTGTTCATTGGCGAGCCTGTCGGTGCAGTATATGGCTACGTAATTGATGGGATTTGGCAGGTAGGTGATGAAAATATTCCGGATGGCTTTGCCCCCGGATTGTATCGTTTACGTGACCTAAACGACGATGGACAAATTACCCCTCAGGACGACCGCCAGATTTTGGGCTACCGAGAACCGTCCTATCAGTTTGGTATTCAGAATACCCTACGGTATAAGAATTTTGCCTTCAAATTTTTCATTAAATCGATTCAAGGAGGCAGTGATGGCTACCTGAGCCTAAATAACCCTTGGGATGGTGGCTACAGTACGCCTGGTAATGCCCAAAGCAGCAACTGGTTTGCAGAAGTGGACTACTGGACGCCCTCCAATCCGGGAGCCACGTACCGACGACCCGGCCCTGATGCGGCCATTAGCCAGCAGCGCTTCTTCGCTCGTAGCTTTGTCCGCCTACAAGATATTTCGCTGTCTTACACCCTCGGCCAGGGCTTGCTCGACCGAATTGGACTACAGGAGGCTAAACTATTTGTCAGTGGTAAAAACCTGCTCACTTTTACTGATTGGGAGGGTTGGGACCCCGAAACCGGGCAAGGGCTAGGGCCGAACCAACGCCGACAAGATGATAGAAACAATAATGATAATCGTGATAATAACCGAAATAGAAGTGCCCTCCCCGTGATGCGAGGTTTTACCGTGGGCTTAAATATATCATTATAACCCCTATGACAATTCATATGAAAACGACTTATAGATATTGGATAATTCTCGTTGCGTTAGTTGTATTATCTACTGCCTGTAACGAAGATGAATTTCTAAAAGAAGAACCGTTAGACTTCTTCAGCCCCAGCAACGCCTTTGTTAGCTTTGAGAATTTTGAGAGTAGCGTTTTTGACTTATATGCTCAACTACGTAATTATCGGTTTAACACTCCAGATCAGGCACGGGCCTATCTCTACGGTACTGACATTATGTTCGATGCCCGTGAATCCGCAGCCAATAATCGTTTTGGTGATTACGCCATCACATTGAACCCTACCAGCAATATGCCTGAGTGGCACTGGGATCGGTTGTACAAAATCGTGGCAAGTGCCAATACTATCCTAGATCGCTTGGCTCAAAATAGTGTACTTACGGAAGAGGAGCAGCAACTCATTGAGGCTGAAGCCCGCTTCTTCCGGGGGTGGGCCTACCGTTATTTGGTGCATCTCTACGGCGGTGTGCCCATTCTTTTAGAAGAAGTTACTTCGCCTCAAACCGATTTTACCCGGGCCAGTCGAGAAGAGGTGCTAGCTCAGATTGTAGCTGATGCTACATTTGCGGCTGATAACCTACCCGGCATTGCTGATGTGGCTGCCGATGGGCGAGTGTCTAATCTAGTAGCCCAGCAACTACTAGCCGAGACATACCTTGCTCAGCAAAACTGGGATGCCGCTATTAGCGCAGCAACCGTAGTGATTGATGATCCTAATACAGCGCTCATGACCGAGCGCTTCGGCTCACGAGCGAGCGAACCGGGCGATGTGTACTATGATCTGTTCCGACAAGGCAACCAAAACCGGGCCGGTAGTAATAGTGAGGCTATTTGGGTAGCGCAAATGGAAGCCGATGTGCCGGGCGGATATCTGACCTCGACTAATCAAGCAGGTAATACCCTAGAGCGTAACCATGTACCAGCCAGTTGGACACTACAAGACCCGGATGGTAACCCAGCCGTGTTAGGGTGGCGGTCTGACCTCAATACCGGAGGGCGGGGAGTATCTTTTATGCGTCCCACCAGCTTTTTCGAGAACACTTTATGGGAAACTGATTTTGATAATGATCTCCGTAATTCTCCCATCAACTATATCCGCGATTTTCGCTACGATGATCCTACTTCTGCTTGGTTTGATTCCAGTGCGGTGGAGTATCCCGGTCCTAATTTGATGGCCCAAAGTTGGAGATGGTATCCCTGGCTGAGCAAAGTAACCACGCCAGGGCGGCACCCCGATGCCTTGTTCGCTGACCGAGATTTAGGTTTGCTTACCGCCGCCGGAGGCTCTACCTATGCTGATCAGTACTATATGCGATTAGCGGAGACCTATTTGCTGCGGGCTGAGGCTTATCTGGGTCGAGGAGATCAAACGAGTGCTGCAGCAGACATCAACGTGGTACGAAATCGGGTCAATGCTACTCCTGTTAGCCCTGGTGAAGTGACAATAGATTATATTTTGGATGAACGGGCTCGTGAACTTAGTATTGAAGAAGATCGTCGGATTACTTTGCAGCGATTGGGGAAACTGGTAGAGCGAGTACGATTATACAACCCACATAACGGAGATGAAATCCAGGATTTTCACCAAGTCTGGCCAATTCCCGCCAGTGAGATTGAGGCAAATATTAATGCCATACTGGAGCAGAACGAAGGTTACTAGCGTAAAATTGGCTTATATATATCTAGTACTAGTGCTGTTGTTGGTTACATCAGCCAACGCTCAGACTGCTTTAGTACTGAACGTGCGTAAGCGAGCGGAAGTAGATGTTCCTAAAGACAATTTTCATCTGTACCTTATGGCGGGACAATCTAGTATGGCCAGAAGTGCTCCGGTTGAGGCAATTCTTCTGTTCGAAAGACAGAAGTCCTGTATGCTAAAGCGGTAATGGAAGTGAACGAAGCATTTGAAGTAAAAGAAAAGCTTAGATAAATGAAAATTATGGATCATCCTATCATGGACAAACGATTACTATCAAGCATATTATTTCTTCTGACTTTGTCCTACTCAACCGTGCTAGCGCAGACGTCTGAGTTTAGCCATCTAGGCAACGTTTCCTCCCGTTACGCAAAAGACATTCAAGCCTCCAATTGGTCAGTGGGAGCTGAGACGATGGATCGTGACTATACCATTTATAACAATTGGAAAGAATATCTGGGGCCATTGGGCATCAAAAAAGCTCGTTTGCAAGCCGGTTGGGCCAAGACTGAGTACCAAAAAGGGTACTACAATTTTGCTTGGCTGGATAACATTATTTACGATATGGTAGGGCAAGGAGTAGAGCCGTGGCTTAACGTCAGCTACGGCAATCCACTGTATAGTGGCGGAACCAAACTAGGCGCAGCTATGCCTAAAGACTCAGCTTCTATCGCGTCCTTCGCCGCCTGGGCTAAGCTACTCGCCGCTCGCTATAAAGAAGTGGTAGATGAGTATGAAATCTGGAATGAGGGAATCCATAGTAAGAAAAATACGGTAGACGAATACGCTGATTTGTACATCGCCACCGCGGAAGCTATCCGCTCGGTGCAGCCGAAGGCGCGACTACTGGCAATGGCTATCGCGGGGATTCATCCGGAATTAGCCGATGGTTTCTTGGCCGAAATGCAAAAGCGAAGCAAACTGCATTTGGTCGATCAAATCACCTATCACCCCTACCGACCGAACCCTGACGAAGTATACGAAGAGGTGCTGGAACTACGAGCGGTGGTGAATCGCTACGATCCGCGCATTACCATTCGGCAGGGCGAAAATGGAGCACCTTCGCAGTACCGCAACACGAAGGCCCTGAGGAATTATCCCTGGAGCGAAACCTCTCAGAGCAAGTGGGCCTTACGCCGTATGCTGGGCGACCTGGGGCGGGATATTGAAACCTCCTACTTCAGTATCGTGGATTTGAACTACCCCGACGAAATCAATCGAAAGGGCACACTGGAATCGGATACGACTAAAAAAGTCGTCAAAGCCAAGCCAGTTTACTACGCTTTACAGCACCTGGCAGCCATTTTTGACAACACGTTGGCTAGGGTCCCGAACTATGCATATACCACCTCCGCCGATTCCTCGCTTTCGTGCTTTGCCTATCAACATAAAGCTACGGGGCAGCAAGTCATCACGCTCTGGATGGATGGCAATGTGCCGTCCGATTCGGAAGCATACCAGACCATGGACTTCAGTGTTTCTGGTGGAAATTTCAACGAAACAGTATGGGTAGATTTGCGCACAGGCGAGGTGCGCAAGATTCCCGAGGAAAATATTCAGCAGAAAGGCACCCAGTACACGTTTAGCAACATTCCCGTTTACGACTCTCCGGTGCTTATTGCCGATAAATCGCTGATTCCGCACAGTAGCAGTAATTAGTATGAACAGAATTTGTATGACGTATAAATTACTGCATTTGAAAGCTAGGACTAGGCAGCTAAGAGTGATATTGATGCTAGGATTAGCTATCAGTACAGTAGTTGCCTGTCAAGACGCTGCTCCCGTCTTGATACTGGTTGATGATAGACAATCAGCCAATATTTATCTACCAGCAGGTACGACCGATCCTATTCGCTTAGCGGTGGATGATCTTCGGTCAGACATTGCGAAGATTACCGGAAAACAACTACTGGTTTCCGAAAAGTTAGATACCACCGCCTTACAAGTGCTGGTGTTTAATTTGGCAGATGAAGCCCAACGGAGCGAAGCCGTCCAATTACACCCTGATTTGGATACCTTATTAGGAAAATGGGAAGAATACGTAGTGCAGAATGTATCGTTCAGCGGTAAGCAGCATTTGCTGATGGCGGGCAGCGACGAACGGGCAACCATGTTTGCCATCTATCACTTTTTAGAGGAATATCTGGGTATTGATCCTACCTACTACTGGAGCGGGCTGGAGCCCGCGAAACGCGAGCAGCTCGCCTGGCAAGAAGTACGTATTGTGCAGGGTGAGCCGACCTTCCGCTTCCGGGGCTGGTTTATCAACGACGAGGATTTGCTCACCGAATGGAAAAATGGTGGTGGTACCCGGAACATTGATTATCGTTTCTACAGCCAGGTGGTGCACCCGGAGGTGATTCGCCCCGTGCTAGAAACAGCCCTGCGCTTACGCATGAACTTAGTAATCCCCGCTAGCTTTGTCGATATTCGTAATCCGCCCGAAGAGCGACTGGTCGCCGAAGCGGCCCAACGAGGCTTATACGTTTCTATGCACCATATCGAGCCACTGGGCGTAAGTGCCTTTGGCTACCAAAACTATTGGCAAGAACAGGGTGAAGAACCATTGTTCTCCTTTTACAGCGAACCTGAGAAGATTACCCAAACCTGGCAGGAGTATGCTCAACGCTGGGCGAAGTACCCCAATGTGATCTGGCAGACTGGCCTGCGGGGCATTGCCGACCGCCCGATGTGGCTGGCCGATCCCGGCGTACCCCAATCTGATGCTGATCGGGGACGTATTATCTCCGAAGCTATCCAGGTACAAAGCGAAATTGTTGATACGCTAGATCAGCGCGAGCGACCACTCTTATCAACTACATTGTGGGCTGAAGGTGCGGGGCTCAATCAGGCTGGGCATCTTACCTTTCCCGACAGTATGATTATTATCTTCGCCGATAACAGTCCTGGCTGGCGGTGGCAAGCGGACTTTTACGAAACTGAGCGTAATTCGGCAAATCAGTATGGAGTTTACTATCATCATCAATTATGGGGTTCAGGGCCGCACCTAGCTCAAGCTATTCCGCCGCAAAAAACCTACGACATGTTCCAAGAAGCCGTTGAACATCAGGCTTCGGATTACGCGATCATGAATGTATCTAACGTGCGGGAATTCATCTTAGGTATAGAAGCCTCTGCCGAAATGCTGTACGACATGCAGTCGTTTGAAGTAGAGGGGTTTATGTCGCGGTGGTTTGCGGCACACTTTGGGGAGCAGGCCGAACCGGTACATAAGCTCTACCAACGATTTTTCGACAGCTACCAGATGCACGAAACTTCGAGCGTACCGCTATTGCTGGACGGGCAAACCCGTTCGTATGGTTATAAAGTGCTGCATCGCCTCAAAATGCAAGTGGAACAACCCGAAAAATATCAGGAAATATTGGCGCAAGAGGCAACGCCTACGGTAGAATCCACCTGGGGAAGCCGTTATCTATCCGATATGCACCCCGCTAATAGCTTGTCACCTGACGAAGTACTGACACTACTTCAACAACAAATTCAAAGCCTGGAGGGAATGGAGGGTAGTTTGGTGCAAGCAGCTGACCAACTAACTGGCGACACTTTGCAGTTTTTCCAAACCAACCTAGTAGCTCAGCATAAGATATTGCTGGGTCTGAATCGTTGGCTGGAAGCCGTGATTTTATCTCGCTTAGCAATGGACGAAAATAATACGATGGCGGCCAGTATGCACTTGCAGCGAGCGATAGAATTTCTGGAGCAAGTAGAAGATGCTAAGAAAATTGCTTCCGAAGGTGAGAAGTGGGAGCACTGGTACCGGGGCGATAAGAAAATGAATATTGTCGGGATGATAGAAAGTACTAAGCGAGTGCATCAATTGATGGTTGAAAGGTTTTCCTAAGTAGCTGGGAGCCGGGGGCATGGAGCTGGGAGTGCGTATTCTAACCCCCTGCTCCTCGCTCCCGGCACCCCGCTCATTACTGAAGGTTTTGATTGATCTGCTCGGCGGTTTGTCGGAGAGCACGGATAATTTCGTCGCGGTGAGTATCGGTATAGCGAAGCTCGGGAAGAAAAACACCCAAAGCGGCTTCTACCCGTCCTTGCTGGTACAGCGGCACCGCTAGACCTACAATCTGCCGACTGGTATGATCAATCGCTAGGCCTGCTTCGCGCAGTTGAGCCAGAGCTTGAAGCAATTGGGTTTCGGTGGTGACGCCCGACCAGACCTCTTCGGTAGGAAGACCGTAGGTACGGGCAAAACGCACCTGCTCGGCTTCTGGCTGGTAGGCCAGGATCAGCCGTCCGGTAGCCGAATCGTATACCGTTCGGTCTACGTTGCCTCGGGCCTGAATGTCGCGATCGCACTCCACGGAGTGCAGCGTAATCCGGCGATCGTTCACCACGATGGTGAGCAGTGAGGTCTCGTTGATGGCTCGGGTCAGTTGCTGCATCAGAAGTTCGGCGGCAGCAATCAGGTCTCGCTTGTAGGCTTTGTTGCGGGTGAGGTGATAAGACATGGCTCCGAGCCGATAACCTTTTTTATGGCCCACTTGCTCAATGTAGCGGCGGGTGACCAGGGTTTTAAGAATATTAGCACAAGTGCCGTGATTCAGTTGGTGATGATCGGCAATTTCGGTCAGTGTATACTCCCGAGTGGGGTGCTGAGCGATAAATTCTAAAATATTGAGCGCACGATGAAGGACTTGAATCATGAGCACGAAGATAGAGAATCTAATACATAAATGACGAATACCATTCAAACGCTGGATTATGCCGCCATTGCCATCTACATGGCATTTATGGCGGGAATTGGCATCTTCTTCGGATGGTACGTCAAAGATATTGGTCAGTACTTCAAAGGCGGAGGCACTATTCCTTGGTTCGCAGGGGGCATTAGCAACTTTATGTCGATGTTTAGCACCTTTGTGTTTGTGGCCCACGCGGGCATTGCCTACGAATACGGATTGGTCGCCCTACTGATTATCTGGTCATCGGTGCCACCCATGCTGATTGCGGCGGCCTATTTGGCCAAACGATGGCGACGAGCCGGTATTTCTTCTCCGGTGGAGTTTATGGAAGTACGATTCAACGCTTCCGTCCGGCAGGTATTCTCCTGGGGAGGGGTACTATTCCGCCTGTTGGAAAATATGGTACGCTTGTACGCCATCGGCTTATTCATCGCCGCCGCCACTCCGCTGAGCCTGGATGTAGCCATTATTGCTGCTGGGGTGATCGTCGGGATTTATACTGTTACAGGCGGACTTTGGGCGGTCATTGTGACTGATGCGGTGCAGTTTATCGTACTGATCTGTTCTACACTCATTCTGATTCCCCTCACCTTTCAGGCTGCGGGGGGATTGGGTGAAATTATCAATACCGTACCCGAGCACTTCACGCTGTTTAATGGCCCGAAGGGCGCACCGTTTTATTTGCTAACCTACTACATAATGATTGCCATCAAATTTAATGGTAACTGGGCGTTCATTCAGCGGTTCTACAGCGTGAAGAACGAACGCGCCGGGCGAAAGATGGGTGTAGCTAGCGCGGTTTTGTTCCTGATTTTTCCCTTGCTATTCCTACTGCCTCCTGTTGCTGCCCAAGTGATTTTACCCGAACTAAGCAATCCCGAAATGGCCTACGTGAGCGTAGCGCTAGAGGTGTTGCCCACCGGCATCATGGGCATTCTGCTGGCTGCTATGTTCGCCGCCACCATGTCCTCACTCGACTCAGAATATAACGTAGTAGCTAATGTGATTACCAATGATATTTATAAAAGGAAAGTAAATCCGACCGCCTCCGACCGCAAGCTGATGAACGTCGCTCGGGTGGTTACTCTGTTGGTGGGGGGCCTTGTGATCGGTGGTGCGTTCTTTATCGGCGTGTTCGGCGGGGCGTTTGAAGCGAACAAACTGCTTACTGCCTTATTCGCTATTCCACTAATTATTCCGGTGGTGATGGGGGTACTTTTCCCTCGGCCAAAAGCCAGCGGAGCCATCGCCAGCTTAGTGGCGGGAGTAGCTACCGGATTACTACTAAATTATTTACCGTACTTTTCGTGGGAGGTATCTACCCTTACCGCCATTGCGGTATGCCTGATCGTATTCTTCGTTTCAGGTTACGTTGGTCAGAGAAAGTCGAAACAAGAGCAGGCGGTAAATCAGTTCTTTCAGCGGTTGCAAACTCCAGTACCTGTCATTGAACAGGCAGTGATTGATCCGGGGTTTTATCGTTCAATCCGGTTGCTATTTGCTATTGCTTTGGTGTGTACTGGACTTTTGTTTATCACCATGAGCCTGCCCTCTATCGGTATGCTAAGTGGTCAACTGACGTTAACGGTAGGAGTCGTATGTTGCACGCTAAGTGGGTTAGTTTACTGGCAGGCACAACGAAAAAGACTAGGCATGAAGTCTACGGATAAACCAACGGCTAAAAAAACAGCATAAAATAAGAAATAGGAAATGAGAGATAAGAAATTCATACATGATAATTTTCTTCTATCTAATCCAACGGCTCGGGAGCTGTTCCACGGCGTGGCCCGCGAGCTACCCATTATTGATTACCACAATCATATTGATCCGGTGGCTCTGGCGGAGAACCGACGTTATGAGAATCTTACCCAGCTTTGGCTCAGCCTCGACCCGTACAAGCATCGCTTGATGCGGATTAGTGGGGTACCCGAAGCTAAAATTACGGGCGACGCATCGGACTACGATAAATTTTTGGCCTGGGCGCATACATTACCGCAGGCGGTAGGCAACCCATTATACCACTGGAGTGCTTTAGAATTACAACAGATGTTTGGAATAGAAGAGGTGCTAACCCCGAAGAATGCCTCCCAAATTTGGCAAACTTGTCAAGAACAGTTACCGCAAGAAGAATTTCGGATGGCTAACCTCATTAAGCGCTGGGGAGTAGAAACGATGTCTACTTCCGACGATTTACTGGACGATTTACAGCCCCACCAGCAAGCGACCTTAACCCATTCGGTGAATGTCTACCCATCGTTACGGGGAGACACGATACTGGCTTTTTCTAGCCAGCAGTACCGTCCGTGGCTCAGAGAACTGGAGAAGAAAGTCAACACAACCATTCGCAATTTGGAAGATTATCAGGTGGCTATCCAACAGAAAATTGATCACTTTGACCAAGCTGATTGTCGTCTAGCCGATCATGCCTTAGATCCTGATTTTTATTTTGAGTTACCGAGCGAGGGACAAGCGGTAAGCTACTTCAGGCAGGTGATTTTGGGGAATAAGCTTAGCGAACAAGAGAGGGCTCAGCTTACCTCCTATCTGCTGAATTTTCTGGGGAAAGCCTACTCCGAAAAAGGCTGGATACTGCAATTGCACATTGGAGCGCAGCGGCGTACTAGTACTCGTCTGAAACGGATCACCGGAGGAGCTGGAGGTTTTGCCAGTATTGGTAATTCCTGTGATATTGATAGTTTATGTCGGTTTCTGGATAGCTTAGAACAAGCGGGGCAACTACCTAAAACAATCTTGTACACTCTAAACCCATCTGACTACGAGGCTTTTGCCTCGCTAACTGGCTCGTTTGCCGAAGACGGAGTAGCCGGAAAAATCCAGCTAGGACCAGCCTGGTGGTATAACGATCATTACGAGGGCATTCAGCATCACTTAAAGGTGCTAGCCAACTACGGAATGCTCAGCCGGTTTGTGGGCATGACCACCGATTCGCGCAGCCCGCTCTCTTTCTCCCGACATGAGTATTTTCGTCGGGTATTGTGCAACACATTGAGCACCTGGGTAGAAAAAGGTCATTTGCCCAATGACATTGATCTGCTGTCGGAGCTAGTGCAGAACCTCTGCTACGAAAATGCCCAACAATATATGAAATATGAGACACGAAATAGAGTAAGGGCGGATTGCAATCCGCCCGAACGAATAACCAATAATAGCAATTGAACCATTGAACAATCGAATAGATGAACCAATCCGATCATAAAGTAGCCGTAGTAACCGGAGCAGGCGGAACGCTCTGCTCGGCCATGGCCAAAGACCTGGCAGGGCAAGGATACCGAGTAGCACTTGTGGGCCGAACACTACAAAAACTCAAATTGGTTGAGGAAGAAATTCGAGCTAAGGACCAAGTAGCCATTTCCGTTACTGTCGATGTGGCTGACGAGGCAGCAGTCCGGCAAGCGTACGAAACTATTAAGCAGGAGCTCGGAAGATGTTCGGTGCTGATCAACGGTGCCGGTGGTAACCAAAGTGAAGCACTGACCAACATTCCGGCTTACGACGAGCGGGAGCTTGAAGATGACGACTCGGTGAAGGGTTTTTTCAACTTGGATATGAGTGTTTTTCAGAGTGTCATTGAAATCAATACGATGGGGACGGTGATTCCTTGTTTTGTATTCGGGCGAGATATGGCTCGAGAAAAGCGAGGCAGCATCATCAACTTTGCCTCCATGACCAGCTATCGGCCCATCACCAAAGTAGCTGCCTACGCAATGGCCAAGAATGGCATCGTCAGTTTCACCCAGTGGCTGGCCGCGTACTTGGCCCCGGCTAATATTCGGGTCAACGCCATTGCGCCCGGCTTTTTCCTGAACGACCGCAGCCGAAAAATCATGTTTAATGAAGACGGTAGCCAAACCGAACGTGCCCAAAATATCACGCAGCAAACACCAATGAACCGATTTGGGGAAGCTAGGGAGTTACTAGGCTGTATGAACTGGCTGATCAGCGATCAAAATGCCGGGTTTGTGACGGGGATTACCGTGCCAGTAGACGGAGGATTCTTGTCCTGCCCAGGAGTGTGAAGCAATGTATAATGAGCAATGTGCAATACATAGTTAGCACTGTATGGTGGGTGAGTGACCAAGGATCAACGACTGTGGTCTATCGACCGTGGACTATGGACTAATAACAATCAAACAATAAACTATGAGTAGGGAACAGTATAAAAAAGAAGTGAGCATGATGAAGCTGGACAAACTGATTGAGATGCAGGAAGGTGTATCGCAAGTCAAGTTTCCGATTGCCGATAAAGAATTATTAACTCGCTACGAAAAGTTATATACCGGAGCCATCAACGACGTATTGCGGGAGTTCTGCCTGATGAACCAGGCATTGCCCAACCACATCGTACCGCTGCGGGAGTATCGGACAGTGGCTGGCTTTGCCTTTACGGTAAAAAGTGCCCCGAATACCAAGGTAACCGGTGAAATGGAGTTTCGTACCCAGATGTTGGATGCTATGCAGGAAAATGCGTTTGTGGTATGGGACAGTAGCAACGACGAAAAGTCTACTTCTTGGGGGGGAGTGATGACCGCCACAGCCAAGAGAAAAAGAATTAAGGCCGCTTGCTTGGACGGTGGTATTCGAGATACCCATCAGATTCTGGAGGCCGATTTTCCGGTGTTCTATAAGTACCGCTCGTCTAACGGTAGTCTGGGTCGCTGCCTAATTACCCACTATCAGATTGCCTTGGAGATCGGAAACGTAATGATCAAACCGGGTGACATCGTGCTGGGCGACGTAGATGGTGTTTTGGTGGTGCCCCGCGACCTTGCCTACGATGTGCTACTGCGAGCCGAGGAGATTAAAGCGAATGAAAAGAAAATCTTTGGCTGGGTCAAGGACGGACAAAGCGTAAAAGACATCACGAACAAAGGAGGGTATTTCTAGCATGATCATCACGATGCTACTGCCACCCCGCTACGATGAGCGTAAGTGGACGTTGGCTCGACAGATAGGAGTAAACCATGCCATCACCAAAGCAATGCCCAGCCTATCGGGTAAACCCGCTCCTTACGACTTGGCCTCTTTGCGCTCTATTCAGCAAGAATTTAGTGAGGTCGGATTCATACTCCACGGTCTGGAAGGAGATCAGTTTGACATGCAATCAATCAAATTGGGCTTAGCCAATCGCGACGAATGGATTGAACGCTACCAGCAGATGCTCCGCAACATGGGCCAACTAGGAATTCGCCTGCTATGTTACAATTTTATGGCTAGCGTAGGCTGGTATCGTACTCGTACCAATGTAGTTGAGCGAGGCAGCGCTTTGGTCAGTGAGTTTAATCATGAAGATGCGCAAGATCTCGTTTCCGAAGAACAGCGGATAGATGAATTAAAACTATGGGATAATCTGCACTATTTTCTGGATGCCGTTTTGCCAGTCGCCCAGGAAGCGGGAGTGGAAATGTCATTGCACCCTGATGATCCGCCCATCAGCCCGCTAAAGGGAATAGGCCGAATTCTGACTTCAGCGGAAGCCTTTGAGAAAGTGTGGCAGCGCTATCCAATTTCAGCCAACAAAATCACTTTCTGTCAGGCCACCTTCAAGCTAATGGATGAAAACTTATTTGCTTTATCCGCTCGATGGCTCAACGAAAAGCGGATCAACTACCTGCACCTGCGCGATGTGACTGGGAACAAGTACCACTTTCGAGAAACTTTTCATGACAACGGTTCTACTCCGATGGCCGAACTACTTCAGCACTACGCAAAGCACGGGTTTGATGGGCCGCTGCGCCCTGATCACGCTCCGGTTATGTACGGCGAATCACAAGGGACATTCGACAGCGGACTATCCGCGGGCTACGAAATAACCGGAAAAATCTTTGCTATCGGCTATATTAAAGGTATTCTTGAGAAGGGTGGCATCTCGTTAAAACAAAACTAATTTCTTACCAGCAACCTAGTACTTATCGCGCCACCTTGCTCTAAAAATGCCCGAACGATGTACAGACCAACCGGCAATACCGCAGTTTCTAGGCTTAGCTGGCTGAGAGGCTGAGCTAAAAATAGTTCGTGTACAACTTGACCATTCACTGAAATTATCTGAACGCTACTTATCGCTCGATTAGCCCGCACTGTGGTCAAACTAGCATCAATTGCAGGATTAGGAAATACATTCAACGCAATTTTCTCTCCATCTGTCGGCTCACCTTGATTCAATTGTAACAGGGAAACTCCGCCTCGCTGACTACCGATTAGTACAGTTGTGCTACCGCTAATGATTTGTCCGGTAGCCAACCAGTTTTGTCTTCCCAATTGCACTGATACTGTCTTGGACAACAGTGCGTTTTGTACCATAACTGTGTCTATAACAATGTCCTCCTCACTATCTGTATCTATTGGGCGAATGAGTAAGTTGCCACTGGTGTTAGTGCTTATTATTTCGGCTGAACCATCTCCGTCAATATCTACAATCGCTGAAGCTAAGAATAGACCTCGGGCATTACGATCTATTCCGGCAAAAGCGTCGTCTTCCTGCACCCACTGAGGTGGAAAATCAGGGCTTTGATTTTGATAATAGATCAGATTACCGCTTTGTTTACTCACTAGTACATCTATCTGCTGATCTTGGTTTACATCGTAGAAAGCCAGATTATCTTCCGACCGAAAGGCTAGAGTAAGTGGCTGGCGTTGCGATGGTTGAAAGTCTACCGGACTACCCGCCTCAGCTTGATTGAGTAGAGCATATAAACGCGTCTCCCTCGATACTGACTCTCGCCCACTGATGAGTAAATCTGTTTTTCCATCTTGGTTAATATCAGCAAAGTACGGCTTCAACTCCTGAAGCTTCCAATCGGTCAAGCTTAAGAAGTTGCGGGTCACAAACTGAAATGAAGGCTGCTGGGCATTTCCTACGTTTTCGTAAAGGTATAATCCGGCGTAGAACCCATCGGCTCGTAGGTTTCCTCGGTTACCGATGAACACATCTAGGTCACCATCAGCATCATAATCAGCCAAAGCCGGAACAGCATTTTCACCCACATCAATCATTTCGTCTTGCAGAAAACCAGATGTTTGCCACTGCCAGTTAGGCATTTGCTCTGTCCCATCATTACGATACCACCAACTGGAACTTTTAAAATCAATACTATTGCCTACATTAGTGCTAGCATTGGGCGAAAATAACAAGTCTTTTACTCCATCAGCATTTACATCGGCTAGATAGGCTCCGGGAAAAAAGACAGAAGAAGCAGGCTGCGTATTCTCCGGATAATTCGTAGTAAATCTCTGAAACGTTAGTTGATTATTTACTGGTTGATTTTCTAAAAAAGCAGTGCCGTAGCAACCTTCATCTCCCGAAAGAGCATCCAAATCACCATCGCCATCAGCATCTACTATAAGCAGAGCTTTTCCACCTACATGCTCTAGCTTAGCTTCTTCTAAAATTTTTGCATTATTGTTTTGGTAACCGCCGTTCCGGGAATCGCCATTCCGGGAATCGCTGTTCAGATCATCGCAGGTTTGATTGCCAAAAGCAAATAGTTCGCAGTCGCACTCTTCCACTTCACCCCATCGAATATTGGTAGTTTGGTACACTAGCGAATCGGGACGATTAAATTGTTCAATACTTTGATTTTGATGAAGGATAAGATTACCGCTGCCAATGACACTATAATTGACAATATCTAAGTCGCCATCACCATCCACATCTACAATAGCCGGATAATCAGTGGAGTTTACCTGAAGCGTCACCGTAGCCCCGGAAGCAAATGCAACCGTTCTCAGTGTTTCGATCATCAGTGTCCAGCGAAGTTCGTTACCTTCGTCACGATCATTTCGATATACTGATATTCCTCGTCCGCCCGAGGCCGTAAATAAATCCTGATCACCATCTTGGTCATAGTCCTTCAATGCTACCCAGCTTTGCAAGTCATTCGGAAATAATGGAGCATATTCAGGAGCATAAATCCACTGATTATTTTGGCGCAAAAACGGATGAAGGGTATTTGACGATCGATCAAACAGTAATAAATCGTCCTGACTATCATCATTGAGTCTAATGCTATTGTATTGAACCGCATTTAGCCCTCCTGCCCAAGCCAAAGTCAACTCATCGTTACCTTGTGATGCCGGAACAGAAAAGTCCCACTCGGCTACGCGCTGGCATTCACTCCTCGGAGAAAGCAGGAACAACAGAATTATTGTACAACCGACTATTTTATCAATAAAGGAAAGTTGGGTCATGTGGTACGTATCAGCTCCATTAACTTACGTAAGATGACTAACACCAGAAATCCTACAAAAATATAACTGATAGTGCGGGAAGATATTTTATTAGCTACCAACACTCCGAGCGGGCTACCGATCAGCACCCCTATTGAAAGCGGAATTGAAATAGGAAAAATGATATATCCGGCTTGAGTCAACGCTACCAAATTAGCCGGTTGATCAATCATGTTGAAAATAGTGATTGCTGATGAAGCGATAAAAATAACTCCCAAAGAAATAGATTTCGCCTGCTTGATATCAATATGTAAGCCCGATTGAAGCAAAGGAACAGAAACCGTGCCCCCACCTAACCCTGATAATGCCGAGAAAGCTCCCGCCACCCCTCCGGTAGTCATGTACCAGAGGTTTTCGTTACGCACTGGGTTATTAAACATCACACTGGAGCGGCTTTGTAAGAATCGTACCAAAATGATCAGACTAAGAAAAATGATGATCGCGCCGTTGAAGTATTGTTCGGAGTAGAGAGGAGTATTGACAAAAGTAAATAGCAGTAGTTAAGAGGTAGTAATAGCGCTAATGCTCACCAAAGCTACTTCTCGCCAGTAAAAATCTTTATGAAGAATTAGGGTGATACTACCGAACAGGGCAGCAGCAGCCGTTCCGAAAATGGAATTAGCAATAACGTATTGGGCTATTTCTGAGTCAGGAACCCCTACATATTCTAAGGCTATAGGCAAAATCAGGATATAAACAATGCCCCCACCAATACCTAAAAAGCCGGCTAGGAATCCACCTCCCAAGCCGGCTAAAGCTATCCAAAAATATAGTACGTTAGTGAGCAATCAATTATTGACCTCGCAATATTTCTTCGTAACGATCTTTATCATTCAATACTTTAATGGCTGCTTGTAACACTTCATCATCATCAAATGAGGCTTCGGTTTTTCCTTCTGAAAGGTGGTAGCGAGCGGCAATTTCTTCCTCCAATGCTTCTTTAATTTCAGCCTTGAATTTTTGCAAATCCTGCACCTTATTATGCTGCACTTGCTTACGAAGTGAAGTAATCTGCTCTTTAATATCCTGATAGTATTTTTCGTCTTTAGCGATTTCGGTCAAGTCATCAATGGTTTGCTCGACTTCTGTTACATAGTCGTAGTCTTTATCCGATAACCAAGTTAAGAAATCTTCATATTCAGTCTCGCTTATTTCAAAAGACTTAGCCTCTGGTGCCTCAGCATGTTCGTAAAAATACTTAGTAGCATAATCAAAGATCAGGTTCTTAGTAAACAAACTTACTGTAATGGGAGCAAGACGTTCGGCTTTTGCCTGCACATCAGGATTTACCCCACCACCGTCGTATACTACTCGCCCACTCTTAGTTTGAAAAGCCGTCCGTAGCGAGTCGGGTACTCGACCTACGCTGCCATCTTCGCCCCGGTGGCTGTAGTCAATCGCTTGGATACAGCGCCCGCTGGGAGTATAGTACTTAGCCGTAGTCACTTTTAATTGAGAATTGTACGTGAGCGGGCGGGTGGCCTGCACCAATCCTTTTCCGAAAGTTTTCTCGCCCACTAGTATCCCCCGATCATAATCCTGCACTACTCCCGATACAATTTCGGCAGCCGAAGCCGACCGACCACTGGTTAATACCGCCAACGGAATTTCAGTATCTACTGGACTGTGCGGGGCACGGTATACTTTGTTCCAATCTTTTACTTTACCCTTGGTACTTACAATTTCAGACCCTTTGGGCACAAAAACATTCGATACATTTACTGACTCGCTCAGCAAACCACCGGGGTTGCCGCGCAAATCAAAAACAATCTTCTTGGCACCTTCTTCTTTCAATTTAGTGAGAGCTTTCTCAACCTCCCGTCCAGCTCCAGTTGTAAAGTTACTTAATTTGATGTAACCAATATCTTTAGTTACCATGCCCGAGTACGGAACGTTATCTACTGTAATTCGCTCCCGCTTCAGAGTGACTGGCAGTGTATATTCTTCGCCGTAGCGTTGGATAGTAATCGTTAAATCTGTATTGGCCTGCCCCTTCAGCAATTTACTGATCTCGCTCACACTTTTATCAGTGACATCCACATCGTCTACCTTCAGCAGTTCATCACCAATCTTCAACCCGCTTTTCTCCGCCGGAAAGCCCTTGTAGGGCATAAGCACCAAGCTCTTTCCGTTTCGCTTACCGATAATTGCCCCAATACCACCGTACTGCCCGGTCGTCATGGTACGATAATCTTCAATATCGTCTTCGGGAATATAATTGGTGTAAGGGTCAAGCGATTTTAGCATGGCATCAATGCCCACCTTCATCAGCTTATTCGGATTTACTTCGTCTACGTAATAGGTGTTTACCTCTTTATATAAGGTAGCGAAGATGTCAAGGTTCTTCGCGATAGCAAAATATTGATCGCCTGGACCACGAAAGGCAACCAATCCAACAAATGCAAGGACAACAACGACAACTGATAACTTGCCTACTTTTCGGGTACTCATAAGCGCAATAAATAATGAAGGGTTATACTTTGTTTAAACGGTTTATAGCTTCCTTTATTTTGGTCTCGATGCGAGGATACGCAACCTTTTGTTTACCAATATAAATATACCCTAGCAAAAAGTGAACTTTATCAGATGGGTTGTAAGGAATTAGATGTTTATGCAGCCGATAAGCTTCACGCATCTGCCGCTTAATACGATTGCGATCGACGGCCTTCTTAAAATTGCGCTTAGGCACACTGAACAAAACCTGGTGGCAGTCTTGATCAGAAATCGGCAGATAAATAAAACGGATGGGATATAGTACCGTAGATTGCCCTTCGTGAAATAGTTTTCCGATGAGTTTTTTATGCGTTAGCTTTTCTCGCTTCGGAAACGTTTTTCGCACATTGAGAAGTGATTAGGCAGGAGACTGGAGCAATGTAGTTTCTGGAAAGGGATGAAAACCAGAGTATAGCTAATTACTGAACAGGAAGGAAAGAAGGTCTTACTGTTTGTGCCTTCTTTCGTCAGAAACCGAAAGTTTTTTTCGACCTTTGGCACGACGACGGGCTAGAACCGCCCGACCATTGGCACTCGACATTCGCTCTCTGAACCCGTGCTTATTGCGTCGCTTTCGCTGCGATGGCTGAAATGTTCTTTTCATGGCTAATTTTATTTGGGGTGCAAATATAGGTTTCTTCTAATGAAGTTCCAACCCTGAATGCGAAGAATAGGTTTCTTAAAGTGTTGAATTGTTAAATAGTTCGATTGCTCAATTGTTGATTGTTATTTGACCTATGGGTATTCGATGTAGGAATCAATAATCAGTCAACCAGTATTCTTTTACCTATCCATTGTCAACTTTCCACTCTTTATTAACTATTACTCATTGTTCACTGTACATTGCTCATTGCTAATTATCCCCTAGCAACTATCAACTGTCCAACCATATTTTCTTAACTTTGTCCGCTTATCTGTTTTGTGCAACTATTATTATGAAAGTCCTGAAGTTTGGCGGCACCTCAGTAGGTTCAGCCGAGAGTATTAAGATTGTAGCTGATATCGTAGTTCAGTATCACCAACAACAAGTCCGGTGTGCGGTGGTAGTTTCGGCGATGGGCGGAGTTACTGATCGTTTGTTAGCAATCAGCCAAGCTGCCGCTGAAGGTAATGAGGTTTATAAAAAACGGTTGGCAGAGTTAGAGACGCATCACTTCACTGCAGCCCGAGAGCTAATCGGGGTACACGCTCAAAGCAAAGTGTTTGCCCGATTAAAAACGCTATTCAACGAGTTGGATGATTTGGTACACGGAGCCTATTTGTTGCGCGAACGCTCTCCTCGCACAATGGATCTGGTACTCAGCTTCGGTGAACGGCTATCGGCCTATCTTATTAGCCAGTATATGAAGGAGCTTAGTGTTGAGACTGAATTTCTGGATGCACGAGACATTATCGTAACCGATAAAACATTCAATAATGCCAAAGTAGATTTTACGGCTACTAATCAAAAAATCAAAGACTACTTCAGCGAGCATACTGCCCTGCAAATTGTTACTGGTTTTATTGCATCTACTCCTGAACAGGAAACCACTACGCTGGGGCGAGGAGGTTCTGACTACACCGCTTCTATTCTGGGAGCCGCACTGGAAGCTGAGGAGATTGAAATCTGGACAGATGTAGACGGAGTAATGACAGCTGACCCTCGTCAGGTAGACTCCGCATTCTCACTGGATGCTATCTCCTACATTGAAGCGATGGAGATGTCCCACTTTGGAGCTAAGGTAATTTATCCACCCACCTTACTACCAGTCCTGGCTGCTAGTATTCCGTTGCGAATTCGGAATACGTTTCATCGGGAATTTCCAGGGACCGTCGTGAGCAAGAGCCCTTACTCTTCGGTAGTACATCAAGCCTTAAATAATGCTAAAACTCCGGCAGTAAAGGGTATATCATCCATTAAGGAAGTAGCCATGCTTACGCTGGAAGGAAGTGGTATGGTAGGTACCCCTGGTATTTCGTCCCGCCTGTTCGGAACACTGGCGCAAAAAGGCATCAACATCATTATTATCACCCAGGCCTCTTCAGAGCATACAATTACCTTTGCGGTGAGTCCGGCTGATGCAGAAGCAGCTCAACAAACCATGAGCGAGGAGTTTGCTATTGAGATTGCTTCAGGAAAAATCATAGCTCCAGTTGCCGAACGTAACTTATCCATTATTGCCATTGTAGGCGAACATATGCGCCAAACTCCCGGTATCTCCGGGCGACTATTCATTGCGCTAGGGAGAAACGGCATTAATGTGCGAGCAATTGCTCAGGGTTCTTCCGAAGCCAACTTATCAGTAGTTATTTCCCAGCATAATCTGCATAAAGCACTGAATACTGTTCACGAAGCCTTCTTCTTATCGGAAAAGAAAACCTTGAATGTATTTTTGGTTGGTGTTGGACTGATCGGGAAAACCTTACTTCAACAAATTGCACAGCAGACCGAATATTTGCAAAAAAATCGTATTCTGGAAATCTCGGTCGTTGGCATTGCCAATAGTAAACGTATGATATTCTCCGAAGAGGGAATTGACCCGACGGCATGGAAAGAATTACTTGAGCAAGAAGGAGAAACCGCTGATATGGGAGCTTTTGTGCAGCGCATGAAGGAGCTGAATATGCCTAACAGCGTATTTGTAGACTGCACTGCCAGTGGCAACGTGGTAAAATACTATGCTGAAGTACTGCAATCAGCTATTTCTATTGTCACTCCTAATAAACTAGCGAACTCTGGTTCGTACGAGGAGTATCAGCAATTACAAATGGCTGCCCGGCAAGCGGGTGTACAGTTTTTGTACGAGACCAACGTGGGAGCGGGGCTTCCGGTCATCCGGGTTATTCAGGATTTGAAGGATAGTGGTGATAAGGTTTATAAGATTGAAGGTATTTTGTCAGGTACACTTTCGTATATTTTCAACACCTTCTCCCCTGAGATTCGCTTTAGTGAAGTAGTACGCCAGGCAAAAGAATTAGGTTATACCGAACCCAACCCCCGAGAAGATTTAGAAGGGATGGATGTAGCCCGAAAGATTCTGATCCTAGCCCGAGAAGTCGGCATCGCCCTAGAGCCTAATGATGTAGAAGTGGAGAATATTTTACCTGCCGCCTGCATGGAGGCTATTTCTCCTGAAGAATTTCTGGAAACACTGGCTTCAGCCGACAATGAGTTCGCCCAGCGAATCCGTAAGGCACAAGAGAAAGGTGAAAAGCTACGCTTTATTGCCACTTTAGAGAATGAACAAGCAACCGTACGCTTAGCCTCGGTTGACCCAACCCATCCGTTCTACGCGCTTTCGGGGAGCGATAATGTTATCTCGTTCACCACCGCCCGCTATCGCGACCGTCCATTAGTAGTAAAAGGCTCAGGAGCTGGTGCTGAAGTAACCGCTGCTGGAGTGTTTGCTGATTTGATTAGTGTGAGCAATTATTTGTATCAATAAACAGATAAGTTGCTCGGCGGTTAAACTAACATGGATAATTCGATTATTTCTCGCCTAAATCGCTATCTGGAGTACACCCAACTCTCAGCTACACTCACTTACGATGAAGTAGATCAAATAGTAATTGCTTCCAAGGATCACAACTTCGTAGGTATCTGTGTTCCACCGTTTTGGGTCAAAAAAGTTAATCGCGATTTGGGTGATGCTGATATTCAACTGGTAACGGTCGTCGGGTTTCCAATGGGCTACCAGATGACGGAAACCAAAATGCAGGAGATGCAGCTGGCGATTCAGAATGGGGCGAATGAGTTGGATATGATGATGAACCTCTCGGCTTTTAAGTCAGGAATGCCCTGGGTAAAGATTGAGGTTGCTAAGTGTGCCTCGTTGGCACACAAGCACGGTTGTTTACTCAAAGTGATTATTGAGACAGCTTATCTTACCGACAATGAAATTATAACTGCTTGTAAATTATGTGCCGATGCTGGAGCCGATTTTGTAAAAACCTCTACCGGATTCGCCAATGCAGGAGCAAGTATTCATCACGTGCATCTGATGCGTAGCGTACTGCCGTCAAACGTAGGAATCAAAGCATCAGGCGTTATAAAAACTGCCCAACAAGCTATTAATCTGATTGAGGCCGGCGCCGACCGAATTGGCACCTCTTCCGCTTTAAAAATGATTAGCAAATAATGTGATAAATAGTAGCACATTATTCATTAGTCATCAATCATTATTAAAATATGCCAGCATATTCCATACAAGTAATTGGAAAAGTACAGGGCGTATTTTTCCGAGCAAGTACGCAGGAGAAAGCGCAACAGCTAGGGGTTTATGGTTGGGTGAAGAATGAGCTGGATGGTTCGGTGCTAATTCATGCCGAAGGAAGTGAGGAATCGTTGCAGAGCTTAATTGCTTGGTGCCATCACGGTCCAATGCACGCTAAAGTACAGCAAGTAGATGTGAAAGAGAGCCATGAGGAAAGCCACACTAACTTTCAGGTCAGGCGATAACTTTACTGCCTTTTTGCCCGATGACGACGAGACTCATCAGGCGGCGTTGCATTCTGATCAACTTCGGGAATACTTTCTTCTTCAGGCTGTTCAGGTGAGTTTACGGGTAACTGCTGATTCTCAAATATCCGGTTGAAGGTCTTTTTGTACAGTATAGAAGCTCCTTGGCGTTGGTTTATCTGACTGATTATTTGGTCGCGGTCATTTGTCTGGAAAATACGGATCATCAATTCCCCACTTTTGGTAAGCTCATACAAAACCTCAAATTCACCGTAAATATTCTGATCACCGGACGATTGCTTTTCAGTAGTAGTCATGCTACCTACTTTAACGGTAAGCCGATCATTAAATAGCCGTTTAGATAACCCTACGCTCAAGTCACGGTCAGCCAGCAACGATGCTTGAGATTGTTGCTGATTACTAGACTCTAAATCTACACTTAAAGAAACCCCACCCAGATATTCCTCAGTAAATCTACTGAGTTGGCTGGTCAAAAGCTGACTCACACTACCATTGAGTTGGTCGTTGACCGAAGTCAGGCCGCTATTGCCCGAACCTAGGCCACCCGAAATAGGAATAAATCGATTAAGCACAATTAAGCCGAACACCTGTTTATAAAGCTGCGTTTCATCCTGCTGAATTTTTTCCAAATATCCACTGATCATACCGTTATTTAAACCACTAGTATTAGCGTCTGGTAGGCCTAAGTTAAAAGCCATCTGAGGCTCAATAAGTGTTCCCTCAATTAATAATTCTACTGATACGGGTCGGTCAATAGCAACTTGTTGTCTTAAACTAGAATTACCCTTTATCACGTTTTGGAAAAGAGGCTCCAGATCGGTTTTTACTTCATAGGCAGCAGTAATATCCATTTCGGCATTGGTTGCATCTCCCGACCAAGTAATAGTACTACCTTCGCGCACTAAGAACTCTTTCTTCACCACTCTGGCAAAGTTAAGTAAGTATTGTCCCCGATTGATCGTGTATACTCCCTGAAGGTTCAGGTCGCCATTGGGTTTCATATCCACCTTTAGTTCGGCTTCTCCTGCAGCGGTAATCTTATCCCCCCGCACTGGATCGACAATGATTGTAAAGACTGCTTCTGGATCAAGATGGATATTGGTAGCTAAAGTGAATCCACTGATGGATAAAGTATCCCTCCCTGAAGAGGTATCCAAAGTAGTTAATGAATCGCTACTTACTGTATCAGCTTGTAAAAAGGCGTTACTGTCCACAAACTCAATAAAGCCCGCCCGTTGTACCTCTTCTGGTTCAGATACTAGCGAAATGGTCATGTTGGTACCCTCATTTACCCCCATGTTACCCGTAATTATCAGATCATTCACCGATCCTTGGACAGATGCATTGGTAGAAGCAATGACTTTTCCGTAGAAAGCTTCGTTTTCGTAGCTTTCACTATTGACGAAAATGAATTTCTCGGTTGAAAAACTCAGGTCAAGTGCTGGGTTAACCAGATCAGTAAAAGATATTGATCCATTTATTACTGCCGGGGTTTTGGCGGAATCAAGAACAGTAAATTTATTCAGCGTTAGTGTCTCTCCCAGAAAATCTAGTTGCTGGTTCTGAATAAAATAGCGTGTTCCCGAGATGGTTGGCTTAAGTATTACTTGATCGCCAAAGCGTAGACTTCCTTCTACATTAGGTTTAATAGAGCTACCCGTAATGTTCAAATCGGCGAATAACTTCCCAGAAAGTTCGCTCACCTGTCCTTCCAGAAATGCCTCCCAGGGGTCAAGTAGAAATTGGTCTAAATTTAGCGATAGATTGATAGGCGCTTCTACGTTTTCGGTTAAGTCATACGTTCCATCAACCTTTAGCTTTCCGTTCGGCCCACTTAAGGTCACTAGCAGATCTAGTAAATTAGACCCTGCTTCAGCATCGGATACCTTACTGGCCTTTAGTTTGAAGTTACCTACCACTGTATCTTGTACAGTTAAGCGAGAAATACCAAAATTTGCTGTAATGGGTCCCGACCGAAATACATCTTCCAGGGTAGCTTTCCCATACAACGTTCCCTTTATATTGTAACCTTCCAAATCAAAACTATTCAGGAAGGGGCGAATCTCAAACTGTTCAATAGCTATTTGTAAGTCGCTACGGTTATCCTGATTTTTAGTAGAAATGAATAGCTCTTTATCGCCATTTTTCAGAAACACTCGGTCTATATCCAGATAATTCTCTGCGTAGACAATCTGCCCCCGATCGGAAAACTCCCAGCTGTTACTATCCAATACAATTTCTGAATCATCGATCAACACTGTAATAGTATCTCCACGTGAGCGAATCCGGCTATTCAAATCCAGGCGATAGGGCGATTCATTTTTGCCCATCTTCACATTCAAATCCAGTTCGGTAGTCGATAACCGCTCTCTGTTTTTCGGCTGACCTTTAGCTGGTATGCCTAAAAGTTTTCCAACAATCTTAAACTGGGGAATATTCAGTCCACTGGTCTGCACATAGCTTGCCAACAAATCAATATTAATTTGCCGTTCGGTAGTGATCGCATGTAGATATAGGCTATCAATAGAATTACTGCCGTAGTCAATGTGAGGTGCTTTCAGATCCACCCGTAAACTTTTCTCTCGGCTATCAAAAGCGGCTTCTAGACTTAGTGTATCAGGAATTTTCAACGCTGGGACAAATGCCTGCGCCAACAAAGGAGTTTTTTTGATAAGCAACCCTAGTTCTAATTGTTGTCCTCCTGCTTCAAAAGTCTTCGCCGTATCTGGTTTGATGTAAGGAGCTTGGTAGCTGTAAAAGTAGTACTGCTGAAAATCTTGAATAGCTGTAGGTAACTCCGCTACGGAAAACCTCCCTCGTACTGAGGCATCTACGTAATCGGAGTAGAGACTAACGACACGCTCTTCGCCCTGTTGCTCAGCGGTAAGCTCCAATGAATCCAGTTGATACCTCTCAGCATCCTTAATTACCCGAGCCGAAGGAACACGGACGTAGCCCAGAATAGAATCAGGATTAGTTCCTTGTAGATCGGCTATTAGTTGAAAATCTTGTAAGATGACGCTATCGCTCATTAGGTTTAAGCGAAAGAAATTAGCATGAGGTAACTGTAGATCTAGTTGACAGGCTAGATCAGGCTGACGCATATCTAGCTTAGCATCAGCGTGTAAGTTGAGTAAACTGTCTTCGTAATTGATTAACGTGGTTAGTTGCTCGTCCGCCAAATAACCTTCAATATTCAAGTCCTCATAGCGATAATCTCGGTAATCGACCTGATGGATAGCTACATCCCATTTGGCCTCGCTAAACGCTGTATTGGTAGCAGTTACAGTCTGCTGAGCCGAAACCCGCGCTTCAAAAGACAACTGATTAAAGTCCTGCGCTAGGGTGTCTTGCCCGAGGGCTTGCAACAATTTTTTTAGTTGTAGCTGTTGCCCGGTTACTGTAGCATCAATGTACATTCCCCCGCTGGTCGGTTGTTGATAACTGCCTTCAGCCAACAGTCTGCCTACCGAAGAGCGAAGCGACATATCGCCATCAATATCGTCCAAGCGACCTTGAGCGGATGCCTGTAATATTATTGCATCATTAACTAGCTGAGGCAGCCCAGCATCATCGCCTACAAACTGGCGAATGAAACCCAGGTTAGTTTCTAATGAGTTAATCGAAAGCTGTACGTAGGGACTTCCTTCTAAAGTGCTATCAATCCGGGCTAATTCTTCAAACTGAGCATTTGCATTCAAGCTCAGACTATCAGCCAATTGTAGTTTCAAGTCCTGAATACTACCACTGCCATTTTCAGCTTCTACCTGCCAATCTAGGTACGCTTTAGCATCTTTAAGCGTGGGCATACTATCTAAAGCGTTAGTAAAATAGGTTACATCGGCTAACCCCAGTACTGCTTGATCTAGCCTAGACCTAAATTGCAAGCTCTTGATCAAATCTGCCATCTGTTTTTCTAAGGAGAAGGTAACCACTGCGCTGCCGTTTAGGTTGGAATGCTCCGTCTCTAACTTTTCTAGTGTAGCTTGCATTTGAGGCATTTCTACCACTGCATTCAACGCTAACTCTTGCAGGCTAAATCCACTGTGTTGCTCGGTGAAAGTAAATTGTGTTAGGTTAAGGGCAGCATTGGTATCTCCTATTTCGATATCTTCAATCTGTGCTCCTAAATTATCAATCCGTAAATTCTCAAAATCTATTTGTGGACTTGACGTAGCTGAAGAGCCTACTTGGTAATCAACTTGACTATCATTAATAGAGAACTCTGCTAGCGAGAAAGTATAGCCCGACGGATTGATGACATTCTTGAGGCTATCAATAAGAGGCTCTTCTGGCTCGCTCTGGGCAGTACTGTCTGATTCAGAGAGTTGGGGGAGTTGTAAAGCTACTTGCAGTACATCAATGGATAATTCTTCTGCCTGAATATGCTGCTCTTCTAATCCGAGAGTTTCCATCAGTAGTGTAAGTTCACCTAGTGCTAGATGAGCCTCAATGCTATCAGCCGAAAAATCCACCCGAATATTATTCAAAGACAACTGGTGAGCTTCTACGGTAAAGCCAGATGAAGTCGTATCCGTTGGCTGGGCAGTAGTATCCGCCGAGGCAAACGCTTCGGATAGGTAGGCAAAGTTCAGGCTATCGTTTTCAGGTACTTCATAGATATTTATGTAGGTGTTCTGAATCCGTAATTGCTCTACTGTGAGCGTCTTACTCAGTAACGCCCAGGGTTCTATTTTTACCTGCAGATGACCTAGATATAATAATGTATCCTCCTGCTGATCCTCTAAATAAAGCCCGTAAATTTCTACTGCATCCAGCCAGTGAATATCAACCCCTTCCAGACCGACTGGAGTACCGATTTGTCCTTCCAGAATTTCCGAGATTTTTCCGGTAATGAAATTTTGTACTGGGGGCAGCCACAAAGCAATACGTATTATCACCCAAAGACCAAAAAATATTCCGGCAATAAGTAGTAAACGCTGCACCCAAATTGGCAAATGCCCGCTATGTTGCTGTTGTGCACTAATGAATTGAGGTTTTTGTTGAAAAAATACTTTCGGTCATCTACAAAAAACCAGTAGAAACCCGCGCAGCTTCTGGAGAAGAGGGTAGCACTTCTCTTGGCTTCTACTCGATAGTTATCGCCTTTACATAACAACCTATTGGCTAAATGTTCCTGAACCGAACGGACACTCTTTCGTTTGGTTTTAAATAAACGTTACCTTTGCTGCTTAATTGCTACCAGGATTATTGATATATTCCGGCCAAATCTACCTGAACCAGTTAGATGAACAAAGAGGAAGTACGTAAATTACTGAAGAAGCTACGCAAGTACGAGATTGCCATCCGCAAGGCAATTACTACCCAAATGCAGGGCGATTTTCACTCGGTATTTAAGGGATCAGGCATTACCTTCGACGATGTACGCCCGTACCAGTACGGTGACGATATACGTTCTATCGATTGGAATGCTACGGCAAAGGGGCACAGTGTTTATGTAAAAACCTACCGTGAAGAGCGAGAGCAGATTGTGTATTTGGTGCTAGACGTAAGCGCTTCACAGGAAATTGGTAACCAGGGGCACCAGAAGGTAGATGTAGGCAAGGAGATTTGTGGGGTGCTGGCATTATCCGCTATTAAAGAGGGCAGTCAGGTAGGAATGTTCTGCTTTTCGGATCAGAAGGAGGTGTACGTAAAGCCAAGTAAAGGCGACAAACACGCCTATCAGATTATTTCTAAGCTGTATAATTTACGTCCCTCTTCCACGCGTACTGATCTCAACAATGCTATTCGTTACTTGCTTAACGTTATCAAACGGCGGAGTATCGTGATTTTTGTGTCTGATTTTATTGATGAGGGCTACGATGATAATCTTCGGGCACTCGCCCGTAAGCACGATCTGATTATAACGCACCTATCAGACCGAAGGGAAACCAAACTACCGAGTTTGGGCATTGTACCTGTCTATGATAAAGAGAGTAGAAAAACCCTATGGGTCAATTCCTCTTCTTCATTCTTTCGAAACCGCATTAGCAATACTTACGGTAATACTCGTCAGTCATTAGAGGAGTTTTGCCGGAAATACCAGGCCGATTATCTTCCGGTGAATACTGACGAAGATTATGTACCTAAGTTGATTAAGCTATTTCGGGTACGGAGCCGAATTCGTAAAAGTAGTTGATAATGAATATTGAACGATGATGAATGAATAATGTACAGCTGGCAATTAATGATAAGCAAGTGCCTGAAAATCAATTATTTCCTTCCATAAATAAGAATGATAAATCGGAGATATATTCATCATTATTCATTCGTCATCAATCATTGTAGAAAAACGTGAAACTCGTTCGTTACATATTTTCTTATTGCTTATTGCTCTTGCTGGGGCTAGGGATGGCGTATGCTCAGACTCTGGAGCCTACGGGAAACTTTCTGCAAGACTCCACTAAAATCGGACAGCAAGTGCAGTACTCGCTTTCATTTCGCTACCCGGCTGAATTGGAAGTAATATTCCCGGATGAAAATCATTCATTCGCTCCCTTTGAGTACATTGATCGTACTTTTATCCCAACCCGAACCGATAGCGTTACCAGCCTAGATAGCGTAGTATATACGCTCACCACTTTTGAGCTAGACACTTTTCAACAATTAGCACTGCCTATTTACATCATTAGTGCGGACGAAGAAGGAAACATTGATAGCGTTCGGATAAGAGCACAAACGGACTCTATTTATCTCCAGCAGCTCATTACCCAGATGCCCGACTCGCTGGATTTGCGAGCTAACACCAACCATCAGGATGTGCCTCTTCAGTTCAATTATCCGTACTTTTTAATTGGGCTAGGCATCTTGTTAGCCATTTTGTTGATTGTTTACCTAGTGTTCGGGGAGAAAATTCGCAAGCAGTGGCAGCTTCGTCGGCTACGGAAGGATTATCTTCGCTTTCAGGAAAGATTCGCTCAACAGCTTAAACAAATTGAGCAATCGCCCGGACAGGAGCAATCTGAGCAGACCCTGGTATTATGGAAGCACTACATGGAACGGCTAGAACGCGCTCCGTATACTAAAATGACGACTAAAGAAATCCTTAAATTGCCCGAAGAACAGGTCTTGCAAGATGATTTGCGGGCGATTGATCGGAGTATCTACGGCCATCGCCTCAACGGTGAACTAATCGGTCATTTTCAACATTTAGAAAAACATACCCAACGCCGCTACGAGCAACGGTACCGAAATATAAAACATGGAAGCAACCGCTAGTTGGTTTTCGTTAGAATGGTTTTCGCCCCTCGTGCTCGAAAGCTTCGAGTTTCAGAACAGCTTGTTCTTGTACTTGCTACCGCTAATTCCGCTATTTTTCATTCTACGCTGGCTAATTAGCCTACGCTCCAGTCAGAAGCTCCCGGTGGCCTTCCCAAAAACTGCTTTGAAATCAAACCCACTCACATGGTTGCGTTTTGTTCCGTTTTTACTGCTGGCTCTTACATTAGCTCTGCTACTGTTTGCCTTGGCTCGCCCGCAACGAACCAACGAGCAAGTCGAGCAGTGGAGCGAAGGAATTGACATTGTACTGGTAATTGATATTTCCGAATCGATGCGGATTCAGGATTTTACGCCGAACCGCCTAGAGGCCGCCAAAGACGTAGCCCGAAACTTTATTGCTGGGCGAGTGCAAGATCGGATTGGACTAGTGGTCTTCTCCGGTGACGCCTACTCCCTCTCGCCCCTCACCACCGACTACGAGTTGCTCTACGATTTTATTGAGCAGATTGATTTTGATATGATTGAAAGCCGAGGAACCGCCATCGGTAGTGCCCTAGCTGTGGCTACTAACCGTATGCGCGATGCTGATGAAGGCCGTACTACGGAAGAGAAGGCCTCAAAGGTAATGGTACTGCTCAGCGATGGAGATAATACTGCCGGCAACCTCGACCCGATTACCGCCGCCGAACTCGCCCATGCTTATGCCATAAAGATTTATTCCATTGCCATTGGTAAGGAAGGAAAAGTACCCTTTGGAAAGGATTTTTTTGGTAACACCCGCTATGTAGAAAACTCACTAGATGAAACTACACTACGTGAGATTGCTCGCATTGGCGAAGGTGAATTCTATCGGGTATCCAACAAGCAAGCTCTACAAGAAGTATTCGACCTGATTGACACCTACGAAAAAGCCGAAATAAAAGAAACCCGCTACCGCGACACCACTGATTTTTACCACATCTACCTCACCTGGGGTATCGCCTTTTTCTTAATCTGGCTGGTATTGAAGTCTACTTTTATCAGTAATGTGTTGGTGGATTAGCTACTTGATAGAATTATTTACCAAACCTCAAAAAGAAGATTATCAATTGGTTGGTTAATTCTTGCTTCTAATATTTTATATTCCTCAAGCAAAGTACCGTTGTCATACGAAGTATTTGTGTGAGGAACCATAAAGCGATCTACATCCCGATAATCAGTGTACAGTTTGTGTCTTACTTTTGGTGAGGTGGTAGTGGTAGCATGTACTAAATTTGTAATTACATCTATGTATACAACAAGTCTAGAATTGTTTCCTACTGGGTTTTTAACAGTCGAGAAAAACATATAACATATCTTCCCATAAGCATCAACTATCCCTTCGTATTCCAGACTATCTTTTTCGTAAGCCGATAAGAGAATCGGAGTAACTCCTATGGAGTGAATGTGGTGGCTATACAAAATTGATTCATGGTAAATACTAGGAAGAATAGTTTCTCTCTCAATATTATGTCGAAATAATTTGGACTCATCACGATTAGTAATGAATGTATGAATAGCTCCTCTGCCGTCTTTATACAGTTCATCTCTATACTGATCGGGATCTTGAAAATAGATGTTTGTATATCCCGTGGAATAACTGTCTAACGAACGCTCATGCGAGGGATTAAGGGGAGAAGTAGTAAGACTACTCCTTTTTATATAATAACTCTTAAGTTGTTTCCATTGATGTAATCCACCAGCCTTACCAAAGTGTAATAGAAGTATAGAGTCTCTCTCTAACTTTACCAAGTCTTGTGCTGCTACTAAAAAAGTGGCAAAAATGAACGGAGTAATCAATATTATTTTAATCATCAGTAAATAGTCCTATGCCTATCTTTTGTTAAAATAGCAAGTATCCCTACTTTGAAAGTAGGGATTACATCTTATAGAGTCAATCTTTTTAATAGTCCTTTTTCACTGAGTAGAGGTAGTTTGAGTCTTTCATGAGCACCTCACGGAAACTTAAAGGCATTGACTCAAAAGTAGTATGCATGACGAACATTTTCTTCGTATATTGCGTCATTACTAAGTAGAAACTTTTAACCCGTAAGCATATGGATGCATATATTGTAGGTGGTTATCGAACCGCCGTAGGAAAAGCCAAAAAGGGCGGTTTCCGTTTCACTCGCCCCGATGATTTGGCGGTGGAAGTAATTAATCATCTAGTTGGTTCCGTAGAAGGACTTACCCCCGAAATAGTTGACGATTTGATTGTAGGCAATGCTGTGCCGGAAGCTGAGCAGGGTATGCAGATGGGACGATTGATCTCGCTGATGGCTTTAGGACGCGAGGTACCCGGTATGATCATCAACCGCTACTGTGGCTCGGGGGTTGAAGCGATCAATATTGCTTCAGCTCGGGTGCACGCCGGAATGGCTGACTGCATTATTGCTGGCGGAACTGAATCTATGTCGCTAGTGCCGATGATGGGACATAAAACTGCCCTGAATTTCAAGATTGCCAAAGATCATCCCGAGTACTACACCAGTATGGGGCTGACTGCCGAAGAAGTGGCTAAAGACTACGATGTGTCCCGTGAAGATATGGATGAGTTTGCTTACAACTCACATATGCGAGCAATGGGTGCTATTAAAGAAGGTCGCTTTAAAGACGAAATTGTTCCGGTGACTGTACACGAAACCTACGTAGACGAAAGCGGAGAACGTAAGCAACGCGAATTTGTGGTAGATACTGATGAAGGTCCTCGCCCCGATACTAACCAAGAGGCATTAGCCAAATTGAGACCTGTCTTCCGCCAGGGAGGCACCGTTACGGCGGGTAATTCCTCTCAGACTTCTGACGGGGCAGCTTTTGTATTAGTAATGTCTGAAAAAATGGTAAACCAACTGGGTTTACAGCCCCAAGCCCGAATGATGAGCTACTGCGTAGCTGGAGTCGATCCCCGCATTATGGGTATTGGTCCGGTAAAAGCTATTCCGAAGGCACTAGACCGTGCTGGATTAAAACTGACTGATATTGATCAGATTGAGCTCAACGAAGCTTTTGCTGCTCAGGCACTCGCGGTAGGCCGTGAGTTAGACATTGATATGGATAAGCTTAATGTAAATGGCGGAGCGATTGCTCTTGGTCATCCGCTGGGTTGTACCGGAGCTAAACTGACTGTACAACTGATTAATGAGATGCGTCGCCGTAAGCAGAAGTACGGCATGGTAACTGCCTGCGTAGGGGGTGGTCAGGGTGTAGCTGGCATCTTTGAGTTTTTAAATTAGACTTGAGGTTTCTTCAAGAAGAATATGTAGCCCGGTAGAAATTCTGCCGGGCTTTTTTAATCGCAACAAAACCCATTTCCACCACAACTAATGCATAACCTATTGCGTTACTTAATAGTAAGCAGTCATTTGACTGTTTACTATTAAGCAAATGAATATGAGTCAACCTGCTGCCTCTCTCACTACCGGGTCACTTTCGTATCTAAAAGAGGTATTGGCACTGCCATCTAAAGATCGTCAGCGAGTGCGGTCTACGCTAGACCTAATTCCATTATCTAAAATCGGACTGCCTATTACTGCTCTTAAGCAGTTACAGAAGAAGTTACAGCTAGGTAACCGGGAGATGAGCGAACTAGTAGGAATGTCGGAAAGCACTTTGCAACGGCGTTATCATTCCGGCAAACGTCTTTCTGAAATAGAATCTCAGACGGTTTTGCAGCTAGCTGAACTTTGGAGTCAGGGCATAGAGATTTTTGAAAATGAGAATGACCTACGTACTTGGTTAAAAAGCGAAATTCCTGCCCTAGGCGAACAAACTCCGTTAGCATTGTTAGCTACCCCTCTAGGGCGATTTCACGTACAAGAAGTCTTATTGCGGTTAGAGTGGGGGATCTATTCATAACTGTTTAGTATGCTCGTCTACCGAATCAGTAATCATAAACGTATCCGCGATCTTCAGGGTACAGGTGGTTTATACGTTGCTGGTCGTTGGCATCAGAAGGGTACTCAAATTTTATACACCTCTTCTAGTATTTCACTTGCCAAGTTGGAAGTATTAGCCAATAGTGTAGGAAAAACCCCTAGGACCATGGCACTGATTACTCTAAAATTTCCCGACGATGCCCCCGTGCGAGACGTGCAGGAAAGCCAGCTACCCAAAGGATGGCATCACTACCCCTACCCCGCCCAGTTGAGCCAAATTACCAACCAATGGCTTAGCGATGAAACTGACTGGGTCATGCGTGTACCCTCGGCTCAATCGCCTACTGAATATAATTACCTGTTTAATCCTCAACATTCGTGGCACGAGAAGTTAAAAATTGTGGAAATACAGGATGAACTATTTGATAAACGATTCAGGCAGTAGATTAAGAGTTAAGCCAGATTGAATATCAAAATAGTTGAAAAAAATTGCCGTTTATGCTTACTATTTTTTCTGAAGTTAATATATTAACGCTTCAGAATTTCATAACAAAAATCAAATCATTTATTGTTTAAGCGTTTAGCATAATAGTTAAACACAAAATTTTCACGCATTTTTGCAGTGACTGCTAGGGTTGTGCCTTTTTGTCAAGATGAGCTTTTTGTAAAAAAGCGTAAGGCATAATCACTCAATATGTTTCTTATACATTTTACTATATTCACTTAAAACTACTCCTTAACACATGAAAACACGCACAATCATCACCGCCCTCTTGTTCGCAGTATGGGTAATTCCGGCTCAAGCTCAACTAAACGCTCCCGAAATCAATGTAAAGGTAATGCCTAATAACCGAGTTGAACTCAATTCAGATTTACATCTGATGCAGTCTAGCACTGCTTCTTCGGCGTATATCAATACAAATGGTGAGGCGCAGGTTAAGAAACTTACGGTTACGCACAATGGCGATAACTCGGCCATGCGGTTTGAAACGGCTGTCCCTAACAAAAAAGGAGCAATTGGTATACAAGATGATGGAGATGATGGCCTCTACGTTGCGGTGAACGGCTCTTATCGGCTACACGTGAATATGAATGGTAATGTAGCCATTGGGCGCACAGTTGCTTCGGAGAGGTTACACGTTAACGGTAATGTTTTAGCCAGTAACGTTAGCGTCACTTCTGACGAAAAACTAAAAAGCAACATACAAGAATATAATGGTGGTTTAGCTCTGGTAAAGCAGATGAAGCCCAAAAAGTATAAATACAAGCCCCGCAAAGAGCAGAAAATAAAAGAGCCTACCGAAGGTGAAGAAGATGGAGATGAAGTAGTGGAAGAAGAAATACTGATAGCTGATGATCGGGAATACATTGGTGTAGTAGCCCAGGAACTACAGGCTGTGGCTCCCGATTTGGTGGGTAGCTTTAAAGATGAAGACGGCAGCGAGACCCTTACCGTTGACCAAACCGCCCTCACCTTTGTGCTGATTAATGCGGTAAAAGAACTAAGTGCCGAAGTAGAAGAACTACGAGCAGCCCTAAAGAAGAGCAAAGAAAAGTAAGCACGGAATTAAAAATTTCAGTTGATATGAAACGACTTACTGATCTACTACTAATTACTATGATCTCAAGTTTTATGACTAACTGCGGTTGTAGCGACCCTAGTTATCTGATAGACGGCTCTACGTTTGCTTTTCGTTTGATTGATGAGAGCACGGGTGAAGTTGTATTTCCTGACCGTTTCAATCCTTTCACTTTTCAGATTATTGACGACGCAGGGGATACAGTAGATATTGATACTAGACGGGATGGTGGTGCCAGCAATTATGGCTTTATAGTTGACCCCACAGGAGATCAAAGCTTCCGTTATGATGAGCGGTTTCGTCGACGTTTCTATCTATATTTTGACAGCACTGATATAGATACGCTAGTGCTATTCTTTGT
>ERZ1740060.227-NODE-227-length-43003-cov-24.047336_pt1 | contig 43003 bp, 42 predicted proteins | sample MGYA00581743_ERZ1740060 | MGnify/ENA primary metagenome ERZ1740060 (study PRJEB43018, sample SAMN04849235) | marine metagenome | isolation source: floating plastic debris | place: Pacific Ocean | collected 2008-08-27 | study: EMG produced TPA metagenomics... | reverse complement strand
AGGGGAAATGGTGGGTTAAATCGACCCCTCTCTTATTTCCGATAAAGTCTATTGTGCTTATAACCGTCACCCGTCCTTAACTTCACCCTGAGTCTATGTGGGATGCCTATCTGTCTCTAGCCATCGACAACCCAACGCTGTTTTGGGGGATTTTTGCGCTCGTTTCGGGCAGCCTAGCGATTTTGTTGGGGCAAGTGGTGCCCTGGCTGACTCAGTTGTTGCTGCAGCGATGGCTGAAAGAAGATGCCAAAACCTTTTACAGTCGCATTATCAAACCCCATCAATCGCTGCTCAAGCTCACGGGAGCCCTGGCCATTTTTGATTTGGTGGCGCGGGTGTTGCTGCAGGAGTTGTGGTACGTGCCCTGGTACGACCAGCTAGAGTTTCTGCTGACGTTGTCGTTAACCCTGGCACTGGGTGGATTCCTCGTCCAATGTTTCCAGACTTACTTTGACGAATATCTACTGAACGCGGCGTTAGAAGAGGGCCGCAAGACCAACAGTGAACTGCTGCTGGTAGGCCGCTTTTTAGCCAATGCCGGACTCGTCGTAATCTTAGTGACGCTGTTTGCCCAGACTCACCGGATCAACATCATTGGGGTATTTGCCAGTTTGGGAGTTGGGGGCATTGCGATCGCCTTTGCCGCCCAAAAGGTTCTAGAACAGCTATTGGGGGGGGTGGTCATTTATGTTGATCGCCCCTTTGAGGTCGATGACTATATCGGCCTGCCCGATGGCACCTTTGGTCGCGTTGAGGCGATTGGCCTGCGCTCGACGAAAATTCGCACTTCGGGTAAGGGGACGCTGGCGATCGTGCCCAACAGTGCGCTGATTCAGGCCACGGTCGAAAATTTCACCGGGGCGAAAAAAGTGATGGCGATCGTCTATCTCAACCTCTATCGAGCAATTGGGGAAGAAGAGCAGGCGCTGATTCGTCAGGTGGTAACTGAAAGCACCCAGGATATTTTTGGCATTGATACCCGCAGCACCGATATTGCCTTTCGCACCCTCGACAGCGGCCATCTCACTCAGGTACAGGCAACGCTGTTTATTCTCGGGGCGACCGGCAGCTCGTTAGAAATTCGGCGGCAGCTCATCGATATCGCGAATCAAAAGATGACCCAACGGCTCAAAAAATACGGCATTTCCTTCGATATTGAAGAACCCACCGTATACGTTGATTCTCCCATTACGATTTAATCGGCAGACTGGTCTCCGGGGGCAGCCGGATCACCTTAAGGCCGAACCCGTACTCGCGCCTGGCTGCCGGTCTAGCTAGCGATGGCCCAAGTGAACTTGAACATAAATTGACGACTGCAATCTCTGTCGATGGCTAAGCGTTATGGATGACGGCTTCAATCTACAAAGCGGCCTCGAAATGGTGGGCATCACCTTTGACGAAACGCCTCGGCTAGTGATTTTTGGCGTGTCTTTGCTGCTGGCGATCGCGGTGGGACGGTTTACCCCCAGCATTGTGAGAGTGTTTATCCGGCGCTTTTCGCCGGAGCAAGTTGCACACCTCTATGAAAACCTGATTGCCCCCTTGAGCGGTGCCTTTCAGTTTGCCGGAACGATGCTGCTGGTGTCGCTCTCAATGGTCTGGCTGCAGGAAGACTACCGCAGCCTGCATGACTTTTTGCAGCCCTTTGCCGACCTGGCGCTGATCAGCAGCATGGCCTGGTTAACCTCCCGCTTGTTTGGCCGCATCTTTCGCGTCTATGGCGTTGACCTGCTCAAAAAGGTGGGGCGCGAAGTCGATGAGATGCTGCTGGTGTTTGAAACCATTGCCAATGTGCTCATCGGCTTTATTGCGGTACTTGCCTTTGCCCAAAGTCAAGACTTCAATTTGGTGGGCCTGTTTGCCAGTTTGGGAATTGGTGGCTTAGCGATCGCCTTTGCCGCTCAAAAAATCCTCGAACAGCTGCTCAGCACCATTGTGCTGTATCTCGATCGGCCCTTTGTCCCCGGCGAATACATTCGGCTCTCGGATGGTCAGTTGGGACGGGTGGAATCTGTAGGCCTACGCTCGACTAAAATTCGCACAGCGGCGAAAAGCACCCTGTTCATTTTGCCGAACTCGACCCTCCTGAATATGGAAATTGAGAACGTCAGTCGGGCCAAAAAGGTGATGGTGATGCTTTACCTAGAGTTTGGTCGTCGCCTCACCGATGAAGATGCCGCCCTCGTCAAACAAGTCATCACCCAAAGCACCAACTCGGTGTTTGGGGTTGATCCCGGCAGCACCAGCATCGTCTTTCCCCACACCAATGAAGATAATGGTCGCACCGACCAATACATGCGCCGGGCTCGCATTACCTTCTTTATTCTGGGCTCTAGTGAAAGCTCCCTGGAACTGCGCAAACGCCTGCTAGAGTTAGCCAATGACACGATCGCGACCAAGCTCGACAGCTATGGCATTCGCTTCACGATGCAAGAGCCCACGGTCTATGTCGAGTCACCGGTCACCCTATAAGGCGCAACACCACCGAGAGCCCAGATTGAGAAAAGCAGCCCTGACAGGGTCGCTGGGGTAGCCGGATGGACAGCCAGAGAGGTGAAATAAGTCTGGGGTTTTGGTGGCATAGGTCGGGCTTGTCAAGCGGATACTAGCCGGTTTATGAGCTTAAAAAATTGAAAAGAAATCTTTAGAATGGTAAATTCCCATAAGTGACGGTAAAACGTGACTTGATTTCATTGATGCAAACGAGAACTCCAAACATGGTAGCGGCCTCTCCTTTTACGCGATCACCTAAGGTCGTGAATACCCGAAAAGAGAAGCGCATCGTGGCGATTGGCGACAGTCTGGTTTACGGCTACGGTGACCCCGAAGGGGGCGGTTGGGTTGAGCGTCTGAGACGTCAGTGGCTACAGCCAGAGTCCCCCGGCCATGCCATCTACAACTTGGGAGTCAGGGCTGATACCGTACAGCGCGTCTCCGATCGCCTCGTCCAAGAATTTCAAACCCGTGGTGAGTTTAGAAACCGAGTCCCCGATTTGCTGCTGCTGTCAGTCGGGCTCAACGATACGGCGCGGGTCAGCAAACCGACCGGTCGGATTTGCACTGATTTTGAAGCTTTTCAAGCGCAAACGGATGAGCTATTAGCTGCAGCCACGGCTCTGTGCCCAGTGCTCTTTGTGGGCATGACTCCCGTACTCGAAGAGCGGATGCCCTTTGCCGAAGTGCTGCATTACAATCACAGCGACCAGGCGCAGTACAAAGCAGCCACTCAGCAAGCCTGTCAGCGGCGAAATATTCCTTATTTAGACCTGTTTGATCTGTGGCTCAGTCGCGGCGAGAGTTGGTGGCGATCGCGCGTTTCGACCGATGGCCTGCATCCTAACGTGTTGGGCTATCGCTCTCTACTGGCCGATATCACGGCTTGGCCGACGTTTCAGCATGCGATGGAGAGTCCCTGCTAAGACGTCGCTAGTCAACAGAGCGATTGGGTGGCGATCGCGGGTGACTCAATGAGCAAAACCCACAGCAGGGCCAACGCCAAAATGACTCCAGCTTGCACCGTCCACCTCACGTAGCGATTCATCATTAGCTAAGGGCTCCGGGCGATCTAGGATGCCATTGTGCTGATGCTAGCTCGCTCCTGCTGGGTCGGTTGCGGCTAGTGTGTAGTCTACAGCGACAGCTTGTGAAACCCGGTTGTAGTCGATCTATTACGGCTTTCTTCTCGCGCCTTTAGGCGAGTTATCGAGCCTGCTGATGGCTCACGGCTGCGCTTCCGATGTTGTCGTCATGAGCCAATCACGACCGACCCGAATCGTGAGTTCAGATTGTAAATCGCCCGTCGAATCAGACACCACTCGGCCCAGATCCAAAATTGAGGCCATCAGTTCGGCGCTGTCGCGATCGCCCCGTTGCGCAATCACTTGAGTGCGTTGTAGTTCGCTGGGCCAGTCGGGGACAACATACACATTGCGAAAGCCTTCTTCACGGAGGTAGTCTGCCACCTCGCGAGCGACTCGCGGCTCGCCCGACGCATTTTGAATGGCGATGGGCAGGCTGATCATGGCTCGGTTATCATCATTCGACAGCAGCGCCACATTCTCCAGTTCAAAGAAGCTGCGCATTACCTGTTGAGTGGCCGCCGCATCCAAAATCCAATAGCTGGCAATGTACTCATTCGGGGTGCTAAAGCGGCCTGGCAGCATGACCATCTGCAGGTTTTCGGGCTCCACCTCCATTGCGACATTGGCCAGGGCCAAAATCTCTTCTAGTGTCAGATTGGTATCGATATGGCGCATCATGACGCGCATCACCTGAGGCAAGCGAGGAATCACCGTCGGATGAGTCAACCGTTCGCGCAACGCTTTCATCAGGATTTGCTGTCGCTGCACCCGGCCAATGTCACCGCTGCCGTCGCCACGATAGCGAGCAAACTGCTCGACCTGATCGCCGTTGAGGGTTTGCCAACCTTCTTCTAAATCGATGTATAGCCCTTGGGTGACGTCTTGGTAGACCATGCGCTGTGGCACCATCACCTCAACCCCGCCCAACAGGTCAACCAGTTCTCGCAGGGCACCCGTGCTGACTCGCACGTAGCGATCGATCGGCACGGGGCCGAAGTTGGCCTGCACAGTTTCGGCCACTAATTCGGGGCCACCGGCAAAGTTAGCATGGTTAATCTTGGCAATGCCCTCACCCGGGATATCAACCTGGGTATCACGGGGAATCGACAGCAGTCCGACTGTGTTCTCTTCGGCATTGATACGGGCGATCAACATCGTGTCCGAGCGCCCATCAAACAGCGTGTCGGCGTTGTCTTGACCCGGTTCGGGGACATCAACCCCCATCACCAAAATATTGACTGGCCGGGTCACCCGGTAGCGAAAGCCCGACTGCCACAAATCGGCAAGATTGAGAGGCTCCCCGACTTCCGAAGAGAGCCAGTCCGGTAACGGCAGGGCAGTGGCTAAGATCGCCCCGCCCAAGGCGGCCGCGATCGCCGTACTGCCAAAGACCACAGACCATCCGAGCCGCCGACACCAAGCCTGAGCCCGATGGGCCAACGTGGGCTGAGCAGCAGCGGCTGAATTCAGGTGAGAAGCGGTCGGCGCAGAAAAATTGGCAGGAGACTGGTTTGGGGGCGGTTCTACAGACGGCGACATGGGTTCTCACACTGCTTAAAACGATTTGGGAAATCAGCACCTCGCCTAGGAGTACCCAGTCGAGCAGTTCAGAAATCATCCCCCATAGATAAATTTTCGAAATTGTAAACAAAATATTACGGCGATTATATCCTGCTTCTAGGGGGCTTTGGGTACGATAAGGCGGACAATATTTGGAGTGTCAACCCTATGCCCCCGACGGTCATCCCGGTAATTCTAGCAGGCGGAAAAGGAGAGCGATTTTGGCCCGTCAGTCGCCGTCAGCATCCCAAACAGTTCTTGTGTTTAGACGGTAGCGGCTTCAGTCTACTGCAAGCCACCGCTAATCGTCTGTTGCCGATGACCGAAACCTGGGACTCGCTGTGGGTGATTACAGCTGCCCATTTGGCCGACGGCATTCGGCAGCAGCTACCCGATTTACCAGAAAGCAATCTGTTGATTGAGCCCGAGGGCAAAGATACGGCTCCGGCAGTTGCTTGGGCCACGTTAGAGGTCGCCAAACGCCACGGTGAATCGGCGATCGCGGGCTTCTTTCCCGCCGATCATTGGATCGCCGATGAAGCGGCCTACCGGCAAACGCTGGTCGCCGCCGCTCAGCTCGCCACCGAAAAATCAGCGATCGCGACGCTAGGCATTAATCCCACCTTTCCGGCGACGGGCTACGGCTACATTGAGCAGGGGGATAGCGTTGGCCAGTTTGACGCCTTGACCGCTTACAAGGTCGCCCGCTTCACCGAAAAGCCGGACCAGAGCACTGCTGAGGAATTTATTGCCAGCAGACGCTTTAGCTGGAACAGCGGCATGTTCATCTTTCCGACCGGCGTCATGCTGCAGGAGCTGGCGACCTATGCGCCAGAAATCATGCAGCCCCTGCAGGCACGGGGAGTGGAGGCCTATGCTGACCTGTCGAAACTCAGCATCGATTACGCCGTGATGGAAAAAACCGATAAATCCTTTGTCATGCCCGTTGACTTTGGCTGGGATGATTTGGGTGACTGGAATGCCGTCGAGCGGCTGCTCAAATCGCCCGATCACCCCAATGTTGAAATGGCCCAACATTTAGGCCTCGATACTACGGGCAGCATTGTCTACACTTCTGATGATGACGAACTGATCGTCACGATTGGCTTAGAAGACGTCGTTGTCGTTCGAGACGGCAAGGCGACCCTCGTGGTACACAAAAGTCGCACTCAAGACATCAAAAAAGCCGTTAAAGCGTTGAACGCTGATCCGAACTTCCAGCACCTGCTATAAGTCCTTAGGGATCCGCTTGAGAATAAAGTCCCCGCGAGGCGAGTTTTCTCCTTGCGGAGAAAACCGGATTTACCAGTATGTAATTCAAGCGCGATTTCCTTAGCGATGGACTTTAGCGGTTCATCAACAACTTGCTGATTGGGGGAGTATCGCGAGGGGATTCATCAACGCGAAGATCACGCTCGTCACGGGACGTCATCAGGAGCTTCAGGAATGAGGCTTATAAATGGTGTGGTCACGAGAGGACATCCTCAACCGTTTTCCCTTTAGCAGTGGATGCCTGCCACGATTGCGATGTCCCCCATTTTTGTTGCCCTCCACGGTGAACCCAACTGATGCCCTCACTTTTTGCGCCTAATTCACTGCGATCGCCTCGATGGTTGCGGTCTGATCTGCCGACCGGCGGTCGCCGACTGGGCCTGTTGGCTAGCAGCCTTTGTCTGGTATTAGCGGCCTGTAGCCGAGAGGTGCCGGTGGCGAGCCCTGCCCCTGAAGCGCCATTGCCCGTCGCCACTCAAGACTTTGAGGCCGCGCCACCACCACCGCCGCAGTCCGCTTTCATCGCCGCCATCACTCCCGAGCAATCGGCTCAAATCAAGGCGTTGGATGTGCCCTTGGTCTTACCGACGGCGATTCCTGAGGGATTTTTGGTCGAACAGGTCAATGTCACTCAGGACGAACGGTTTGCGAGCTATCAGCTTTTGTATCGTGATGCGGGCGATCGCTGCTTCGTCATCGAACATACTGCTGGCGGCATCGGCGGCACGCCTGAAACCGAGAGTCGGGTGGCGGTCAATCCGCCGGCGATTAATGATGACGCCGACTATAGGCTCAACTACGGCAGCTATACGGCCCCTGACCTCAAGGCTCAGTTTCCCGAGCCCAACCTGAGCAGCGACTGGCTGCCGATCGCCACGGGGTTTTATCGCTTTGCGGGAGCTGCTTACATCAACAACGCGTTGGCGGTCACTGCACCTTGCGAAAATATTTCCGTAAACGAAGCGGTGAAGGTGATTGAGTCTCTCGCGCTGATCAGCCCGGAGATTCAAGGCGACAGTGCCCCGCCAGAATGAAGGGCGATCAGTTGCGGTGATTGTTGTCATAGCGGATGCGCGCCCCGGCCCACTGCAATTTGCTGCGCAGCGTGCGGTAGTACGAATAGTGCTTGGCCAAGATAATAAACGCTGACCAACAGTGAGCCATGCGAATGTCTACCCGCTGTCCTGGTAGCACCGAGGTCGCCAGCACACCATCCATCCAAAGCTTAGTTGTGTGCTCAGGATCGGCGAGAGGCCAAACGCTCACGACACAGCCCGGCGGCAGCACAATCGGCCGACTCGACAAACTCAGGGGACAGATCGGCGTAACAATCAGCGCATCCATGCCAGGATGCACGATGGGACCGTTCGCCGCCACGGTATAGCCGGTTGAGCCAGTTGGGGTGCTAACCAGCAGACCATCGCCCTGATACTGATCGACCACCTCGCCGTCAATTTCCATTTCTAAAATGGAGGTGATCATCCGATTCGGCGAGGCAGGCTTGACGCACATCTCGTTTAAGGCCAGATAGTCGTCACTAACGGGTTCTAAATTTGTGCGGTGGCCTTCAAATACCTGCCCACGCAGCATCATCCGCCGCTGCACGGCAAAGCGATCGCTCAGCAGTCGCTCCCAGATATGGGCAAAATCCGTTTCTTCTGGCGACTCGGTGAGAAAGCCCAAATGCCCGCCAATATTGATCGCCAAGATGGGAATATTCTCTGGGGAAAGATGCCGCGCCGCCGCCAAAGCGGTGCCATCGCCCCCTAGCACGATGGCGAGATCAATCTTTTCCGCTGCCGAAGCAAGAAATACCGGATACGGATTATCTTTCGGCCCGCTCGGCCCGACCAGGGTTTGGCAGCCCAAACGAGCCAACTGCTCAGCACACAGCTCAGCGCGCGTTTGACTGAGCCGGTTGCCGGACTTGTAGGCAATGATGACCTGATTTAGCTGCACAGCCGAGCGATCGCTCCCCAGAACTTCTCCCTTATTCTACGGATGAAGTCTGGGTTGGCTCGCCTGATCTGGCCTACCACTTCAGCAGATTAAAGGCTTCCATATCAACGGTGTCGCGATTACGGTAAATCGCCAGAATAATCGCTAGGCCCACCGCTGACTCAGCCGCTGCGATCGAAATCACAAACACGGCAAAGGCTTGGCCGGTGGCAGTCGCCGGGTCAAGGTAGTTAGAAAACGCCATTATATTGAGGTTGACGGCGTTGAGCAGCAGCTCAATCGACATCAACACACGAATCACATTACGGCTGGTGACCAGGCCATAAATGCCAATGCAAAACAGCGCCGCTGCCAATAGGAGGTAATACTCTAAAGGAATCATGTTTTAGAAGCGTAAATGTCCGTTACCTAGTGTGCATCGCCTTTAGACTGGCGCTTAGTCCTCGGTGGTCTCGCCTGTTGCCGACACCAGTTCGCGCGGACGCTCGGGTAGCGTCAACGCATCCGACACCGCATCGGCCGGCGTTTCGTCAGGAATAAATTCTCGACGAGCCAGCACAATGGCACCAATCATGGCCATCAACAGCAAGATCGACGCGAGTTCAAACGGCAACAAAAAGTCCGTGAACAGGTGGATGCCAATCAGCACCGTTGCTTGATCGCCAGCCGGTACGGCAGACGAGATTTGCCAAGAGGTACCAAAAACCACAGTGGCGAGCAAAGCGAACAAGCCTAGACAAACCCCGCCCGTGGCCAATAGGCGAATCCACCCTCGGCGAACGGGTGAAAAGGGTTGATTTTTGTTGACCAACATGATCCCAAACAGGATCAGGATATTAACGGCACCGACATAGATCAAAATCTGAGCCGCCGCGACAAACCCGGCATTGAGCAGCACATACAGACCGGCAATGCTGATGAAAACGCCCCCCAGCAAAAACGCTGAGTACACAATGTTGGGCAGTAGGACGACTCCTAGAGCCGTGCCAATAACCATGATGGCTAACAAGCCAAACGATACTAGTTGAACTCCTTCAGCAAGTGTCACAGTGGTGACTCCATATCGACAGCATCTGAGGCATCAAAACAAAATAGGCAGGGAAAGCTCGACTTAATCTGCAGCCTTTTCGGCCGCAGGCTGAGACTCTGCCAGAATTTCTTCGGGCAGTTTACCGGCTCGCCGAGACCCAGCAGGCAACTCGTGGGGATCGATCACACCATCGGGGAGATAAGCGAACTCCCGCAGGGGCGTCACCATCGGATCTTGGGTCACCTTATAGGGCAACCGTCCCATGGCCACGTTGTCGTAATTCAATTCATGGCGATCGTAGGCAGCCATCTCATATTCTTCGGTCATTGAGAGGCAATTAGTCGGGCAATATTCCACGCAATTGCCACAAAAAATGCAGACGCCAAAATCAATGCTGTAGTGATTCAGGGTCTTTTTCTTCGTGGCTTTGTCAAAGTCCCAATCCACGACCGGCAGGTTGATGGGGCAAACCCGCACGCAAACCTCGCAAGAAATGCACTTATCGAACTCAAAGTGAATTCGCCCCCGATACCGCTCAGAGGGAATGACCTTTTCGTAGGGATACTGCACCGTCACCGGGCGACGACTCATGTGGTCAAAGGTCACAGACAGCCCCTGACCAATGTATTTGGCGGCTTGTACGCTTTCTTTGGCGTAATCACCAACCTGCTTTAGAAAGTTCAGCATGGGTGTGTTTACTGTGGGTTACTACAAATAATCGCAAATCGTGGGCGGAAATCTATCCCCCAAAGGCCACAGGGAAGGTGATTTTCAGCGCCGCTGTTAACAGCAGATTAACGAGCGACACGGGTAGCAGAAATTTCCAACCTAAATCGAGTAATTGGTCAATGCGCACCCGAGGCACCGTCCAGCGCAACAAAACAGCCAAAAAGACCAGCAAGTAAGCCTTAATCACCGTCATCATGATGCCGATCGCAGCGGTAATCACCTGCAGCCAAGGTGTCGTTTCACTGACGTTAAGCAGGCTAGCTAACCAGCTCACCGAAACCGGAAACTCCCACCCGCCCAGATACAACACAGAAAAGATCAGCGCCGACAGCACCAAGTTGACGTAAGAGCCGACATAAAACAGACCAAACTTCATGCCGGTGTACTCAGTTTGATAGCCAGCCACCAGCTCTTCTTCAGCCTCTGGCAAGTCAAACGGAAGGCGCTCACATTCGGCCAATGCAGCCACCCAAAAGATCAAAAAGCCCACCGGCTGACGCCAGACATTCCACCCGAGAATGCCGTATTGGGCCTGCTGCTCAACAATATCAATCGTGCTGAGGCTGTTAGACATCATGACAATCGCTAGCACCGATAGCGCTAGCGGAATCTCATAACTGATCGATTGTGCCGCCGCCCGCAACCCACCCAGCAAAGAGTATTTGTTGTTGGAGGAATAGCCCGACATCAACAAGCCAATGGGGGTGATGCTTGACAGCGCAATCCATAAAAAGATCCCCACACCAATGTCGGTGATGACCATATTCTGGCCAAAGGGGACGATGAGATAAGACAGAAATACCGGAATAACGACTAAGGCTGGCCCCAAAGTAAACAAGATGGGGTCAGCCTTAGACGGTACAATATCTTCCTTAAATAGCAGCTTGATGCCATCGGCGGCAGCCTGCAAAGTACCTAAGGGACCGGCATACTCGGGGCCAATTCTCTGTTGGGCTGCTGCCGAAATTTTTCGTTCTAACCACACTGTCACAAAAATGCTGACAGTCGCTGCAATCAAGATCAGCGTCATCGGCAGCGGCAGCCAGATCGCCCGAGCTGCTCCAGACGGTAATCCGAGCTGAGTCAAAAGCTCAACAAAACTTCTTTGGAGATCAATTCCCTGGCCCATGCAAAAGCCTCAAGATATCAGCGATAGGTAAGCATTTCTTCACCGTGATTCAGTATATCGCTCGGATGCCCCGCCACCACGCTTTCCTGATAGGAAGTTCTGCCTTTGGGTATAGAGATGGCTCATCAGTCTCTAGGGCGATCAATCGGTCTTCAAGGGCGGTGATGCAGGTGGCTGATTGAATGATTGCCATGCACCCCTGGCAATCATGAGCCCTCATTGCGCCGAACTCGCCGCTCTCTAACCCGGCTAGCCAGGTTGTTTCCAGGGGGCAAAAAGTGAGTCAACCGAGCGAATAGTTCAGGCAAACTACTGCGTGTATTCTGACCCTAGTGCTTCGATATCAAGCCCATTTCTGGCAGGAATTTAACGATGAATCCTTTTGAACAGCATGGTGCTTTTAGTTGGTGTGAGCTCATCACTCCGGATGTGCCTGCCGCCCGTGATTTCTATGGTCAGCTGATGGGCTGGCATTTGAAGGAAGGCCCCGTAGCGGGTGTGCCTTACACCGTGATTGAGGTGGCGGGCAAAGAGATTGGGGGCATGGCTCCCCCACCGCCGAACAAACCCGATATGCCCCCAATGTGGGGAGCCTATATCACTGTAGAAGATGTCAAAAAAACGGCTGAGCAAGCCGAAGCCCTAGGGGGCAAAGTGCTGATTCCGCCTATGCAGGTAGAAACTGTCGGTCAATTTGCCCTGATTCAAGATCCACAAGGGGCCACCTTTTGCGTGATCGAATACAGCCCGCGCGACTAGATTGGCGCTGGCGCCGCCGAGGATTGAGTAGCCTAAATCTTTCTGGCTTTCTTAACTTGATTGGGTCTTAGGAGCTAATTTCGTTCCGTATAATGGGGGCGAATCGCTGTTAACCCTCGCTGAACGCCCGTGACCCAGACGCCTATTTCACCTTCGGTTTCCACCCCAAATTCTGCCGATCAGCCACTCGCGATCGCGGCGCGGCCCGATCCCCTGGGTCGCTTTGGTCAATTTGGCGGCAAGTACGTTCCCGAAACGCTGATGCCCGCATTGGCTGAGTTTGAAGCCGCCTATTATCGCTATCGCGATAACCCTGACTTCAAAGCAGAACTGTCAGGACTGCTGAAGGACTATGTCGGTCGCGCGACCCCGCTTTATTTTGCCGAGCGGTTGACGGCTCATTATGCTCGACCCGACGGCAGCGGCCCTCAGATCTATCTAAAGCGAGAAGATCTGAATCACACGGGAGCCCACAAAATCAACAACGCCCTCGGCCAAGTGCTGTTGGCAAAGCGCATGGGCAAGGCCCGCGTCATTGCGGAAACTGGGGCGGGGCAACATGGCGTCGCGACTGCAACCGTTTGTGCGCGGTTTGGCATCAAGTGCGTCATTTATATGGGCGTACAAGATATGGAGCGGCAGGCGCTGAACGTTTTTCGGATGCGCCTGATGGGGGCAGAGGTGAGCCCGGTGACGGCCGGCACGGGCACATTGAAAGACGCCACGTCAGAAGCGATTCGCGACTGGGTGACCAATGTTGAAACCACCCACTACATTTTGGGGTCAGTGGCCGGGCCACATCCCTACCCCATGGTGGTGCGTGACTTTCATGCCGTGATTGGTCAAGAAACCCGCGCTCAATGTCTCGAAAAGTGGAACGGTTTACCGAATGTGCTGTTGGCCTGTGTGGGCGGCGGTTCTAATGCGATGGGGCTGTTTCACGACTTTATTGAAGAGACCTCGGTGCGCATGATTGGCGTTGAGGCCGAAGGTGAAGGGGTGCTGTCGGGCAAACATGCCGCGACGCTCACCCAAGGCCGGGTCGGCGTGCTACATGGCGCGATGAGTTATTTGCTGCAGGATGAAAACGGTCAGGTGCAGGAAGCGCATTCCATCAGTGCCGGTCTGGATTATCCGGGTGTAGGCCCCGAACACAGCTACCTCAAAGAAATTGGTCGCGCTGAGTACTACAGCGTGACGGATCAGCAAGCTTTGACGGCGCTCCAGCTGGTGTCGCAGCTGGAGGGGATTATTCCGGCGCTGGAAACAGCACACGCCTTCGCTTATTTAGAAACCCTGTGTCCGGAACTCTCGGCCAGCGATCGCGTCGTCATTAACTGCTCGGGGCGGGGCGACAAAGACGTACAGACCGTGGCCAAAGCATTGGGCAATCTATCGTGAATGAGCTGCTCTCGCCGGAACAATTTGAGGTGTGCGATCGCGACCTCTCAGCTGATCTGCTGCAGCGATACCTGACAGCGAGCGCCCTCGCCGTGGATACGGAAACAATGGGGCTGCTGCCCTGGCGCGATCGGCTCTGCCTGGTGCAGCTTTGCGATGAAGCCGGCTATGTCTCCGTCGTCAGGATTGAGTTGGGCCAAACCTCAGCCCCTAACCTCAAAACCTTGATGGAAGCCCCATCAGCTGAAAAAATCTTTCACTTTGCCCGGTTTGATTTAGCCACCCTGCGCCATCACTTGGGGATTCAGGTGGCTCCGGTATTTTGTACCAAGATTGCTAGTAAATTGAGCCGCACCTACAGCCCTCGACATGGCCTGAAGGAACTGGTGCGTGAGATTTCCAGCGTCGAGTTAGACAAAACTCAGCAGAGTTCTGACTGGGGCAACGCGATGAACCTCTCAGAGGAGCAATTGCGGTACGCCGCCAATGATGTGCGCTACCTGCACGAAATTCGGCAATCTCTCATCGAGATGCTCAAGCGAGAAGGTCGATGGCAACTGGCGAGGGAATGCTTTAGCTGTCTACCGACCTTCGTCACCCTTGACCTGCTGCAATATCCCAATGTGTTTGAGCATTAAACTCCAGCGCTGACTGTCAGCGTCTCAACGTCTACTAGGACGGTGACAGTCAGTGCAGCCAGCCTACCAGGCGACCGACAAAGCACCCGCTTCAGTTTGAAAGCCTGCTGCCTTCCAAGCCGCGACTCCGCCCCGCAGGACAGACACCTTTTGATAACCCGCTGCGCGCAGAGCATCAGCCGCCGTAGTCGCTTCTTCGTCAGTGCTCGCGTAGATGTAGAGATCACGATCGCATTCCAGAGTGGCTTGAATGCGCTCAATCAACTCTTCCACCGGCAGCGAAATTGCGCCCATCACATGACGCTCGTTGAATAGGTCGCGATCGCGGATATCAATGATGGTCAGCGCCGGTTCGCCCCAATCTAGCCGTGCTTTTAAGTCATAAACACGAGCGGTCTCTTGCATCGGAGCTGGTTTAGGAAAAATACCAAGAAAACGTTTCATAGCGGGAAAACCCCTGCGCCAATGGCACTTAAGTGTAAGCTAGCTGCAACTTAACAAAACTTTTAGATTCTCGCAAAGTTATATTGCGCTTATTGATCGGGGTCGTGGCTGAAACCCTTTGGTCAAAGGCTCTATGGGAACTATAAAGAAAATTGATGTTCAATCTTGGATAGCGGCACCGTTACAACTCCATCCAGGATTGGGGCAGCAGTTCTCCCAAAGTGATCGCCTGAGAGTCACTCAGCCAGACACGGGTGTGACGATTAGCGCAGTCAACCTGCATCATCAACTCTCGACAGCGGCCACAAGGCGGCACAATGCCATCTGCTCTTAACGCCACAATGGACTCAATCACCGTCTCGCGGGCTTTGAGCATGTCGGCGATCGCAGCATGTTCGGCACACAATCCGATGCCGCAGGCCAGCTCTAAACAAATGCCGCTGTAGACATGGCCCGATGGCGTGAGCAACGCGGCACTGACCGAGCCAGCGGTCAGCCAATCCTGAGAGAGCGAAAACTGTCCTAAAAGGCGGCTAGCTTCTTGCATCAACAGTTTGTCCACCATTTGCTCAAGCTGCGATAGAACTTCTGAGCCCTGACCTTGGAGTCATTCTAGACAGCAGTTAACCTTGCCAACGATCCGGTGAGGCCAGCGGTCCTCATCCTTTTGACTGATAATCCTGAGAAGAATGGCAAAAACATTTCAGACTTGTTACATTAACAGCAATAAAATTAACAAGGCTTTTTTACATGAATGGTTCCTCCCCCAGATCCCATCAGAAGAATGTAGCCCAGGTCAAGGTGGCTGTGATGGCTGATAGTCAGCGCCAAAGTCAGCTTTTCTCGCAGCGCCCGAGCGATCTAGTTTTTGGTTTGGCGGCATTGGCGTCGGCTTATTCGCTGTACTTGCTAGTGCGCTAGCAGCGCGATCGCTGAGCTCCCGCTGGGGATTGGCGAGTTTCACTGGATTGACTGAATCTGCCTGAAATGAAAACCTGCCGTTAGTCTACGGAATTCCCAAGTTCCCGGCTGATGGCAGGTTTTCGAAATTTAAATGACTGACGAGTGCTCTGATAACCCTCTGCTCAATGGCCTATCGACAGGGCTCTCGATGTCACCGAGTGATGCAGGGAGACTGGATAGACAGCGCTCTGTAGGAAAACGATACGGCCTCATGTTAATTCTCTGTGGTCAGGGTTCCCCCTGAAATCTCGCCAACGCCGAGCCCCAGAGCTAGACGGATCAGGTTGGTCATCTTGTTGCCAAGGGTTGCCCCAGCTAAAAACTGTGACTTGCCGACTGCCTCGATGTCCTGCGGCAACGTCGCAACCATCCTCATACATCAGTCTGCGAACGAGCCCAGGAGCTGATCAGGAGGCAGTCTGTTTCAGCAAATGATTAGCGATCGCCGTGTTTGGGTGAGCTGTTAAATCACGAATCCTGTGTGTAACATACAGGCAAAAGTTGGAATAAGGATATGTTGGTTCAGCTAGTGCGCCCTTTAGTGCGGTCTCAAATTCAAATGCTGGCTCGAACACCTGCCGCTGATGCAAAGCTGACCAATATGGTGGCTCAGTGGTTAGGGTATTTGGGCGTTTATGCCGAAGTCACACGGCTTGAAACTGAGGGTGAGCTGATTCAAGTTTCTTTGAAGGTTGGCCGCCCTGAGCAATGTACCGAAACCGAATGGCAAAGCGTCTTAGACAACTTGACTCACAAAGGGAAGGCCTGGCGCGAAGACACGGGCCTCACCTATGCGACTATGACGCCAGCTCAAAAGGGCAAAGTTCATCGTTTATTGGCCTGCGTATTGCAAGCCTCTAATGACAATCTGGTCGAAGACTGGCATCAAGTCAGTGGCGAACTCGCCCAACTCGGGCTGGAAGCGGCTCTATTAAATGAGTTGCGCTCTGCGATTCGAGTGCCGACACCGATGGAAGTCTTGATTGAAGATCTACAGCCTGACGTGGCGGCCTTTGCCTTATCTAAGGCCATTGGGATTGCCCTGATGGATAAGCACATTAATCAGGCTGAAGATGGTGCCCTCAAAATCCTGCTGAATGCACTACAGCAAGAGACGCGGCCTTAAATCGGCTCACGCTTTGGCCAACTGAGGCGATCGCGGTCGGGCACCAGCCGCTTTTAGGGTCTAGCTCTGGGCGATCGCTCACCAATAGAAGGTCGCTGGTCAACAGCGCATTCAGGGGGCTGGACACGGCTTCATTCATACAGGTCAATTTTACTGCTGCCGATCGACAGGCCATAGGGGCCGTAGACGTCTTGCCCCAACAGGGCGACGTCACCGCCGATGCCGACCCAGATGTCTCGAATGATCAGCTCGCCCACTTTGAGCGTGTCAACATAACCAATCGGAATTTCCACTCGACGGCCATCAGCAACCGTGACGGTCGCGCTGCCAGTAACCACCACGCCGACCGCCTGAGCCATCGCCGGGGTAATTAACGTCCCTGATGCGCCCGTATCAAACAACATCTCGAACTGTTGAGTGCCTTGGCTAGCTGTTAAGGTAACAGGAACCACTGGCGTCCCCCCCATTTGACCCACAATGGGAATGCTGGCAACTAGGCCAGGAGGGGCATCAGCCGCCGCTGCTGCCGTTGACGCAGCGACTTGACCCGCCGCTTGGCTTTGCGCGGAAGCAAGATTTTGGCCATACTCTTGAACTTTTTGTTGGGCCACTGAGTAATTGGGGTCAGAGCTAGGCACCTGCTGCATGTAGGCAACCGCCTGCTGCCAACGACTGACGGCCAGGTTCCAATCATCGGTCGATTGAGCTGATTGCCCGATCGCCACGGCGCTTTGGGCACGATTAACGGCTTCATTAAAGTAGTTGGTCTGGGGAGTGGTGGCCGCTTCCGGCGCTGCATTGGGCGCGGTAGCGGCATCCGCGACGGGTGTCGCCTCACCAGTACCAGGAGCCGCAGTCTCTCCGTCTCCCTCTGAGGTGACCTCTGCAGTAGACTCCTCTACTGGTTCTGACGAAAACTGGGGGAGCGGCAGCAGAGAGCAGCTTGATAGCGCACAACATCCTAATAAAATCAACAATCGCTGCTGCTGTGAACGAGTCATCAGTGCTTACCCCAGTGCCAAAAGCCAGAATGTTTATCGAGAGCGGACGGTGTCCGTTATTGTTAAGAGTGCCCCAAAGGCTGCTTTCACATACTCATCCTATCTACTGCTGCTTATGTTCTCTGACAACCTGATGCCAGCCTTGTTAGTTCTGATGGATGGTTCTACGTACCACGGGTGGAGCTTTGGGGCGCCTGGCACCATTATGGGCGAAGTAGTCTTCAATACGGGCATGACCGGGTATCAAGAAGTCATGACGGACCCTAGCTATCGGGGCCAAATTGTGACGTTTACATATCCCGAGTTGGGCAACACGGGCGTCAATCCAGAAGATGAAGAATCACATCACCCCCATGTAAGGGGCGTGATCGCGCGTAACGTTTGTCATCAGCCCAGCAGCTGGCGCATGACTCAGTCATTGTCAGACTACCTAAAGCATCATGGCATTCCCGGCATCTTTGGGATCGACACTCGGGCGTTGACCCGCCAACTGCGCGATACTGGCGTGATGAATGGGGCCATTTCGACTGAAATCCTCGACCCGGATGAACTGCTGCGGCAACTGCAGGCGGTGCCGGCGATGACGGGGTTAAATTTGGTCAGCGAGGTGACTACGACCGAACCCTACGAATGGTCAGAGCCGACAGCTGCGGTCTGGGAATGCTTTCCCGAGTTGGGTGAGACGACGCCCCCAGAGTTGACGGTCGTCGCGATCGATTTTGGGATCAAGCGTAATATTTTGCGACGACTCACGCGCTATGGTTGCCGAGTCATCGTCGTGCCTGCCGATACCCCTGCCGAGCAGATTTTGAGTTACGAGCCCGACGGTATTTTTCTCTCTAATGGGCCGGGTGATCCTGCTGCGGTGACAGAGGCCCCGCAAATTATTCGAGACCTGCTAGAGCAGCAAATTCCCACGTTTGGTATTTGTATGGGGCATCAGCTGATTGGCTTGTCATTAGGGGCTGAAACGTTCAAACTCAAGTTTGGTCACCGAGGGCTAAATCATCCCTGTGGTCTCAGTCAGCAAGTAGAAATCACCAGTCAAAACCACGGATTTGCGATCGATGCGGAAACGATTCCCAGTACGGATATTGAGATCAGTCACTTAAATCTCAACGATCGCACAGTGGCGGGGCTGCAGCATAAAACGCTGCCGCTGTTCTCCGTGCAATATCACCCGGAAGCCAGTCCTGGCCCCCACGATGCTGACTATTTATTTCGTAAGTTCGTAGCTCTGATGCGATGACGCCCGCTACAGGCGGCGATCGCCCTAACTCGCAGACTGTTGCTGCGCCAGCAAGGGTTGCCACCAGTCAGGATGAGCCAGATACCATTTCACCGTCTGTTCAAGCCCAGTGGCGAAATCATACTGCGGTTGCCAGCCAAAGTCGCGCTGTATCTTGGTGCTATCCATCGCGTAGCGTCGGTCATGACCAGGGCGATCGCGCACAAAAGTGATCAAATCATGGGCTGACAACACGGGTAAATCCGGTGCCAAACGATCCATTAGGTCGCAGAGCTGCTTGACGATGTCAATATTTTTGACCTGATTATTGCCGCCGATGTTATAGGTTTCGCCGGGAGCCGCCTGCTGCAAAACGGTGGCGATCGCGGCACAGTGATCTTCGACATACAGCCAATCGCGAACATTTTGGCCGTCCCCATAAACGGGGAGCGGCTGGCCCAAAAGAATGTTGACGCACATCAGGGGAATCAGCTTCTCAGGAAACTGGTAAGGCCCGTAATTGTTGGAGCAGTTGGTAATCAGGGTCGGCATCCCATAGGTGTGGAAATAAGCTCGCACCAAGTGATCGCTCCCGGCTTTAGAGGCAGAGTATGGACTGTTCGGCGCATAGGGGGTTGTTTCGCTAAAGGCCGGTTCGTCGGCTGCCAAGCTGCCAAACACTTCATCGGTGGAGACGTGCAAAAACCGAAAGTGAGCTGGCTGCTGCTGCCGGTGCCAATGCTGGCGAAACGCTTCGAGTAGGGTAAACGTGCCGACTACGTTGGTTTGGACAAACGCCCCCGGGCCGAGAATTGAGCGATCGACGTGGGATTCCGCCGCGAAGTGAATGACCGTATCGATTTGATGCTGCTCTAACAGCTGATTCACCAGCGGCGCATCACAAATATCCCCGACCACCAGCAAACAGCCGTCTGGCCCTTCCAAATCACTCAGAGTGGCGCGGTTACCGGCATAGGTCAGGGCATCAAGGATGATTAGGGATGCGGTGCCACCGTAGGCAGAGCGCACAAAGTTAGAGCCAATAAACCCCGCGCCCCCGGTAATCAAAACTCGGCGATCGGCATTTTTGAGGGTATTCATGTTTGTCAAATTCACAAATTATCGGGAGGCTTGAGCCTGGTAAATTTCCTCAAAGATATCTTTCAACGCATATTTGTATTGCCACTCGGGATAATGCGTTTCAAACTTACGAACGTCAGAAATATACCAAATGTGGTCACCAATGCGATTGTCTGCGGAATATTGATAGGGCAGCTGGTTGCCAGTGATTTCTTCGGCGAGGGCGATCGCTTCTAACATTGAACAGTTGCTGTGACGGGAGCCCCCCATATTATAAACCTCTCCACAGCGAGGATTTTGGTAGAAATGATAAAAGGCATTGACTAAGTCGTAGCTATGAATATTGTCTCGTACTTGTTTGCCCTTATAGCCAAAGATTGTATAGGGCGTTTGCTCAAGGGTGCATTTCATCAAATAGGCTAAAAAGCCGTGGAGTTTGGCTCCAGAATGAAGCGGGCCGGTCAAGCAGCCGCCTCGAAAGCTGGCCGTTTTCATCTCAAAATAGCGGCCATATTCTTGGACTAAAATATCGGCTGCGACTTTAGAAGCGCCAAACAAGGAATGTTTGGAATCGTCAATACTCATGGATTCGTCAATGCCGCGACAAAAAGGATGCTCGGCCTCAATTTCCCACCGCAACTCCAATTCTTTGAGGGGCAAATGGTTGGGGGTATCGCCATAAACTTTATTGGTGGAAGTAAAGATGAAAACAGCCTGCGGACAAAATTGACGGGTGGCTTCTAACAGCACTAGCGTACCGTTGGCATTGACCGTGAAGTCAGTGTGGGGGTCGTTAGCAGCCCAGTCATGGGAGGGCTGAGCGGCAGTGTGAATAATCAAAACCGTATCAGAGCCATATTCTTTGAATAGGCGCTCAATCGCTTCGCGATCGCGAATGTCGATACTTTTATGTTGATAGCGATCGCCGTACTGATCGATCAGTAACTGCCGGTTCCAATCTGTTGACGCCGTCTCACCAAAAAAGACAGCTCGCATGTCGTTATCAATCCCGACGACATTGAGGCCCAATCCCGCAAAAAAATGGACTGACTGCGAGCCAATCAAGCCCGCAGAGCCTGTGATAATAACTGTACTCATCTCACACCTCTGAATTCGTAACAGGAAAAATGGACATTGCCTCAATAGTTAGGCTTAGAGGCTTTCACAAACAACTGACTGCCAAAGATGGGCCAAACAATGGGCAGCTTTAGATAGAGCCGTAACATCCAAGTTTTAGTCGGTCGTCCCTTGGTAGAAAACGGCAGAAACCGAGGAATTAGGGTATCAATGTGAAAATCCAGGGCTTCTAAAACTTCAACCAAGGACTGATGGGTGATCGGCAAATAGTGATCAATAAAATCAAAATATTCTCGATAGGAATATTTGAAATTAGGTTGAATAACTAATAATCTGCCGCCTGGGCGCAGCTTTTGAAAACAGAAGCTCAGAACTTCAAATAGTTGATCCTGATCTTCTAAATGTTCAAAGAAATTAGAGACAAATATAATATCGAAACAATCATCTTCTACTTTCGTTTGTTGATGATGATCAAGAATGTCAATATTCAGTACGTTGACATTGGCTGCTGCAAATAGCCGAGAATCTGGATTGAGATCGATTAAAGTTTTGGAGGTTGCGGCAACCTGATTGATAAATTCACAATATCCGCCAGCAATGTCCAACACTGCAGCGCCTGGAGGGACATGTTTTTGCAGAAAATCCTGTATGAGCACCTGCCACAGCCGCAATTTCGATTTTTGTTCGCTGCTGTTAAACCGATTTTCGTACAAACGTTTCAAAAAGACAGCTTTATCCATACTTTTGGTTTTGATAGAGGATTAAAGACCGCGCCAGCGATTCACAAATTAGTTAGGGGTCTCTTGAGCGGAGTCTTGGACACAGCTTTTTTTGCTGGAAAGCAAGGATGTGTTTAGGCAGAGGGTGGTAATCTGCTCAGACAACAGGTATCTGTAGAACAGTAATAAAGTTGGCGGGTCAAGACAGTTAAGCGATTTACAAGATGGTGGACTGTTGAGTGCCGGCCCCTCAGAACTATCTAAGCCAGGATGGGGCGCAGCATCGTTTCATAGGTCAATAGCCATTCGTAAATCTCTTCTAAAGTCTCTTCGGGCGTCTGGGTTGGTTGCCAACCGGTTTGGCTGTGAATCAAGGTGTTATCCATCACAAACAACGGGACATCGCCGGCCCGTTCTTCAGCAACCGGCTGAATATTGATAGATTGCTGAGTAATTGTTTCACACAATGAAGTAGTTTCCAATAGGGATAGGCTGCCCTCTAGCCCCCCGCCCACATTGGCAACCGCGCCATCAAGCGCGGCAAAATGCATGAGCTGATATTCCACTAGGTTCAGCAGATCCTGGACGTGGAGCAAATCACGCACTTGCTTGCCACCGCCGCCATAGCCGATATATTTGAGCGATTTTTGATAGTGGTGCGCGGCGACCCACAAGACAAAAACGCCTTGATCCACTTTGCCCATTTGCCAAGGCCCAGTCACAACGCCACAGCGATTAATCACCGCCTGTAAACCATAGGCCTGGCGATATTCCTCAATCAACAATTCTGAGGCCAATTTGGTCGTGCCATAGAGGCTGCGATAGCCTGACAGAGAGAAATTCTCAGCGACCCCTCGTTCCGAAAATCCGGTTAATGTCTGTTGGGGAGAGATGCCAAAGCGAGTTTTTTCTTCTACTAACGTAATTGATTTCAGCGGCTCAATAGGATATACCCGGCTCGTCGATAGAAACAGGAGATCGGCGCGAGTCTTACGGGCTAACTCCAAAATATTAATGGTACCAACCAGATTAGTTTGCAGCACATAATCAGGGGAGGAAAAGCCCGCTAAAACGGAGGGTTCCGCAGAACAATCAATGATTATGTCAACTTCGAAGACGTCGGGGGATAGATCCGTTGGGAGGCGTATATCGCCGTGAAAAAATTGGATGCCCGCCTCTTTCAGGCGACTGAGATTGAGTTCAGAACCACGACGTTTGAGATTGTCTAAACAAATAATTTCCCAGGTCTTGAATCGCTGTTTGAGGCCAATGGCGAGAGAACTGCCGATAAATCCAGCACCGCCACAGATCAGAACTTTGTGCGCACTAACCATTGATTTTTGCCATCTTTTTGCGATTGCTGCGATGATAATCCCCGCGCGCGAGATGCCGTTCGAGCCAAATATAGAGAACGACAAAGAGGTAGCGACTACCCATCTCTTTAATTTTGAGTTTGGAGACTCCGGTTTTGCGATTCTGCCAGGTAATCGGCATGGTGGTGTAAGAATAGCCGCGAGAGATGGCTTTCAGTGGCATTTCTACCGTTAAGTTGAAATGGTGAGAAATGAGTGGGGAAATGCCCTCAATGACGTCGCGTCGATAGAGCTTAAAGGCGTTGGTCGTGTCATTGAAGCCGAGCGAAAAAATCACCTGGATAAACAGATTGGCCAGTCGATTGATGAAGAGTTTATGGGCCGGATAGTCAATCACCTTGCCCCCTTTCATAAACCGTGAACCAAAGACACAGTCGTAGCCCTCTTGCAGCTTATAAAAATAGCGGACAATGTCTTCAGGGCGGTCGGAGCAGTCGGCCATCACGATCGCCACCGCATCGCCTGCAAAATTTTCTAGGCCACACCGCACGGCAAAGCCGAACCCATTGGGATAGTAGTTATTGAGATAGCGGACAGACTGATAGCGATCGCTCAGCTCGTGAAGCAACGACTCGGTGCGATCGCGGCTGTTGTCATTCACAATCAAGATTTCGTGAGCAATGCGCTCTGCGGATAACACCTCAACAATGGCCTCAACAGTCGAGACGATGCTGCCTTCTTCGTTGTAGGCGGGCATCACAATCGAGAGTTGGTCATGAATACTTGCACCTAACGGTGTCGGGGCAACCACAGCGGCTCCGGTGGCATCCGCTGCGGCGGGAGCCAAGCCCTCGGGGCGATAGATGACCGAATTACGCGGCCCTGCCAGCGCCTGAGATGAGCGAGAGGCCGGACGGTTAAACACGAGGCGATCGCTCAACACATAGTTGATAGTGGCCCCCACCGCTACCCCCATCAGGGTGTTGAGCAGATAGTTAACCCCGAGGCGATCGAGTACCGGAAAGATCACGAGGACTCTTAGAAGTAAAGCGGCTCCGGCAGAAAAGTGATATAGCGGCAATTGCTCCAGAAGTAACCGCTTGGGACTCCAACTGCCTCCTGGCCAAACCCAAATTCGATAGATAAAAAAGCTCGCGATCAGCGAAAGCTCGATCGCGACAAGATTGGCTAGATTGCGCAGGAGGGGAGTGTCCCAACCCAACAGGGTAATCAGGCCGTAGATCAGGCTGAGGTTGAGCAGTGCCGCAAACCCTCCGCCCATTAAAAATTTCGATATTTTAGCGAAAGAAGCTTTATTCATCGCGACCCTCAATACTCATCGTCTTCATGACCCGGCTTTAGCTCTCAGGTCAGTGAGAGAAATCTGTCCCAGCTCGTAAATTTCTCGCCGCTCCAAATCATAAAAATAAACGGTCAAAAAACTAGATTTTTCCGGCAGATCATCCCACGAAACTTGCATTTCCCAACCAGAATTGAGGTACTGATTAGAAGAGAGTGCTTCAGCAACATCGCGTCGTCGCCTTCTAACTTCGGTGAAGGTAAAAATCTCAGGCTTAGCTCCATTGCCCAAAAGCACCATGCCCGGATTACCGTCAGAAAATGCCCAGCCCAATATTCTCAGAATATCGGTGTTAGGCATCTTGAGTATTTCAGCCATATCAATCTGCCCATCGTCCAGGTCGGAATCTTGACGAGCCTCAGACGGCCAAACCGGAGGGGCTGCGATCAGTTGCTGTTGCTGCAATGGCCCCAAAAATTGAGATGGCAGGGCCGGATTCGGATAAACGTGAGCAGCCATACAGTCGTTGGCGAACTGCGGGGTGAGATAGTCATAGAGTTCGACACAGGTCTTGGTGCGATAGCGCACATAGGATAACGCCCGCACCTCAGCTAGCCCCTGCTCGTAACCGGTGATAAAGCTTGAAAATAGAAAGCCAGCCAATAATAATAAACCCACTGTATAAAGTTTGTATTCCCTGAGTTGCTTTTGAGCCGCCAGAAATATTCTGGACAAGTTTATCAGGCAAACGGGCAGCAGGAGTGAGACGGTTGTGTATCTTGAAACCAAGGCGACGTCGGAGCCGAGCCCGAGTCTGCCAGCCGTTGTAATCAACGCAAAAATGATCGCAAACAGCCCAATGGATAACCAAGGGAGACAGTGAGCCTGAAGACACTTAGAGCCTTTAAAACAGCAGATGACGCCGATCGCGTAAGCGGCAATCATGAGCAGACCTAAGACTACGGTCGAGAGCTCAACTTTGCCGAAGGCTCCGCCGATTTGATTAAGAAAGAAATCGATCGCCAAGTCAGGTCTTTCAAAGACCAAATGGGTGCTGGGATGATGCTCGGGTCGACGATAGTCTGTCAAATAAATCAGCCCGGTGAGCATAGCTGAACCCAGCCAAACGGCCCCTAGGCTAGCTCTAATGCGCCGCTTCAGCCCTGGTTTGAGAAACATGGGTAAGCAAGCTGCCCAGACAAACAATCCGTGAGCTAGCGAGAAACTAGCGATCACACAGGCCGCGATCGCAGGAAAAAAGGCCCAGTAAGTAGCTGTTTCAAGACAGACATCCAGAAAAAATACAGCGCCTACAAGGCACAATATCACCAGAAACCAGGGCATTTGAAAGCCCCAAAGCCAATTTTCAGACTGCACAGGTGAGAACCAAAGCAGGCTAGAGGCTACCAGTGATAGCCCACCGAGGTGGAGATTTTTTGAGCTAACTGCCGCTCGCTTAAATAACTGACTTTGCTTTAAAATCAGCGCTGCCACTAGCCCATAGCCCAGCACTGAAAAGGCATAGCCAATCATCATATCCACCTTGACGTTCCAGGGGGAGAATAACCGTGTGAGCGTCAACGCAATGATTCTTGAAGTGACAATTCGATGTTCGTTGTGCAGCGCAAAAATTTCGGAAGGGGGTAGCGATGAGGTTTTGGCCTGGAGCAGGGTGACGGCGAGATCCCACTGATCGGCATGTATAACATCGACCCCATAGGTTTGGATGCAAAACACCCCGACCAGGATGGGAATTAATGACGCCAGAAGGTAAGAGAAAAGAATCAGCTTTTTGCGATTCGCATCGGTTAATTTCAGCCCGAGTTTCATTGGGGTCTCGCTAAAGGGGAAATTCAGGTGAGTTCTAAAACACAGTCATCGCCAATCATAAATCGCGAAGCTTTAGGCCGCTTCGGGCTGTGAACGAGCCGGGCCCGGCGGCCAATTAGGCTGTCGACAATGCGCTGGTGCAACTCTTCAATCACAGCGCCTTCGAGCACGACGCTGTGATCCATCTCGACGTCAACCATTCTGACGCCGTCGGCAATACTGCTGTAAGAGCCAACGAAGCAGTTCTCAATATGGCAGTTTTGCCCGATTGCCACGGGGCCACGAATCGTGGAATTGATGACTTGGCTATTGGCGCCAACGCGAACGCGACCGCTGATTTGAGTGGCCTCATCAATGTGTCCAGCGATTTCACTGCCCGGCGTTTCATCTAAGATAATTTGATTGGCGGCCAAGAGGTCATCTTTTTTGCCTGTATCCAGCCACCACCCCTGCAAGGGTTGCGCCATAACGGCTTTGTCGGCATTGACTAACGCTTGAATCGCATCTGTAATCTCGAGTTCACCTCGGTTAGAAGGTTTTAGACTTTCAATGACTGTGTGGATGGTGGGGGAAAAGAGATAGACCCCAACTAGAGCGAGATTCGAAGGGGGATTTTGAGGTTTTTCGAGCAGCTGCGTGACTTGACCTTGATCGTTAAGCACCGCAACCCCAAAGGCGGTGGGGTTGGGCACCTGTTTCAACAGAATCAAGGCATCTAACGACTGTTTGACGAATTGGTCGACAAAGCTGGTGAGGCGATCGCGAATCAGATTATCGCCCAAATACATCAGAAACGGCGAGTCTTGCAAAAAGGGCTGGGCCACCTTCACGGCATGGGCTAACCCGTCGGGGCTGCTTTGCAAAATGTAAGTGATCTGAGCGCCAAACTGCGTGCCGTCGCCAGTAGCCTGGCGAATGGCTTCCCCGGTTTCAGGACTCACGATGATGCCGATGTCGGTAATCCCGGCGGCGACGATCTGCTCAATGCCGTACCAGAGAATCGGCTTATTCACCACCGGCACGAGCTGCTTGGCGCCCGTGTAGGTCAAGGGCCGCAAACGCGTGCCTCGGCCCCCTGATAAAATTAGCGCTTTCATATCCATGACGATTTGATCTGCAGTTAAGGCTGCGACAGGGTCGGCAGATAGTCTCTGAGCATGTGCCTCAGACTTAAGCGCCAGTGGGGGGCAGTTTGCCCAATCAAGGCGGCGAGCTTCTCGCCAGCGAGCACCGAGTAGGCCGGTCGCTGCGCTGGGGTGGGATAGCGATCGCTGGTGATTGGCTTCACCTCAGTGACCGTCAGCGGTAACGCTAACAGTGCGGCCTCTTCAAAAATAGCAACTGCGAAATCATACCAGCTTGTGACGCCGCTGTTGGTGAAATGGTAGGTGCCAAAGGTGGCAGCGGCTAATTGGGGGATTAGCCGCGTTACGGCCTGAGCGATATCTTCAGACCAGGTCGGACTGCCGACTTGATCGTAGACGACATTTAGCGTCGGCCTGGCGGCCCCCAGGCGTAGCATCGTTTTAACGAAATTGCCGGAGCCGGCAGCACCATACACCCAAGCCGTCCGTAAAATTGCATGCTGCTGGCAATGGGTCTGCACCGCCAGCTCGCCGGCGTGCTTTGATTGCCCATAGATGCCCAATGGCTGGGCCACATCGGTGGTTTGATAGGGCCGATTTTTTTGCCCGTTGAAGACATAATCGGTTGAGAGGTGTACCAGCTTGGCACCGCACTCGCTGGCCGCTTGCGCCAACCGCTGCGGGACTTCAGCGTTGATCTGGTGGGCCAGTGCCGGTTCGCTCTCGGCGCGATCAACGGCCGTATAAGCCGCGGCGTTGACAATCACATCGGGTTGCTGCGCAATGACCTGAGGCCCAATTTGCTCCACCTGCGTCAGGTCAAGATCCGCGCGGCTCCAGGCTACTAAATCTCCGATCGCGGGCAGGGTTTTCGCTAAGGCTTGCCCCACCTGTCCCTGACTGCCGATCAGCAAGATTTTCATCAGGCAAAAACCTCAGCGACTGCGAGGCGATCGCCCTGCTGGTCTTTCGCTGACAACACAGGGGCTTGGCCCGCTAGCGGCCAGGAAATCCCCAACTTTTCGTCGTTCCAAATAATGGTGCGTTCATGCTGAGGGGCGTAGTAGTCGGTCGTTTTGTACAGCACATCCGCACTGTCAGACACCACATAAAAGCCATGGGCAAACCCTTCGGGGACCCAGAGCTGGCGATGATTGCCGTCCGAGAGAGTGACCCCCACCCACTGGCCAAAAGTGGGGGACTGGCGGCGAATATCCACCGCCACGTCAAAGATTTCACCCTTGATCACGCGCAAAAGCTTGCCCTGTGGCGACTGGATCTGATAATGCAGGCCGCGCAAAATGCCGCCCTTCGAGCGGGAATGGTTGTCTTGCACAAACTGTCGCTGTAATCCTGTTTTGTCAGCAAACACTTGATGGTTAAAGCTTTCCATAAAAAAGCCGCGATCGTCCCCATAGATCTGCGGTTCGAGAATCAAAACCTCGGGGATGTCGGTAGAAATAACGTTCATGCGGGATAAAACAAGGGGGAATCTTGACTTCGGGAGCTGTGATGACCATCAAGCGATCGCCATCTAGACATCGGGCGGTTGAAGAAAGCTGAGCCGTCGGCAGTCACCCGAGATGTGCAGTCGTTTGCACCACTCTGTAAGAATCTGACGCGCTGGCACGAACGAGCCCGCCAAAATTGGGACCAACTCATTGAGTCAGGAAGCATTTTGGCTAGTGAGGTTCTGAGGCCAAGACGGTCACTAACGCTGAGAGTGTATCTCGAAAGCGGATCGCAGCACTATGAAAAATCAATAAATCGATGAGGGGCCGAGCGGCTGACGGGTGCCATGACTCTAGTCAGACACATCGCATCCTCAGGCGCTGGCTATTGTTGTCCTTGCCAGCGCTCGATCTCTTGACGCGCTTGCTCAAAAGCTGCCGTCCCCTCGGGAACGAGTTCGGCAGCGGCGATCGCCCCACCCAAATCGCCCTGAGCCGCCCGAGCCCGAGAGATAGCGAGAATATCGCCGCTCCACTGATTGATCTGGTCTTGAGCGGCGGCGTAGCCTGGTTGATCAGGCATGATGGTCTGCAGTGAGCGAATCGCATTGTTAAACGAGCTGGCCTGGCCCGGCTGTAGCGAGTTTTGGGCCTGCCGAATCAGGTCTTGATTGCCGATTTGACGTTCCCAGGTTGCAATGCGTTGCGCCGCCGCCTCGGCGACCTGCGGTTGATCGGTGGGCACCAGCCTAGCGGCGGCGATTGCCCCGTTGATATCACCGCTGGCGGCGCGGCCTTCGGCTAAATCTAAAATCACCTGACCCCAGCGAGCGATGTCGGCTTGGGCCTGGTCGTAAAAGGGATCTTCGGGAGGCACCTGGCGGGCCTGCTCAATTGCGTCGTTAAACATAGACGCCGACGCCGGTTGAATGATTTGCCGCGCGTTGTTCAAAATATCTTGATTGCGCGCCGCCGCTTCGGCAACTTCACTATTAGCCTGCTGGAGTAGTGATTGGTAGTTATTATCCTGCAGCTCTGGTGGCACTTGAGTCAGCCAGGCGCGCGCCTCGCCATAGCGATTGGCGGTGATCGCCTCTTCTGCCCGCTGCAGCGCATTTTTGCCCGCTTCCACCGGGTCAATATCCGGGGGAAACAGCGGCTCACCCGGCTCACCTTCAGTCGGAACGGTGTCACCAGAAGCTTCGGTATCACCACCCGTCTCAAGATCGGTCGCTTCCTCAGCGCGCTCTGCCCGCTCCCCACCATTGAATAAAACCGATTGATAGCGTAAGAAAACACCCGCCAAAAAGGCCAAAGCCGCGGCGGCCACAACCCACTTTAAGAGACTCCCAAATAAGGTAGTATCGCCAGCTTCATCCAGTTCCGCTGGGTCAGGGGTCGTTACGAGCGCTCCGCCTCGCGGGGGCTCTGGTGCTGCTTCGACTTTGCCGGGATGCTCGACAGAGGCAGGCGGAGTCAGCGGGGTAAAACCTTGATTTCCTCCCGTCTCTGGCAACGGGGGTAAGGTCGGCGTGAGGCCTGGCTCCGGTGAGGTGGGAACAGTCACCGCCTCTGGAGGCGAGGCGGCAGCCGCGATCCCCGCATGCAGGTTGGCCGTCGCCCCTTCAGTCACCGATAGATGGGCAATTCCCTCCGCGGGCACGATCATCATGAATTTTTGAGCCGGCGAGATGGCGGTGACCGGATTTTGAACAGGGCGGCAGTGGTGTTCACACAATTCCGGGACGCGATCGCCGAGATAAGCCGCCAGCTGAGAGGCCGTGATGCAGCCGTGATACCGTAAGCCTTCCAGCAAAGCCTTGGTAAACAGACCATGGCGCAGATACATGGTCTCGTGGGAAAACTGGTCGGGCTGGCAGGATAAATAGGTAGTGATGCCGTAGTCTTTGGCGAGGGTGAGGCTTTGAGCACCAATCTGGCGATGACCCACGGCCCCCTGGCTCCGGTTCATATCCATGACCAGCAAAATCTGATCAGTCTTAGCCGTACTTAAAATGTCAAAAATGCTCGACAGGGCGATCGCGGTCTCGGCCAGCTGCGTTGGCTCAGAGTCGAGGGTCATCCAATAGTCCTGACCGGCCTCGGTTAAGCCACAGCCGCTAAAAAAGACCCAGAGTAAATCACCAGGCTGCACCTGTTCGCGACAAAGGGTTCGCAACCGGCCCTCGATTTCTTGGCGCAAGGGGGCATAAGCGTGGGGGTCGATCGCCGCGGAGACATCCGTCAACAGCGTGCACTGGTTGACCGGCACCCCCAGCTCATCAACAAAGAAGTTGCGCAGAGCAACGGCATCAGGCTGTGCATACATCAAAGGCTGCAGCGCCTTATATTGATTAATCCCGATGAGGAGAGCCCAATGATTAGCCATAAGTTGCCTTGCCCCGATACGCGTCTTCAGCCGCTCACCCTCGCCTTGGCGGGCAGCCATCATTACTCGGGCTGTGCTGAAGCCAGAGGATGACAACAGACGATAACACAAACCCTCTAAAACGATGCTCATTCTAGCGAGCTAATGGCTTTTGAACCGCTTTGCCAAATAACTTTAATTTGCCAGATCACCTTCAGATCAGCGTGAGCATTGACGACCGATTAGACAACCGCTAAGTTTAAGGCGCTGTCAACTGTGTGGCTGCTGCCGACACACTCGTCACCGCTGGAGAAGCCTGCCATGATGTCTCTTCTGAAAACCTCCTGTTCAGCTCCGTTTAAGCAAGCTGGACGAGGATTGTGGTCGAGTGGGCTCAGTCTCGCGATGTTTGCCGCCAGCGGCAGCGCGATCGCTCTAGCCACTGTGCTCAATACACCTCAGGTGGCTCACGCCTACACGGCCCGAGTGACTCTGTTTGTCATTCGCAACCCAAATGAAAGCTACGACACCTTTTTGCGCCAGAGTGAGGCAGTAGCCCGCGCGGGCATTCAACGCAGCTTCGATGCCGACGTGCTCACCTCTGAGGTGGTCATTACCATCGTGGGCGAAAATCAGGGGATTGCCATTCCAGTACTAGAAGCGCAAGTTACCCGCAGCGAATGGCAAGAAAGACCCGATCCACAGTATTGGGCCCGCTATTACGACAGTGCTTCAACGCTGCTGGACTTATAGCGGCTGCATCCATAACGGAGCCTTGATGAACATGCCGAGAGAGTCAATAAACTGTCAGTTTCTCTTCGACGACGGTGCTACTATTGAAAGGTTGTCAAGTTTTTAGCGATCATGGCGGTTCCCAAGAAGAAAACCTCAAAAGGTAAGCGTGATCAGCGCAAGGCGCACTGGAAGCGCACTGCAGCGCTGCAAGCTCAGAAAGCCCTTTCTCAAGGCAAGTCCGTACTCACCGGTCGTTCCAAAGGATTCGTCTATCCCACGGATGAAGAGGAAGACGACGAAGAGTAAGCCTTGTTGTTGGCGTCAAAAAGCTAGCTTGGAGCAAAACTAATTAGAGTTGTTGTGAATTAAGTTCAGAAATCCTCGAAGCGCTTTTGAGACAAGATTTTCATGATTTTTGATGGAAATTCCTCAGAAGTCGCTCTCAAAGAAGCTTTTAGCGATTTTTATCAGTATTTCACAATAGGTCTATCTTGTGTTCAAGTTAGCTTTGTACTCTTGAAAAGAGTACTTCTGATAAAAATTCACGCTGGAAAAGTCGGAAAGATCAGCAAAGATTTTCGGGTTCTCTTCCACGTATACCTGTAACCTTATGTTGAATGTTCATTCCTCATCATGCGAACTTACGGGATTCGGTACGTTTGAGGATATATCTTTGAAGTCTACTTGCTTTTTGTGCAGATGCTCTGCCCAGGAAATACAGTCGTCTTTCAAGAGAGGACTTTGATTTCCAGTCTTCATACATAGGAACGGCAGTATCTAACAGAAAAGTTGTCCACTGCTTTACTACACGATCAATTGAAACCTCAGAGGCACGTTCAAAACTATTCTCTCGCATATTTCCATATAGCCCAGGTTCGTCTCGTAATCTCAACAAAGACTGCTTTGCATCCTCATAGGAACGGATCTCAAGAAAATCCAATTCATTTTTTCTGATACTTTGAAAGGCAGATTCTGCCCCTAAAACGGCAGGAACACCTGCTCGCCAACTATTGAAGAGCTTTGAGGCAGGTTTCCATGGATAACCTGACTGGTTCGTGAAATCTCGAGCTGCAACAACTACGTCAATATCATCGTAATTGTGCCAATAGTTTCGACGCTGTTCGACAATCCAGTTTAGACCTAGAGAATGTAAGAAGTCCCTCCATTCTGGAGTTTTCAGCTCTGGAGCAAGGTTAAAAGATATTCCATAGTATGCAACATTTTGGATCCGGTTTCCTCGTTCAAGATTGCGTGGAATTAATCCAGGTTGTGGCCAATGAGGAATGTAATAGCGTGGTCCCCATAAAAGATAATACTCTTCAGGGTTTACGCAATAAATTTGCAAGTTTGGTCTTTTTGACTCTGAATAGTTGTGCGTGATGTGTATTTGTGCGTAAGGATGTGGGTTTTTGTCTGCCTTAACACAGATGAGAAGCTGTTGTGGATTGGGTCGATACTCGTAAGGAAGAAACTCTCGGTAAGTTACAACAATTCCTTCTTCAGGGATGCGAGAAACTTTTTCACAATTGAAGCCAGATTCTTTCAACCGTAAATAGGTCTGGACAATCCAACTATCGTAGCCTTTCCGCGACATGAACTTTTCAGCACTCTCAGGAAAAGAAGAAGGCCAGATTTCGGACGGAAGCCAAAAGTGAATAAGGGGTTCTTTCAAAGACATATAAGCTCTCCAAAAATATCCAAGATAAAAGCATCAGCTCCTTTAAAAATATCAGCTAATACGAGCTGATACTTTAGTTTGAAAAAGGTCTTCAAACCAAAGTTTTTTGTCTTCTAGATTCCAGATTTCTGAAGCACAATCATCGTAAGGTGAGGCAGATCTCATGTTTATATGCAGGGTTCTATTGGTGTCATTAAAGTAATAGTTCACAGCTTTGACTGCACCCATGCCGCGGCGATCAAGGGCGACGGCAATGCGCAGCATCGCACTGAGTTCGGTCACCAACTGTCGATGATATTTAGTGATGAGGTTGCGGTAGTTGTCGTGCTTTTTCTTGGGGAAGCTCTTACGGTGATAGCGGGCCACGTTGGCAATCACTTCGATCTCCGTCTCGGTGTAGCCCAGTAGTTCACCATTGCGAATCAGATAATAGGAGTGCTTGTGGTGGCTAGAGTGGCTGATGTAGTGTCCAGCATTGTGCAGAATTGCCGCCGCCCATAGCAACTCTCGTTCGGCATTGCCCCAGTTGTGCAGATGGCCCTTGGTGGCATCAAAGAGCGCCAGCACAAAATCAGCCACGCGATCGCTAGCGGCCCGAGGCACGTGATATTTATCGGCCGAAGCCCTGACGCTACGCTCGCGCACTGAACTTTGAAACTGCATACGATCTTCGATCAGGCCGCGACTGAGCATCCAGTCAACCACTACGCCTTCCCGCAGAGCCCGCTCACAAATAGTCAGGGTATCAGCCCCGAGCATGGCCATCGTCTCTTGCAAAATGATGGCACCGGGCACGATAATTTCTGCCCGTCGAGGTGACATCTCTGGCAGTTCTAGCCGTTCTGCCAGGGCCATTTTACGCAGCCTTTCAGTCCATGACTGCAGCTCTTGAAAGCTCATTTGGAACCCATTTAGCGGTTCTGGGATCAACCCGAGGCGTTCAACAGCCACCAGAGTGGCCAAACATTCTGCAGTACCGGAGGTGCCGACTAACCGCATCGATTCTTGCGGATCGAGCTGCCGCTTGAGGTCTTCCACAGACGGCTCCATGCGCCCCCGCACGTAAGCCGACAAATAGGTGAACTCTTCATCGCTGATGGGATCGGTGGAAACAAAGCCGGCCATCAGTCGTACGGCACCAACCTTGGTGCTGCTCAAAAATCGATGGCTTTCGCTGGTGCCCAACAGCAGCTCTGTCGAGCCGCCGCCAATGTCAATCACAGCATGGGGTCGGTTATGAAATTCCATCCCGGAAAGGACACCGAGATAAATGCGGCGAGCTTCTTCGGTGCCAGAGATCAGGTTGATGGCTAGGCCGACTTCTTGTTCGACCTGTTCAATAAAAGCTTGACCATTTTTAGCCTCTCGGACAGCGCTGGTGGCGACAGCAACGATATCTTCGGCGCGAAGGCTTTCGGCCAAGGCTCGGCAGCGTTTGAGGGCGGCAATGGCCCGTGCGATCGCGTCTTCTGACAGGTTGCCATCCGCCGAAAAATCACCCAACCGCACCGTATCTTTTTCACGATCAACGATGGTGAAGGCCGGCAGGGCCGACTTGATTTTGACGACCACCATGTGGATTGAGTTGGTGCCCACGTCGATCGCCGCCAAAATGCGATCGCGCTGCAGATCAGGCGCTTGCAATTGATAGGGGTAAGGCACGGTAGCTCGCTGCAGGGGAGAAATCGACTGAACCATAACCAGGAATGCAAACATTGTTTCACATCCTACCGGCGATGTTGGGGAGATCCGCAGATCTACAGACGCATTCCTATCCGTCCCTTTACAAATAGCGTTGGAAATTTACTCGCGCTTTAACCTCTACTTACGAGAGCTTCGATCGCCTTGGTATTGCTGGGTAAAGCAGCGGTTAATACGTCGCTGCCCGCAGCCGTGATCAACACGTCATCTTCGATACGGATGCCTCGAACGTCTTGAAACTGCTGCAGTCGTTCCCAGTTCACTAAGGTCTGATACTGAGAGCGGCGCGCCGGATCTTGCAAGATGCCGGGCACTTGGTAAAAGCCGGGCTCAATGGTGACGACCATCCCGGCTTGTAAAGGGCGATCAAGGCGGAGAAACTTCAACCCAAAGCGATCGCTGCGATGGCGATCAGGCGCATAGCCGGCTAAATCACCCAAGTCTTCCATGTCGTGCACGTCGAGCCCTAGTAGATGGCCAATCCCGTGGGGAAAGAACAGCGCGTGGGCATCTTGCTCAACGAGGGACTGGGGCTGACCTTGCAAAATCCCCAAGTCAACGAGCCCCTCGGCCAGCACCTGACAGGCTAGCAGGTGCAGTTCGCGATATTCCACTCCGGGGCGAGCGGCGGCAATGGCGGCATCATGGGCCGCTAAAACGATGTCATACACCGCGCGCTGCGTCGCCGAAAACTCACCGGTCACTGGCCAGGTGCGCGTAATATCCGAGGCCCAGCCCAACGGTGACTCGGCTCCCACATCTGCCAGCAGCAAATCACCCGACTGCAAACGATGCCCGTAGTGTTCGTTGTGCAGCACCTCCCCGTGAGTGGTCACGATGCTGTTGTAGGCACAGGTCATATTTTCGCCCATGATCACAGCTTCCATCGCGGCTCGCACGGCGGCTTCGGTTTTGCCCACTGCCGTCGCTGCCATCCCGGCTTTGTGAGCCTGCACGGATACGGTGGCGGCTTGGCGCAGGGACGTGAGCGCCGCGTCATCGTGAGTGAGGCGCAGGGCGATGATCGCTTGGGCTAAGGCATGATCGCGGGCGGGATGCAGGGTCAGTATTGCTAGCTGCTCAGCCGCAGTCGCCGCATCCTGCACTAACACAGTGGCAGCATCCGGTGCCAATTTAGCTAAGTGGCTGTAGGGAAAGGCCGCATCGGCCCCAATCTGCTCAGCGATCTGTTCCCGCGAGGGCGATGGCCCATGCCATAGGGCCGACTCGGGTGTGGTGTCATCCAGCAGCAGCGTCAGCCGTCCCCCCTCTAGGTGAATGGCTGCCTGCATCAGCGGCAAACCGGCAAAGTATAGAAAATGGCTATTGGCTCGAAACGGGTAGGTATTGGCCGGGAAATTTCGCGCGCTCGACTGCCCGGACCACAACACCACAGGAAAATCGAGCTGCTTGGCTAACTGCTGCCGTCGCCGCCGTAAGGTATCAGCCAGGGAATGAGACGTGATCGCGGGCATAGCGGTCATAAGCACACCAGAGAAACAGAGGAGTCATTAAAGCGTAAAAGATCCACCCGGAGGACGTGTCATTAAATTAACGACGAAAAGGTTTGAGGCTAGACCTGTCCACACCCATCCTATGCACCAGGGACTGGAAACTAAGCACGACAGACACACTGTAAATAGTGGCAGCCCCTTAGATGAGAACAATCCTGGGTGGTCAAGCCCATGATTGGAGCAAATAGTGAGGTCTCAAAATCAATGCCTTGATACAGTTCAATATTTTTAATGGTACAAATTTACTATCTTAGATGTTAGGATGCGCCCATAGGTTTTTCGTCGAGGTGGGGTATGCCTTCTTTGCTGCTGCGTCCAGGGGTGACCGTCCGGTTGAAAAAGCAGCCCCGCCACGTACCCGATTTTCTCGTGATGGCATGTGAAAGCGATCGCGCCTGGATTCGTCAGCCTGACTGGCCTCAGCACATTCAGCTGTGTGTCCGCGTGACGCAACTGGCCGTGCCCTTTCTGCAAGTCGTGCAGCAGACAGCCAATTAATGTGTGCTAGATCGCCTTGGCGCACTCAATACCGCTGTTAGGATGACGAGTGGGAAATTTGGGGACTTCTTATGATTCCTGCTGATACTGCTGAGACTCAGATTTTGGATCTGGTCGTACCGCTCGATTCGCGGCGTGACTGTGAAACGGTCGCCTTGCTCGAAGCCAGTGGACGCATTTTGTCGGAGTCGGTGGTCAGTCCCCTCGACTTCCCCCACTGGGATAACTCTGCGATGGATGGCTACGCTGTGCGGTACGAGGATGTTAGCGTCGCGACTAAAGCTAAGCCGGTTGAGTTGAGCGTGGTGGAAGAAATTCCGGCTGGGAAGTCCCCTACTCAAACCCTGATGGCGGGTCAATGCGCTCGCATTCTAACGGGGGCGATGGTGCCGACCGGGGCAGACACCATCGTGATGCAAGAAAATACTCAGCGGACGGGCGATCGCGTCCAAATATTGAGTGCTCCCGCCCCAAGAGCCTTTGTGCGTCAGCAGGGAGCGTTTACTCAGGTGGGCGATCGCCTGCTCTCCGTCGGAAATCCGGTCGCCGCGCCGGAAGTCGCCATGCTGGCGGCGGCACAGCGGTCAGCGGTGCAGGTTTATCGGCGACCGCGCATCGCCATTCTCTCCACCGGCAACGAACTCGTTTCGCCCGAGGCCACGCTGCAACCCGGACAAATTGTCGATTCCAATCAGTTTGCCTTGGCGGCCCTAGTGCAACAACTGGGGGCCGTGCCGCTGTGTCAGGGCATTGTACCCGATGACCCCGCCAAACTGCAGCAGGCGATGGCAACGGCGGTGGCTGAGGCCGATATGGTGCTGTCTTCGGGTGGCGTGTCGGTCGGCGATTATGACTATGTGGATCAAATTTTGGCCGATTTGGGGGCGACTCTCCACATTCGCTCAGTTGCGGTCAAACCCGGCAAACCTCTGACCGTCGCGACCATCGCGCCAGGAACACCACCCCAACTCTATTTTGGTCTGCCGGGGAATCCGGTTTCGGCTTTGGTCAGCTTTTGGCGATTTGTGGCACCGGCCATCCGCAAGCTGTCGGGTCGACGTGGCCCTTGGTCTGCCCCCTTTGTAACGGCGAGATCGCGGCAACCGCTTAAGGCGGGGGGCAAGCGAGAGACGTATCTCTGGGGGCAGCTTTATGCCACCTCAGCGGGGTTGGAATTTGGTCTGGCTCAGGGCAGTCATAGTTCTGGCAATCTGATTAATATCACCGGCACCCAAGGGCTGGCCGTCGTGCCCATTGGCGTCACTGAGTTAGCCGCCGGCTCAACCGTCCGGGTGTTGTGGATGGGGCACGATTTGCAGACGACGTAGGGCAGGAACGTTGCTCAGAGATTGCCACATCCTGCCCTGAGACGGCTGACGATCGCTAGCACCGCCTCCGACAGTCCTCAAAAATCCCGTAAAACTAGCCAGACTCAAGGCATTTCGCTGACATCATGTCCCTGATGTAGCAACACTTTCTATCAGGGCGTGGCAGCGCAAAACTGCGGCGATCGAGACGCTATTTCTGAGTGACTCCCTAACTTACCGTCGGACTAGACGCCTCTACCAGATCATCGGCTTCGTCATCGGCGACGGCCACTTCCGCCATCCGAATAATGTCCTGTCGAGGATTGGCGTGAGTAATGCTCACCTGCAGCCGTTCTCCTAGCTCCACCTTGCGTTCAAAGCGCATTGGCAGCTCGAGCCCGAGATCTTCAAACATGACTAGCCCTAAGCGATCGCCTTCTCGCAGCCACCGCAATAGAATCACCGACCACAGATGATCGGGACCTTGGCGACGCAAATATTCCAGGGCCCAATAGCGTTTGGTCTGACGTTCGACGAGCACCGCCTCATAGGCCGCTGAACTGGCCCCCTGGGTCAGCTCGGTGATCTCGTCGGAAGAAAAGGGCAAGGGCTCGCCGCGCAGGTGCGCTTTGATCTGAAAATGGGCCAGTAAGTCTGTATAGCGGCGAATCGGCGAGGTGACCTGGCTGTAGCCTTCTAGACCCAGCGTGGCGTGGCGAGCGGGTGTGATGCCCATCTCGCTGCGGGGCATACAGCGACGAATGGCCGAGTAGCGGACGAGGGCCGACGGCAACTGCATCAGCTCCTCTTCCGGGGGCAGTTCCGGCTGAGGCTGACTGCGAAAAGGCATCGCCAGAGCGTGATCTTGACCATAGCGCGCCGCCACCTCTCCCGCCAAAATCATCATTTCGGCGACTAATTCTCGCGAGCCAGAATCATCCAACACCTTGATAGAAATGGAGTCTTGCTCAGCTTCTTGCTGCACTCTGATCGAAGACTCGGGCATGTGGATGTTGATCGCCCCTTGCTGATCGCGCCAGTGCGATCGCACCTTGGCCCAGTGGGCGATCGCCAGCAGCTCGGGTTCCGCCTCAATGCCTAAATCCAACATTTCATCGACATCTTCGTAGGTGAGGCGATAGGTCGGCTTAACTAAGCTGGCGGTAATGCAATAGTCGGCGATCGCCCCGGCTTCGGTCAGCACGACGCCAAAGCTGAGGCCGCAGTGCACTTCCCCCTGAATCAGGCTCATCGGCCCGGTCGCCAATTCGAGGGGAAACATGGAAACCATGCCCGTCGGCAAATAGACCGTGGTGCAGCGGCGACGAGCCTCTAGGTCTAACTCATCGCCCGGAATCATCCAGCGGGTCGGGTCGGCAATATGCACCCACAGCCGCTGCCGCCCGTCTGGCAAGGTTTCGAGACTCAGGGCATCGTCAATTTCGCGGGTGCTCTCGTCGTCGATGGTGTAAGTTTTGAGCGCCGTCAAATCGAGCCGATTGGTATCGGCGTCCGGCGGTGGATTGCTCAGGCGATGCTGCGCCATGGTGAGAACAGCCTCAGAAAAGTCCACGGGAATTTGCCGCCGACGTAACTCCAGGTTCTCATGAACCTGCCACCGTCCTAAATCGACCAGTAGCTCAAATGCGGCCTCGGCACTCGCCCCCCGGTTTAAGGCCGAGAGCGCTTCTTGCGCGGGGGCCTTTTGGTTCGATTCGTCTCCCAAAAGCGCTAATTTTTCGATGGCTTCCAGGCGCGGGCGATCGGTCTTCTGCCATTCTACTGATTCGCCCGCGAGACGTTGGCGCACCCGGGCCAAAAAGCCGTCCCATTCCGCCTGCCGCTGCGCCTCTTTCTCGATTTGATGCAGCAGCTCTTGCACTTGGCTAGCTGGCCGGGGCTCGTAGCGATCGCCCTTTTTCTTAAAAAAAATCTTGTCGGCTGATAGCAACCGATGAGCGGCATAACAAAACGCCGCCGTCTGGTCAGAGAACAACAGCAGCGCTAAAGCAGCGGCGTCGGTAGATTCTTCACTGTCGCTTAAAAGTTCCCAGGCGACCTGCAGGCTGCTGGGATCGATGTAGCCTTCGGCCTCCCCAGCGATTGCGGGCAGGTCATCGGGCTCAAAGGTCGCGCGGGCAAACTGAAACGTGAGTGAACGGGGATGGAGCGTGTGAGACTGACCGTGGCCATCAAGGACAATCCAGTTTTTCTTGCCTTCGGGCCGATCTAAAACACCTAAGCGAGGACTGCCCTTGACTTGGAACTCGACCAGTGTCCCCTTTTCCACAGCCTCAATTTCCCTTGCTAGCTCGACGACATCCCTAGCTTATCTGGTTAATGGACTTAGCCTTCGCGGTTCACATAGGGCAACAATGCCAACATACGGGCTCGCTTGATCGCAGTCGTCAAATCACGCTGCTGCTTAGCGGTCAGCCCCGAGATGCGCCGGGGCAAAATCTTGCCGCGCTCAGTGACAAACTTGCGGAGCAAATCGACATCTTTGTAGTCAATGGGGTCTCCGGGCTTGATCGGAGAGAGACGACGACGGAAATATGCCATTGGAGAGGTACCTACTGTTTACTTGCGGTTGATTGACAACAAATGGACTACTTGATTTCTTTATGCACGGTGTGCTTATTGCAGTGGGTGCAAAACTTCTTGAGTTCGATGCGGCTGGGAGTGTTGCGACGATTTTTCTCAGTGGTGTATCGAGACACGCCGTTCGACCGCTTGTCGTTGTTAGTGCGGCACTCCGTGCACTCAAGGGTAATTACTAGACGAACGCCTTTAGCCATGACAGATTAGATCAGCCTTAAACAATTTAGGAGACAGAACTTTCTATTATTTCACGCAAATTCTGATTGTGCAAACTTAATTTTGAAGGTAGAACAATCGTTGTTGATGGGTGTTGATAGCTAAAGCTGCATAGTCTCTAAAGAAACCGAAATCGTTTGATATTCCTTGAATATAGTGAATAGCACCGCTTAGCCAACTTGCCCATGCCACTACCTGTCATGATTGGGGTTTTGATCGCCCTTGCGACTGCTTTATTGGGCTATGTCACCAATCAATTGCCCTCAATCAGTCAGTTTCAAGGGCGAAACGCCTTGGTCTGTCGGCTATTTGGGGAGCTGGTTTTGATTCTCATTGTGCTGGCGCTGTTGATTGACGAGACAGTAGCTGCTTCGACCCAAACCGCCCTGCGCTATGGCTTGGTGGCGATCGTAACCCTACTCGGGGTGGATGCTCTGACCCTGCTCACGCAACTGCGGCGAGCTACTAAGGGCATAGAGGGCACGCCGCTAGATCTGCGAACAGGTCTGCTTAAAGGAGTGCAGACAGAAATCGCCGGACGGCTGGAAGACTCGCTGCAGCAGCAGGCCGTCATTAATTTATTGATGCAGCAGCAGTTGCAGCAGGTCAACCGACCTGACAAAGCGAAACAGATAACCTTAGAACAGGTTGAGCAACAGCAGGCTGAGACGACACTGCTGTTGCTGCCGCACCGTTCTTTTCGAACAGACACTCGCTCTGAGCAGACGCTGAGTCCCCAAGAGTCCATTTTTGAGACGTTTAACCGGGTTGATGTGGGGCGCAAGCTGTTGGTTTTGGGAGCACCAGGAGCGGGTAAAACGACGACCTTGCTCAAGCTCACGGAAGCGCTACTTAACGAAGCATTGCAACCTGGCAGTCAACTCGTTCCCCTGATTTTTGAGTTATCGACCTGGCAGCAAGATCAACAGTCGATTGCTAATTGGCTAATTGAGCAGCTCAAGCTTAACTACAACATTGATCGCAAAACGGCGACAACATGGCTGAAATCGGGACAATTATTGCCCCTGCTCGACGGGTTAGATGAGCTAGGTTTGCAGCGGCAGCAAGCCTGCATTGACCGACTCAATGAGTTTATTGGGGGAATGTCTTATCCCCACATCGTGGTGTGCTGCCGCCAAGAAGAATATGAGACCGGGCGAGTGCGCCTAGGTGCGTTGAAAGGGGCAGTGTGTATCGAGTCGCTGAGCGAAGAACAAATTCAGACGTATTTTTGCCAACAGGTAGAGCGACCCGAAATTTGGCAGGCGATTCAGCAACAGCAGGGGTTGCGAGCCCTATTGCAGCCGACTCCTGAAGGTGATCCGGGCACTTTGCAGATTCCGTTGTTTTTGACGATTTTGGCTGTCGCTTACGATGCTCAAGCGCTGATTGAGAGCAAGGCCGATTTGTTGAATGCCTACATTTATGAACGGTTGAAACCGGAGACGCGCTGCCGAGAACGAGCGGCCTTTAAGCGCGGGTGGGCCTACGCGACTCCTGAGGCAGAACCCGAGGTGGCTCAAACGCAACGCTACTTGCAGTGGCTAGCCGTCACGCTAAATCGCAACCGCTTGGTGGAATTATTGATTGAGCGAATGCAGCCTGGGTGGTTAGAAACTCGGAAGCTGCAGTGGACTTATCGTGTGATCTGGAGTGTGCTCTTGGGTGTGCTCGGGGGTGTGCTCTGGGGTGTGATCGGGGGTGGGATCG
>ERZ1740060.226-NODE-226-length-43078-cov-5.143598_pt1 | contig 43078 bp, 41 predicted proteins | sample MGYA00581743_ERZ1740060 | MGnify/ENA primary metagenome ERZ1740060 (study PRJEB43018, sample SAMN04849235) | marine metagenome | isolation source: floating plastic debris | place: Pacific Ocean | collected 2008-08-27 | study: EMG produced TPA metagenomics assembly... | reverse complement strand
ACCCTGTCTTTGCCGGGAACCGATATTGATGTTGATGCGGTGTTGTTCGTAATGCGCCTGTCCGAAGACAAAGTCATGGTGACAACCGATGGTATGGCCATGCTGAACGTCGCGGATGCAGGTCTTTCCGCAGGCATCGACAAATTACAGGAAATTGCCGAACTGGACAGCATTACGCGCGTCAGCCCTGTCACGATGCGGCTGTTTCTGACGAGTTCTGACGACGGCGAAAGCTGATAGTTTAACAGTAACTTGCCCGGCCTCAACTCTGGCTGTCGTCGACCATTTCGGCGGCGGCCAGAACCGCATGCATCAAAACGTCAGTCCCCGCGCGCGCCCATTCCGGCGTAATCTCTTCGGCTTCGTTATGCGACAGACCGTCCACGCAAGGGCACATGACCATCGCCGTGGGGGTCACGTCGTTGATCCAACAGGCATCATGCCCGGCACCTGAAACGATATCCATGTGCGAGTAACCGAGAGTTTGCGCGGCGTCTCGCACCAGCCCCACGCAATCGAGGTCAAAGGCGGGCGGCTCGAATTGCGCCACGATTTCGCTGTCGAAGCTACAGCCCACCTGCTCGCAGAGCGTTCGCGCGCGGACATCGAATTCATTCACCATCTCGTTGAGTATTTCCGGATCCGGACTGCGCAGGTCGGCGGTAAAAACGGCTTTGCCAGCGATGATGTTGCGCGAATTCGGATAAATATCGATATGCCCGATGGTCCCAACGGCCATTGGTTGACGCGCCATCGCAATCTCGTTCACCAGTTCGGTGACCAGGGCCAACGCGCGACCTGCGTCGCGGCGCATGAGCATCGGCGTCGTCCCGGTATGGCTTTCCTTGCCTGTCACAGTGCATTCGATCCAGCGTACACCCTGCCCGTGCGTCACAACCCCGATATCGCAACCGGCCGTCTCCAGGAGCGGGCCCTGTTCGATATGCAGCTCGAAAAAGGCGTGCATGCGGCGCTCGCCGACGGCCTCGTCACCCTGCCAGCCAATCCGCTGGAGTTCATCGCCAAACATCTTGCCCTCTGAATCCTGCCGTGTGTAAGCCCAATCGAGCGTATGGCGCCCCACGAAAATGGCTGAACCCAACATGGCCGGGGCAAACCGCGTGCCTTCCTCATTCGTCCAGTTGGCAATGACAATCGGGCGCTTGGTCCTGATCTCGAGGTCATTGAGTGTACGCACCAGTTCCAGGGCTCCCAGAACACCCAGAACGCCATCGTACTTCCCGCCTGTCGGCTGGGTATCCAGATGGGATCCCACGTAAACGGGCAGGGCCTCGGGATCGGTGCCGTCGCGGGTGGCGAACATGTTGCCCATCTGATCCACGGCCATGCTCAGACCGGCCTCTTCACACCAAGTCTGAAAGAGCGCGCGCGCCTCGCCATCCTCATCGGTCAGGGTTTGGCGGTTGTTGCCTCCGGCAATGCCGGGACCGATGAGCGCCATATCCATCAGGCTGTTCCATAAACGCTGACCGTCAACGCGAAGGTTTGGCCCTTGAGGCCCTTGTGTCCGGGAACTGACAACGTCCATGCGATTTCCTTCAAGCCAGGGATGCGGTGTGTTCGGCACCTTATGGGCGAAGGTCGCCAAGCGCCTGGGTGCTGTCAACACAGCTTTCTGCGGATTTTAAGTTTTGGGTAGGCGTGTTGACAGATTTTGTTTCTGGCAGCCAATCGCATGTTCTAGTGTTCCCCCGGGTGGCGGCGTTTCGTATTCGACCGAATGCCGGAGGACCCGCGCATGGAAATTCTTGGACTTTCCCATCCCGTCGTATCGACGACGGCAGCAACTATGCAGAAAGCTGTTGACCAGGCTAAACCGGTGACATCCGTTGAGATGGCGACCAACCGGTCCGACACGTCAGCAGCGGCGATGGATCAGCTCTCTCTTGGCCTTGGAACAGATCAGAGTGTCAGGCCGGTAAATGCAACAAGTGAAAGCGTTCTGGAGGCTCGAACACCAATTGAAACAGGCGAACGTCCTGTCTCCACAGCCTCGGATGATGAAAGGCCGCCAGAGAACCGGACATATGAGTTTCCCGAAGAGTTGCCGATGAATTTTCTGGAAATGATCGACATGTGGCGGGTAGACGAGCCGACCCAACAGATAGATGTGACGGCGAGCGACGGTCTGACTATCTCTGATCCGGCCAGTGCTGGCGAAATGCAACGCGTCAACCGAACTGCGTAACCTCCGTCAGATCTCAGCGGTTGTTTTCATGTTCCAGTCGCTGCTGCGCAATCGCCTCGTGTGCGTCTGATCGTCTTTGGTCCGACAGTGCTTTGTCGATGAAATCGAGGTGCTGCGTAACGGCAAGGCGCGCCTGGTCCGGGTCGCGCTGATGCAACGCCATGTTGATCGCGCGGTGCTGGTCCAAGAGTTTTGCCCGCGTGCTGCTCTGGCGGAACATGATCTGGCGGTTGTAAAACACGCCTTCCTGCAAGAGTTGGAACATCGATCGCATCATGTGAAGCATGACGACATTGTGGCTCGCCTCGACGATGGCCATGTGAAATTCCGCATCGAGCCGGGCTTCCCGATCGGGGTCTGGGCGTTGATGCGCGGCCTCCATTTTCCGAAAGATCGCGTCAATGACCTTAAGGTCGGTGTCCGAGGCCAGCCGCGCGGCGCGCGCTGCTGCCAAGCTCTCCATGTCACGCCGAAAGGACACGTAGTCGGAGACGGCTTCGTCATGCCGTGAGAACAAATCCACCAGTGCATCCGAAAAGGCATTGCCAAGAACGTCGGCCACAAAAACCCCTGCGCCCGCACGCGTCGTCAGCAATCCGCGCGCCTGCAGATCCGCAATCGCATCCCTGAGCGACGGGCGTGAGACACCGAACCGTTCCGCCAGATCGCGTTCGGATGGCAGTCGCTCGCCTGGCCGCAGGATGCCGCGCAAAATCAACTCTTCGATTTGGCTGACAACGGCTGTGGCGAGTTTTTCAGGTGTAACCTTCTGGAAGGGCATGGGCGGAACGATTTTATGTCTGGCCGCCTTGGTATATGGGTCCGCTCCGCACGCGGCAAGGCTTGCTGAGGGACAAAACCCCCCTAGCTCATCTGGTGCGGAGGGTTTTGACATGATGAAGTTTGGGATCGCACTGGCAGGGACATTGCTGCTGGCTGGAGCGGTGGGGACGCTTCAGGCTCAGACAGCGCGCGCCGTTGAGGTCCCGGATTATGCGGTCGAAACAGCGGACGGAGATTTTGAACTGCGATCCTATCCCGGCTTGGTCACGGCCAGTGTCAAACGTTCCGGCAGTCGCCAGCAGGCCGTGCGCCGGGGATTCACGCCGCTTGCGAATTACATTTTTGCGAAGAACAGGACCGGGGACAAGATTGCGATGACTGCTCCTGTGACGCAGGAGCGGAACGAGAATGGCTGGATCGTGTCTTTTATCATGCCGTCTGATATGTCTCTGGACACGTTACCCGCACCGGCCGGCGACGTTCTGTTGCAGGAGGTGGCCCCGCGATACATGGCGACGGTTCGATTTTCCGGCCGCTGGTCGGACAAGAGATTCCGGGAACAGACAGCACGCTTGCTTAAATGGATAGAGGCGCGCGGACTTCGCCCTCTGGATCAACCCGAATACGGATATTACAACGACCCGTTTACGCCGGCCTTTCTGCGGCGCAATGAGGTGTTGATCGAGGTGGCTCGCCCCTGATTCATTCGCTCGCGACACGCGTCAGGCCGCGCGCCACCGACCGGATTGGTCTTCCAGAAACGCCTCGATTGCAGCTGTCGCGACCACAATCGTCTCACCCGTCTCCTCATTTTTGATGTTTTGCCCGCCTTTGACAGCGTGAACACTGGCCTGTCCCCTGGGCAAAAGCATTGCGAGAGCTTGAGTATCCAGACGATCGGGGGATTGCACGCCAATCGTGACCCTGACGGTCATATCCTCATGGCGCAGTCCTGTTGTTTCAAAGACCGGCAGCGTCGAGCGCCGCATGGCGCTTTCAATCGCGCGGCCTGCTGCCTTTTGATAATCCATTCCATGGAGATCGTTCCCCATGCCCATTTCAATGATAAAGCGCCGCCGCGTCATGTCGCCCGCTCCAGCATGAGGCTCACATTGATGGCTGCGTTCGCGATGACTGTCGGTTCACCATCGGGCCGCGGAATGTCCAGTCCTCCTTCACTGGCGGTAACGGTGACATCGCCGTAAGGGAAGACTTCTTTCAATGCTTCACAATCAACCTCACCGGGCCGTTGAACGGCAATCTCAACATCAATCAACATCGCCTCTTTCGGTTGTCCGAAGAGTTCCGCGAGGTTGATCGAGTTGCGCCAGAGCGCATCTTGCACAGCACGCCGCGCCGCCGCTGTGTAGTCTCGGCGCCGGAGTGATGACCCGATGCCGAATTCAGTCAAAAGTCGATGTTTTGGCAAAGGTCTATCCTCTGGTGTTTGCAGACACGGTATGCTTGGGGGTTCGTCTAGGTGGCCGCATTCTCGGCACCCTTGTCGATGGCTTCCCGCAGACGCCTTTCAAGACTGCGTTGTTTGGTGGCAGAGTGAAACTTCAGTCCGAACATGTCTTTCACGTAAAACGTATCGACGACCTGCTCTCCATAGGTCGCGATAACGGTTGAGTTGATGTAGACATTCGCTTCGGCCATCGTACGGGCCAGATCAAATAACAGCCCGGGGCGATCCCGCGTATCCACTTCGATGATCGTGTAAATCTCCGATCCCTCGTTATCGAACGTGACATGGGTCGGAACGCGAAATGCGCGCTCGCGTTTCTTGATCTTGTCTCGGGTTTTCATCGCATCATGGGCCACCACTTCGCCGCTGAGCGTTTTGTGGATCATGCGTTCGAGACGCGGCATTCGCTCTTCTTCGTAAGGCCGCCCGTCACTGTCCTGAATCCAGAAAGCCGCCACACAAAACCCGTCTTTCGTTGTAAAGGTCCGTGCGTCCACGACATTGGCCCCGACAAGCGCAAGCGCACCCGACAGCCGAGCGAATATGCCCGGATGATCGGCCAGAGCAAAGCAAGCTCGCGTGGCGTCACGGTCGAGATCAAGATGGAGATCGATCCCGATCTCATTGTCATTCAGACCCCGCAGGAGACGTGCAAACACCACATGAGCGGTTACATGCAGACCTTGCCAGTAAGGTTCATAATGACGCGCGGTTTCTGTGCGCAGATCTTTGGTGTCCCAGTCTTTCAGCGCGACGCGAAGGTTGCGTTTCGCATCAGTGCCGCGTTGTTCGCGATTGAGCGTTTCCAATCCGCTTTCCAATGCGCGCCGCGTCTGGCGATAGAGAGCCCGAATGAGAGAGGCTTTCCAATTGTTCCAGGTGTTTGGTCCGACGCCCCGTATATCGCACACCGTCAGCACACATAGCAGATCGAGCCGTTCGCGGGTCTGCACGGCTTTTGCAAAATCACGTACCGTGCGCGGATCCGCGATGTCGCGCTTCTGGGCCATATCGGACATCAGCAGGTGGTAGCGAACCAACCATTCCGCGGTTTCACTTTCTGATTTGTTTAATCCCAATCTCGGGGCCAGTTTTCGGGCGATCTGCGCCCCAAGAATGGAATGATCCTCATCCCGCCCTTTGCCGATGTCATGGATCAAAAGAGCCACGTACAATACCCGGCGGTTGATCCCTTCTTCGAGGATTGATGAGGCAACCGGCAATTCTTCAATCAATTCGCGTCGTTCAATCCGCGCCAATTGTGCCACGCATTGAATGATGTGCTCGTCCACAGTGTAGCTGTGATACATGTTAAACTGCATCATCGCGCGGATGGGTTCGAATTCCGGGATGTAGGCTGACAACAGACCCAGTTCATTCATCCGTCGCAGCGCGCGTTCTGGATTGCCATGCCGAAGAAGCAGACCCAGAAACAGCTTTCGTGCATCCGGCGAGTTGCGAAACGCATCATCGATAAGATGCAGATTTGCGTTCACAAGTCGCATCGCATCGGGGTGAATCAGCAAGCCTGTGCGCAAACCTTCTTCGAACAGGCGCATCAGGTTCAGTGGTGATTTCAAGAAGCGTTTTTCATCTGCAATACCAAGGCGTCCGTGGACCTCAAGATAAAGAGGTTTCAATTTTGGCTTGCGGGTGAAAAGGCGCTGGATCAAAGGCTTGGGTTTGACATGCGCGGCTTCGAGCTTTGTGAGAAAAATGCGGGTCAGATCCCCAACGGCGGTGGCATGCCGGAAGTAGTCCTGCATACAATGCTCAACCGCCCGGCGTCCTGCGCGATCAGTGTAGCCCATGCGTTCGGCGACCTCGACCTGCAGGTCGAAGGTGAGTTGTTCCGTCGCGCGTCCCGTTACGAGGTGAAGATGATTGCGGGTGGCCCACAGGAAGTTTTCGGCTTGGGCAAATCTGCTGAATTCGTCTTCGGTAAACAGACCATTGGCCATCAAATCCGCCACATGTTCCACCTGATAAATGTACTTTGCGATCCAGAACAGGGACTGGAGATCGCGCAGTCCACCCTTGCCCTCCTTCACATTCGGTTCGACCGTATACCGCGCGCCTTGCTTGTCATGGCGGGCATCGCGTTCTTCGAGCTTGGCCTCAATGAATTCCCGTTCGGTTCCATCGAAAAGTTCACTGCGCAGCCGGTCTCGCAGGGTTTCGGAAAGGCTCTCGTCACCGTACAGGTACCTCTTCTCCAATAAGCCCGTGCGTATGGTGAAATCCGATCCAGCGAGGCGCAAACAATCCGCAACGGTCCGGCTGGCGTGGCCGACCTTCAGCTTCAGGTCCCACAGGATGTAGAGCGTGCTTTCGATGACGCTTTCCGCCCATGGCGTGATCTTGTAGGGCGTCAGAAACAACAGATCCACATCGGAAAAGGGCGCCATTTCGCCCCGGCCATAGCCGCCGACCGCGAGGACCGATATCCTCTCCGCTTCTGTTGGGGTGGGTAGGGGATGGACAAACCGACAGACAAATCGAAGCGCTGTGACCACAAGACAATCAGTAAGCCAGCAATAGGCGCGGGTTGTTTGGCGCGCGGAGAAAGGGGCGTCCGCTGTCGCCCTGGCAATTGTATCTCGGCCCCGCTTCTGTTCTGCGTTCAACAGGGTAACAACCGCTGCACGCAGCTCGGACGCGTCGCTATATTCGCGTTTCACGAGGTCTTCGATATCCGCCCAGACGCGATTGCCATCAAAGATATCGGCTGAAGGACAGATCAGGTTGTCCGGCGGCGTTTCCAGATCTTTCATGGCACGCACAACGCCAATTCAGAACCCGCTCCCGCTGAACGACGTCGGGGCAGGTGCCAACACGAACAACCGATTGTTTCGCGCCGTCACGACAGCAAGGCCCCGGTCTGTTGTCCCGTCCGACCGGAACCGGAAAATGCCATTCACGCCCTGAAAGCCTGCAGGCTGAATCAGACTGCCGCGCGAGAGAGCGTCGCCGCGCCCGGATTGCGCAAGCGCCCCGATGGCTGCGATCGCGTCGTATGACAGACCTGCCAGAGCATGGGGGCGGTTTCCATTCGCGGCCTGAAAGCGCGTCCTGAACTGTGAGTCGCGGTGCGGGTCGGGCATCGCAAACCAGCCCCCTTGTACACCAGGCAATTCGAGCGTCTGTGGTGGCTTATCCCACCGGGCGAGCCCGATATACTGGATCGTCTCCGGTGTGAGGCCCGATTCGGGGAGCATTTGCGTGAAAAGCGGAAGGGCCCCCGCTGCGTTCGCCGTCAGAAAGATAGAATCGGCTTGATTGGTTTGCGCGGTTTGCGTGATCGTCGGCACGGCGCCGATCACACCTTGCTGGGAGAACTCGTAAGAAACACTGCCAGCGGACTGGGCCGCACGGGACGAAACCGCGCGGGCAATGGCGTCTCGGCCCAATTCGCCTGCGACGTTGCTTGAGTGCACGGTCATAATGCGCCGTTTGCCTTGGCTGACCGCGAAGCTGGTCAAGCGGTCGGCCGTTGAGTCAAATGTCTGGCCCAGGACAAAGAGGTTGCCGCCCGCGATTGTTGGGTTGTTCGAAAACGCCAGCACATTCACATTTCTGGGCGCCATGGCGACGGCCACGGCATTTGCAGAGGCCGCATGCAGAGGTCCGACAATGATCTTGGCCCCTTCGTCTGCCGCCCGGATGGCAGCATTCTGAGCCTGTGTTGCATTCCCCGCGGTGCCATAGACCCTCAGATCGATCTGAACGCCCGATAGGTCTGACGCTGCCAACCGGGCTGCATTCTCTAGATCACGAGCCAGCAATTGCTCTTCGGCAGAGGCGGACCCGTGTGGTACGAGAAGCGCGACTTGGACCGGCTCTCCCGCATTGAGGGACTGCCCCTGACCGCCGGTTCCCGAAAGCGTTCCCTGACAGCTGGCGAGAAAGATCATCGCGACGCCTGCGATGGCCAACCGGACCGTCTTGCTAAATTGCTCGAATATGGACAACATCGTGGCGTGTCTCCCGTGTCGATACGCGCTCTGCTCGTGGACCGGATAATAAACGTCCCAAGAGGCGGGTCCAGTGATGAATGATGACCCCTCCGTGCTGGATCCAGGGCTGTACCTGATTGCAACGCCTATTGGGACCGCTCGCGATATTACGTTACGTGCGCTTGACCTGCTAAAGTCCGCCGATGTTTTGGTCGCGGAGGATACACGCAGCCTCAAACGTCTGATGGATATTCACGGTGTAGACGTTTCCGGTCGACCCGTTCTATCCTACCACGATCACAATGGCCCGAAGATTCGCCCGCAAATCCTGAGCCGAATTCAGGCGGGTCAGTCTGTGCTCTATGCTTCTGAGGCTGGCAGTCCGATGGTGGCCGATCCGGGATTTGATCTGGCCCGTGATGTCATCGCCACAGGCCTGCCCTTGGTTTGCGCACCCGGTCCTTCGGCTGTCGTGGCGGCTTTGTGCTTGTCTGGGCTGCCCACGGACCGATTTCTTTTTGGCGGGTTTTTGCCCACAACTCAAAGCCGTCGCAAAACGGCTCTGGCAGAACTGGCAGACATCCCGGCCACGTTGATATTCTACGAATCCCCGCGAAGGATCGCAGGTTTTTTGCAGGACGCGATCGATGTGTTGGGGGGCACAAGGCAGGCTGCGCTTTGTCGTGAAATGACAAAAAAGTTCGAGGAAACGTTGCGCGGCACCCTGCAGGACGTGTCGGCGCAGATAGAGGATCGACAGATCAAAGGCGAACTCGTCGTGCTGATAGACCGGGGAGCGAAACGATCCGCCACGACCGAAGATATCCGCGAGGCATTGTCGCATGCGCTCGAAAGCATGTCGGTTCGCGATGCAGCGGAAAACGTGGCACAGGCCTTCAATCTCAAGAAGCGGGATGTGTATCAACAGGCGCTTGCCCTCGTCAAAAAGGAGTGACGAGAATGCGCGGGTAAACTCTTTATCCAAGTGTTAAGCCATCCCTGAGATCATAGCGTAGTTTTGCAGACTACAATTTGGGCCAAGCTCACATGATCACTCAGGCGCGTTGCGACCCGGATTTTACCAAGCCACACACTGAGACGCCGGATAGAGCACGACGCGGTGCACATTCGTACTTCAAAGGGCTCAGCGCCGAGGACAGCGTGGCCCGGTGGTATCAGGCGCGGGGCGGTAGCATTCTGGAACACCGCTGGCGTGGAACTGCGGGCGAGATCGATCTGATAATCGTCGAAAGCGGGGTTGTGGTCTTTTGCGAAGTTAAGTCGTCCAAATGTCTGACCCGCGCGATTGAGGCCTTGTCGCCGCGACAAGTGATGCGACTTCGCCAGACAGCTGCAGAGTATCTGGGCACGCTGCCCGCGGGCGAATTGACGGAAATGCGGTTTGATTTCGCTGTCGTGGACGGTCATGGCAAACCTGTCATCATGCAAAATGGGTTCGGAGACGTGTAAACCCCTGCTCTGAGAGGGGCCGCACCGGACTGCAATGGTTGCGCACCCGGGCCTGATGCCTCATGAAGATCCAGCCACGCATGAAGGGGACAGGTCATGAAAGTCGCGTTTCAAATGGATCCTCTGGGTCCGGTTGATATCAATGCAGACAGTACCTTCCGGCTCGCCGAAGAAGCACAGGCGCGTGGGCATTCCCTCTACTATTACACGCCAGATAAGCTGGCCTATGATCGGGGACGGGTTATCGCACGAGGTCACGCGCTAACGGTCCGCCGCGTTCAGGGAGACCACTTCGAACTGGGGGAGGAACAGGTCCTGGATCTGGCGGATCTCGATGTCATCTGGCTGCGGCAAGATCCGCCTTTCGATATGTTCTACATCACGACAACGCATCTGCTGGAGCGTTTGCGCGATACAACACTGGTGCTGAACGATCCGTTCTGGGTCCGGAACTTCCCGGAAAAACTGATGATCCTCGACTTTCCCGACCTGATGCCCGCCACGGCGATAGCGCGGGACCTTGAAACGATAAGAGAGTTCAAAGCTGAATTCGGTGATGTGATTTTGAAGCCGCTCTACGGAAACGGTGGCGCGGGTGTCTTTCTGCTGAAGAAGGAAGATCGCAACCTGTCGAGCCTGCACGAAATGTTCACAGGTTTCAGTCGCGAGCCCTTGATCGTGCAGCAATACCTGCCGCAGATCAGCCAAGGCGACAAACGGGTGATCCTGGTCGATGGCGAACCTGTTGGCGCGATCAACCGGTTGCCCGCCGCCGGAGAAACACGGTCGAACATGCACGTTGGCGGACGTCCCGAACCGTGCGCGCTGACCGAGCGGGACCGCGAAATCTGCGCCGCGATCGGGCCTAAACTACGCGATCACGGCCAGGTGTTCGTGGGGAGCGACGTGATCGGAACCTACCTGACCGAAATCAACGTGACCTCTCCGACCGGTATCCAGGAACTCGAACGTTTCAACGGCGTCAACGTGGCGCAACGCATCTGGGAGGAAACCGAGGCGCGACTTATATGAGCCTCCTTCTCCCCGCGCTGAACACCTGGTTGCGGCTGACGGAGAAACCATTTCTCGAAGCGGCGGAGGATATTCCTGCCGTCAGGCGCTCATTCGAACAGAAGGCGACGCTCTTCTTCCACCCGCCTGCCGGAAGCACGTTTGTCGAGACAAATTTGGCCGGACGCCCGTCTCTCTTGGTCAATCCAGTATCAAAGGATGGGTCTGAGGTCAGCATTTTCTACCTGCATGGCGGCGCCTATCTTTTCGGTTCGCCGAGGACGCATCGCGCCATGATTGCGCGACTATGTGCCGAAACGCGCAGTCAGGCGGTTTTGCCGAGCTACCGTCTTGCACCAGAAGACCCTTTTCCATGCGCGGTTGAGGATGCCCTTGCGGCCTACAATGCCTGGCGCGCGTTGCACCGGCACGTTGTGATCGGCGGAGACAGCGCGGGAGGTGGACTGGCCCTGGCGCTTCTGGCCGAGATTGGCCGGCTCGGTCTGGAGCCGCCTCTTGGTGCTTTTGCTTTTTCCCCCTTGACGGATATGACGGGGACGGCGTCCAGCCTGAGGGAAAACGCGGCCGCCGATGTCATCCTGCCAGCCAGCCGCATGACGGACATCGCGGATCTTTATCTTGGTCAGCAGGATGCGGCAGACCCTCGCGCCTCGCCTCTTTTTGCAGATTTCAAGGGTGCACCGCCGGTCTGGATCACGGTCAGTAACAGGGAGATCCTGCTGGACGATTCCATGGGCATGGCGCAGCGTCTGACCGAGCAGGGCGTGCTGGCCGAGTTGCAGGTTGAACATGACCTGCCTCATGTCTGGCCGATTTTCCAGACCTACCTGCCCGAGGCGCGCGTGACCCTTGCACGTTTGGCTCAATGGATCAGGCGGCTTGCAGCGCAGGCTGACGGTAGCTGAGCGCCTCGGCGATATGCTGGCGTCGCACGATATCGTCCTCGTCAAGATCGGCGATCGTTCGGGCCACGCGCAGAACCCGGTGATATCCGCGCGCGGAAAGACCGAAACTTTCTGCCGCCTGAATCAGCAAAGTCCGACCTGCGTCATCAGGCGTGGCGATATCCGCGAGAAGCTCGCCTTCTGCATCCGCGTTCAGCGACGGTCCGTCCAGCGCCTCAAACCGTTGCCTCTGCCGCATCCGCGCCGCGTTGACCCTTTGAGCGACCTCTGCGCTGCTGTCGCCCGATGGCGGAAGGTCAAGGTCGGCAAACTGGACCGACGGCACATCAATTCGCAAATCGAACCGGTCCATCAGCGGTCCTGAAATGCGCCCCAGGTAGTCCGCGCTGCATTGCGGACCTCTGGAACACAGCTCTGTTCCGCCGCATTTACACGGGTTGGCTGCAGCGATCAGAAGAAAACGGCAAGGATAGCGGACATGCGCGTTCGCCCGCGCCACAATCACTTCGCCGGTTTCAATCGGTTGGCGCAGTGTCTCCAGGACGGTGCGCGCGAATTCCGGAAACTCGTCCATGAACAGAACACCATTATGCGCCAGACTGATCTGTCCCGGTCCCGCCCTCCGCCCGCCGCCGACAAGAGCCGCCATCGAGGCGGTGTGATGTGGTTCGCAAAAGGGGCGTGTCCGGTTGATGCCACCTTCTTCGATCAAACCGGCCAGTGAATGTATCATTGACGTTTCCAGAGCTTCCACAGCACTGAGGGGAGGCAAGATACCGGGCATTCGTTTTGCCAGCATGGATTTGCCGGAGCCTGGAGGCCCGATCATGATCAGGTGATGACGCCCTGCAGCGGCAATCTCCAGCGCGCGTTTGGCGCGTTCCTGACCTTTGACGTCGCGTAGATCCCGACCCGCAGTGCTTTGTTTGACCTCCCCGGGTTGGGCTGGCGCGATAGGCGCCTGACCGGTGTAATGCCGGACAACATCAGCCAGTGTTGAAGCCCCGATGACCTGAGTGCCGTCGACCCAGGCTGCTTCGGCGCCTGAAGCGCGCGGGCAGAGCAGCGTGCGGCTTTCCTCTGCCGCGGCCATTGCCGCAGGAAGCGCTCCTGTGACCGGAAACAGCGAGCCATCGAGCGACAGTTATCCCAACGAACAGGTGCCTTCGCCCGCGTCGCGGGGCACGAAGTCGAGCGCAGCGAGAAGCGCCAGCGCGATCGGAAGATCAAAGTGGCTTCCTTCCTTTGGCATATCTGCGGGGGACAGGTTGATCGTGATCCGTTTGGACGGAAGTGCAATCGCCATCGCATTGAGCGCGGTGCGGACCCGATCACGGGCTTCTGACACCGCCTTGTCCGGCAAACCGACGAGCGAAAAGGCGGGCATGCCCGGCGTGACGGCGCATTGGACCTCGACCTGTTTGGCTTCGACCCCTTCGAAAGCCACCGTATATGCCCGCGCCACCATCGATCCGTTGTTTCCCGATTGCCTGATCAAGGGTTAACGCAGGCATGGTTGACGAAAGATTAACGCGAGAGCGTCGCCATCGTTTGGTCGCGAAGGGCGATGAAAGCGGGCCATGCCTCAGGATCTGCCATGGTTTTATCCCGACAGAAAGCGTTGCAAAATCCGTAAACGCGGCCGTCTGTTTCCAGGAAGTGCGTCATCGGTCCTCCGGAATAGGGACACCGCTCGTTTTCTGAGCCCTTGGCCTCAATAGCGCGCGCCGATCCTGTTGTTGGCCCAGGCCAAGGTTTCGTCGTGAAATCCTGTTCGTACCGCGCGAGCAGCTTTCCATCGGCGATCGCCATTGCGCGCCATCGTCTGAACGCCGTATCGGATAGATGCGCATCGACGTAAGCCCGAGCTCTTTCACCGACCGAAAGACTGTAGCCGGCAATGCGCGCGGCAACTGGCGCGAAGAAGGCATCTGCTGCGCTGTAGGGTCCACAGAGCCAAGGCGTTTCACTTTGGGTGCCGTTGCGCGCCATATCCCAGATTCTTTCCAGCCTTTCCAAATCCTGCAGAACGGCGTCCGGGGGATCCACGTTCTCATAGGCTGTGTAGAGATTCATGGGGCAAAACGAGCGTAACGCGGAAAAACCGGCATGCATCTCAGCTGCGAGAGTGCGGGCAACCGCGCGCGCACAAGGATCACCGGGCCAGATCCCGGCATCGGGGTGATGTTCTGCAAGATGCTCGGCGATAGCGAGGCTCTCGGAGATCACAGCGCCGTCATTGGTTCGCATGGCGGGCACGGTCCGCGCGGGTTCAAAACCGTTCAGCTGGTCTTCGGTGGATGTCCCGGCCCCGAAATCCACCCATGTTGTCTTTCGGGGGATGCCGAACTTTTCGAACAAAAGCCAGGCACGCAGCGACCAGGATGAATAGGCGCAGTTTCCAAGAGCAATGTGATAGGTCATTTGGCGAGGATAGATCACCGCTTCACGCAGGGACATTGATCTTTTGTGGCCGCGACCATCACGGCAGGTGATTGATCGAAGCCAATTGCCAGCCGTCCTGGGTCACGTGGATTTCGGTGACGGAAAAATTGTCGATCCGATTGGCGAACGTGTCATAGGCCGGTATTTGCAGGGCGCGTTGCACCTGCGTGAGAATGGCGCCGAAATGCGCAACAAGGATAAGATCATGCCCCGGGTGATCATCCAGCAAACGATCTGTGGCATTTGACACGCGTCGGAACACCTCGTTCCATGTTTCACCGTTCGGGGCACGCACATCTCCCGGCGTGTCCCAAAAGGCGCGCAGGCGCTCCTGATCAGCGATATCATCGAACACCTGCATGTCCCAGTCGCCGAAGTTGATCTCGCGCAGATCCGGATCATGCGGCAGTCGCATGCGACCGTTTTGGATCGCATCGGCGGTTGCCCGGGCGCGTTGCAGATCTGATGACACAACCTTGGCAGAATCTGGCAGATGTTGGTGCAATCGTTCGAGTTGAACGTCGTCCGAGAGATCAGCGGGCGGATCGCCCCATCCCACCATGGCGCGCACATGTGTTGGGCCGTGGCGCACCCAGAACATGCGTCTCATGGCAACTCGCCCTTCAGCACCTGCGGTAGTCCGGCAACCACGTTCACCACGAGGTCGGCCCGTGCGGCAAGCTTTTGATTCAGCTGACCCTGCGCGTCGCGAAACCGGCGCGCCAGGGCATTGTCCGGTACAACCGACGAGCCCACTTCGTTACTGACCATCACCACCGGTGCTGCGCAAAGTGCAAGGCCCGCCATCAGGCTGGCTTCCGCCTCTCCAAGGTCGGCCTCCGCAAGGATTTGATTCGATAACCACATGGTTACGCAGTCGAGCAGAATGGCCGTATCGCCACCCAGAGCCGCAAGCGTGCGTCCGACATCCATGGGTTCTTCAATCGTGCGCCATCCTGCCCCGCGCTGATCCTTGTGCTTCTCCAGCTTTGCGCGCATTTCGTCGTCAAACGCTTGCGCTGTCGCCAGATAAATCATCGGGCGGCCGCTTTGTTTCACAAGACCTTCGGCAAAAAGAGATTTTCCCGAAGCCGCCCCACCCAAAATAAGGCTCTGTGCTGGAAGCATGACTTTTAACACTCTTTTTTTGATCCGTTTGCGCCGGGCCTACGTAAGTCAAATCAAACGGTCGAAAAGACATGAACTGAAAAGACTTGCACTGACAAGACCTCCGGGGAGAACGATAGATGGCACTAGATGGCTCATACAGCAACGACATGTCCCGCGCTGCCATGCAGGCGGAGTTGCTGGATGCGGAAACAGAGTTGTCCCTGGCCTATGCGTGGCGCGACCGTCGCGACGAAAAGGCGCTGCATCGCCTGATCACAGCCTATATGCGTCTGGCGATCTCCATGGCCGCGAAGTATCGCCGGTACGGCGCACCGATGAACGACCTGATCCAGGAGGCCGGTCTCGGTCTGATGAAGGCGGCGGATAAGTTCGACCCCGATCGCGGCGTGCGGTTTTCGACCTACGCGGTCTGGTGGATCAAAGCGAGCATACAGGATTACGTGATGCGCAACTGGTCTATGGTGCGCACAGGTTCCACCAGCAGCCAAAAGTCGCTTTTCTTTAACATGCGCCGCGTTCAGGCCCGGCTTGAACGCGATGCGATGTCTCGCGGTGAGACTCTGGACGGCCACCAGTTGCGCGAAATGATCGCAACAGAGGTGGGCGTTCCTCTGCGCGACGTCGAGTTGATGGAAGGACGTTTGTCCGGCACGGACTTTTCTTTGAACGCGACACAAGCTGCGGACGACGAGGGTCGCGAGTGGATCGATACGATCGAGGATGACGGGCCGCGCGGTGATGAGATCGTCGAAGAAGACCATGACCGTGACGCATTGCGCGTGTGGTTGAGCCAGGCGCTGTCCAAGCTCAATGACCGGGAGCGGTTTATTGTTGCGGAACGCAAGTTGCGGGGCGAGGCCAGAACCCTCGAAAGCCTTGGCGAAGAGCTTAGTCTGAGCAAGGAGCGGGTTCGCCAGATCGAGGCAGCAGCGTTTCAGAAGATGCGCAAACATCTCGAAAAGCATGGATCGGAAGTGCAGAGCCTTCTGGCCTAAACGGGGCGAACCAATGCGGTTGCGTACACCGTTTCGTTTCCATTCGGAGCATTAGATACATCTCGTATCTTGTGCGATGTTGCACTCAAACCTAGTCTAGAGCGGAACAACGGTCAGACGGGGACCACGGTGTGACACAGCGCATCCTGTTGATCATAACAGGCGGCATCGCCGCTTATAAGTCGCTGGATTTGATTCGGCGCCTTCGCGAAGACGGTTTGTCGGTGACACCGGTTCTGACGAAATCGGCGCAGCAATTCGTAACGCCGTTATCCGTTTCGGCGCTGGCAGGCGACAAAGTCTACTCAGATCTGTTTGACCTGACGGACGAAGCGGAGATGGGCCATATTGAACTGAGCCGCAGCGCCGACCTGATCGTCGTTGCGCCGGCAACCGCCGATATCATGGCGAAAATGGCTCAGGGGCATGCAGATGATCTCGCGACAACCTTGTTGCTGGCGACGGATACGCCTGTCCTGATCGCACCGGCGATGAATGTCCGGATGTGGGACCACCCCGCGACGCAGCGCAACCTGCAAGTTCTGCGCGAGGACGGTATCGCAATGGTTGGCCCGAACGAGGGCGATATGGCCTGCGGAGAGTTTGGCCCGGGACGCATGGCTGAGCCGCTTGAAATCCGTGACGCTGTTCGGGCGTGCCTCGCCGAAAAGCCTCTGGCGGGACGTCGGATCGTCGTTACGTCAGGGCCGACGCAAGAACCTATCGATCCGGTGCGCTTTATCGCGAACCGTTCGTCCGGAACGCAGGGCTCGGCTGTTGCCGCAGCGCTCCACGCCATGGGTGCGCATGTCGTCTTTGTGACCGGTCCGGCGGATGCGCCCGCGCCCCCGGGGGTCGAGGTGGTTCCTGTGGAAACGGCGCAGCAGATGTTGACCGCCGTTGAACAGGCTCTCCCGGCAGAAGCGGCCATCTTTGCCGCCGCCGTTGCGGATTGGCGCGTGGACCAGACATCGCAACAGAAGCTGAAGAAATCCAAGGATGGATTGCCCCATCTGCAGTTTGTCGAGAACCCGGACATTCTGGCCACGATCAGCGCGCGGACAACAGATCGTCCCAAACTGGTGATCGGGTTTGCTGCGGAAACGGAGAACGTGTTGGAAAACGCCACGGCCAAGCGTGCGCGCAAAGGATGCGACTGGATTGTCGCAAACGATGTCAGTGCGGAATCCGGCATTATGGGGGGCGCAGAGAACGCGGTGACCCTGATCACGGAATCAGGCGCGGAGGAATGGCCGCGCATGTCAAAACGCGATGTTGCCCGAGATCTGGCAGAACGGATTTTGACCGCTCTGAAGGGCGCGAAATGAACCACGCTGCGGAGTGCAATCAGGAGACTTGGGAGCCGCCGAAGGTCCTGGTGCGCTGGACGGAGACGGCGGATACCGCTTTGGGGTTGCCGTCCTACGAAAGCATGGGGGCGGCTGGTGCTGATCTGAAGGCGAATTTCCCGGACCGGCAAACGCTGAGTCTGTCCCCGGGCGGTCGCGCATTGATTCCCACCGGTCTCCGGATGGCATTGCCTGAAGGGTATGAGGCGCAGGTTCGGCCAAGGTCGGGTCTGGCGCTGCGCCACGGGATCACGCTTCTGAACGCGCCGGGCACGATTGACAGCGATTATCGCGGTGAAGTGAGCGTGATCCTTATCAATCTGGGCACAGAGACGTTTGATGTGACGCATGGGATGCGCGTGGCTCAGATGGTCCTCGCTTCTGTTGTTCAGGTCGTGTTCGAATCTGCGGAGACGCTTTCCGAGACCAAACGGGGAACCGGTGGCTTCGGGTCGACGGGAGTCGGGCCATGATCCTGTTTTTGGCTATGTCGGGGGCCATTTGGGCCATTGGCGCGGCGATGAAAACGCCGGCTCAGGCGCGCTGGATCATGATCGGCCTGCTTTGGGTCGTCTTTGTGGCCGAGCACCTTGTGTTGCCGGATGGTCATCCGTTGCGTGAGATGACAGGTGGGGATGCGGCGCCGTGGATTGTTGTCGGGGCGGTTGCTGGAATTTTTCTGTTCTACCGCAATGTGCTGGCGCGTCTGCGCCAAAAGATCGCCGAGCGGGATGGCACGATCGAAGAGGCCCGGACAGATGCCCGTCCAGCCGGTGCATTTTCAAATGTGGAACTGGAGCGTTATGCGCGCCATATCGTTCTGCGCGAGATTGGCGGTGCGGGGCAGCGCAGTCTGAAGGAGGCGCGCGTGCTTGTTGTCGGCGCTGGTGGACTGGGCGCGCCGGCCATTCTCTACCTTGCGGCGGCGGGTGTCGGGCGTATCGGCGTGATCGATGACGACGTCGTGGACCACACGAACCTGCAGCGGCAAATCATTCATGCGGATCAAAGAACGGGCATGCCCAAAGTCTTCTCCGCGTCGGAGGGCGCTGTTGCACTCAACCCGTACACCGACATACGGCCATACAATCGCAGGCTGACCGAAGAGGACGCGCCCGTCCTCTTTGCGGAATACGACGTGATTCTCGACGGATCAGACAATTTCGATACGCGCTATCTGGTTAATCGCGCGGCGTATGCCTGTGGTGTGCCGTTGATTTCCGGCGCTCTGTCCCAGTGGGAGGGGCAACTGAGCGTGTTTGATCCCAGCGAGGGCACGCCGTGCTACGAATGCGTTTTTGCCGAAGCGCCAGCGGCCGGATTGGCACCGTCCTGTGCCGAGGCGGGTGTCTTGGGCCCCTTGCCGGGTGTGATCGGATCTATGATGGCCGTTGAGGCGGTCAAGCTGATTACCGGGGCGGGCGAAACGCTGAAGGGAAAGATGCTGATCTACGATGCTCTCTATTCCCAGACGCGCACGATTGCCTTGTCCCGACGTAAGGACTGCGCGGTCTGCGGCACCGGTTCGGTGATGCCCGACGCCGCAAAAGTTGCAGATCTTTGACGCAGGATTCCGCGCGCAGCATCTCTTAACTGAATTTGAGCCGTTGTCGGGGCCTGCATTGCGGCATAGGTCCTTCTGCAAAGGAGACGTGCCACATGACAAACCCGCTTCTCACCGACTGGGACACCCCATTTCAGCTGGCTCCGTTTGACCGCATTGCGGATGACGATTTTGCCCCGGCCTTTGAGGCCGCGCTGGACGAAGCGCGCGCAGAGATTGCGGCTATTGCCGACTCGGATGCCCCACCGGATTTCTCCAATACGATCGAGGCACTGGAGATTGCGGGCAAACGGCTCGATCAGGTTTTGTCGGTGTTCTTCACAGTCTCCGGGGCGGACACGAATCCGCGGCGACAGGAATTACAGCGCGAGTTCAGCCCGAAACTGGCGGCCTATTCGTCGGACATCTATGGCAACAAGGCGCTGTTTGAGCGGATCGAGGATGTCTGGCAGCGCCGCGATGAATTGGACCTGACGGAAGAACAGCAGCGCGTTCTGATGCTGACGCATCGCGGATTTCGACGCGCCGGCGCGGCGCTGACAGGAGAGCAGGATGCCCGGATGCGCGAAATTCGTACCCGGCTGGCCGAACTTGGCACGGCTTTCACTCAGAACCTTCTTGCCGACGAGGCCGACTGGTTCATGGAATTGTCCGACAAGGATCTTGAAGGTCTGCCCGATTTCCTGATTGATGCCGCGAAAGAGGCGGGTCGGGAAAAGAGCGTCGATAACCCCGTTATCACCCTGTCACGCTCGCTGATCGTGCCTTTCCTGCAATTCTCACCGCGTCGGGATTTGCGGCAGACCGCGTTTGAAGCTTGGGTGGCACGCGGCGCGAATGGCGGTGACACAGACAATCGTGACATCACGGCGGAGGTGCTGGCCTTGCGGCATGAGCGTGCACAGCTTCTCGGCTATGATAGTTTCGCGGCCTTCAAGCTGGAAACCGAAATGGCCAAGACACCGGACGCGGTGCGTCAACTTTTGATGGATGTCTGGGGCCCTGCCAAGGCAAGGGCGGACGAGGATGCCCAGGTACTGACCGCCCTGATGCAAACCGATGGCGTGAATGGTCCATTGGAGCCATGGGATTGGCGTTATTACGCGGAGAAGCGGCGCAAGGCGGAACACGATCTGGATGAGGTTGCGCTGAAACCCTACCTGCAACTCGACCGGATGATCGACGCGGCCTTTGCCTGCGCCAGCCGTCTTTTCGAACTGGAGTTCAAGCCTGTCGATCTGCCGCTGTATCACCCCGATTGCCGGGCCTGGGAGGTCACGCGGGGAGGTGAGCATGTCGCTCTATTCATTGGCGATTACTTCGCGCGTGGTTCGAAACGCTCTGGCGCCTGGTGCAGTGCGATGCGCGGGCAGGCCAAGTTCCCGAAGGTTCAGGGCCCGGTGGTGATCAATGTCTGTAATTTCGCCAAGGGCGATCCGGCACTGCTCAGCTATGATGACGCCCGCACCCTGTTTCATGAATTCGGACACGCCCTGCATCAGATGCTGTCCGATGTGACCTACGAGTCCATTTCGGGCACGTCGGTGGCGCGGGACTTTGTCGAACTGCCGAGCCAGCTCTACGAACACTGGCTCGAGGTGCCTCAGGTGCTTGCCGAATTTGCAACGCATGTCGAGACGGGCAAACCGATGCCACAGGACATGCTGGACAAGGTTTTGCAGGCGGCGACATTCGACATGGGGTTTCAGACCGTTGAATACGTGGCTTCCGCGATGGTCGATCTGGAGTTCCATGAAGGGACGCCGCCTCTGGACACGATGGCACGTCAAACAGAGATCCTGAACGAGTTGGGACTGCCTTCCGCCATCACAATGCGTCATGCGACACCGCATTTTGCGCATGTCTTCGCCGGGGAAGGATATTCATCCGGCTATTACAGCTACATGTGGTCTGAGGTCATGGATGCCGATGCCTTTGCGGCTTTCGAAGAAGCAGACGGCCCGTTCGATCCCGACAAGGCGCAGGCTCTCGAAGAGCACATTCTCTCCACCGGAGGATCAAAGGAGGCCGAAGAGCTTTATCTGGCCTTCCGCGGGCGGATGCCGGGCGTTGAAGCGCTCCTGCGCGGACGGGGGCTGGCAGCGTGAGTCCCGAAGACATTGCGAAGCTTCCCTACAGACCCTGCGTGGGTGTCATGCTGATAAACAGCCAAGATCAGGTCTTTGTCGGCCAGCGGATCGACAGCCCCTATGATGCCTGGCAGATGCCGCAAGGTGGGATTGATCCGGGCGAGGCCCCAAGCGACGCGGCGTTGCGCGAGCTTGGTGAGGAAACAGGTATCACGCCCAGTCTTGTGACAGTTGAGGCGGAGACAGAGGACTGGATCCCCTACGACCTGCCGCATGATCTGGTGCCGAAGCTGTGGAAGGGCCGTTTCAAAGGTCAGGAGCAGAAGTGGTTTCTCTTTCGCTTTCACGGAGAAGATTCCGATGTGAACATCGAAACCGAGCATCAGGAGTTCTCTCAATGGAAGTGGCTGGATCCGCAGGATTTACCCGATGCGATCGTGTCCTTTAAACGGAAGACCTACGAGAAGGTCCTGGCCGACTTTGCTCCGCATCTCTGAAATTGCGTTCTAAGGCCATAGCAAGCTTGGTTTTGTCGACGCTCTGTTTCTCGTGCACTCCTTTTGCAAGAGCCGCGTCTGAACACCGCAGGACTTAATGGAGACTCGCAGAAGAACAAAACGTGAATATACTTAGAGTATGTTTGCCGAGTTGTCGATCACGTCGAACTTTACGTTCCTGACCGGAGCCTCTCATGCCGAGGAGTATGTGGCGCGTGGCGCAGAACTTGGTATGCATGCCCTGGCAATTGCCGACGAGAATTCGGTGGCCGGGATCGTGCGCGCACATGCGGCTCAGCGGGAGCTGGAGCGGGTAGTGCGTGAACGGCGCGAGATCGAGGCGCGCGATGGGGTGATTGGCCCGCCTTCTCCGAGCGCACCCAGCAAACCGGACTGGGCGCATGTCCCTCGGTTCCTGCCTGCGGCCCGAATTGTTCTGGAAGATGGGTTGACCCTGACAGCTCTGCCGCGAAACCGCACCGGGTGGGGCAATCTCTGCCGGCTGATCAGTGTTGGCCGACAGCGGGTCGAAAAGGGCGCGTGTCAGCTTACGCGACAGGATGTGCTCGACTGGGCTGATGGCATGATCTGGCTCTTGCATCCCGGGGGCCCTGCGCTGCCGCACTGGCGCGCGCATGCGCGCGCTTTGGCCAAGCGGCTTGAGAGTGCGCTCTACCTGTTGGCGGCCCCGCGCTATGACGGACAGGACGCGGCGCGGTTTGATGGGTTGGCCCGGACCGCGCGGGAGCTGGGTGTTCTGATGGTCGCGTCAGCTCTACCGATGATGCACCATGCCCGCCGCCGCAAGCTCGCCGATGTCCTCACCGCCATTCGGATGGGACGCAAGGTTGATGATCTGGGGCGCGACGCGCTGGCCAATGCAGAGCGTCGTCTGAGGTCCGAGGCAGAGATGCTGCGGCTGTTTCGGGGACACGAAGAAGCGGTGCATCGCGCTGGCGAGATCGCGCAAAGCCTGGGCTTTTCGCTCGACGAGTTGCGGTATGAATATCCCAGCGAGATTGCTGAGGGCGAAAGCGCCTCTGACCGGTTGCGCCGATTGGCAGAAGAGGGGTTGGACTGGCGCTATCCGGCAGGCGCGCCGGACCGCGTGCGCGCGATGATGGAGCATGAGCTGCGTCTCATCAGCAAGCTGGGCTACGAGCCTTACTTCCTGACCGTGCGCGACGTGGTGGCTTTTGCCCGGTCCCGTGACATCTTGTGCCAGGGCCGGGGGTCGGCGGCGAATTCGGTTGTGTGCTATTGCCTCGGCGTCACCAGCGTCAGTCCTGAAACCGGGACTATGGTTTTTGAACGTTTCGTCAGCGAGGCGCGCAACGAACCTCCCGATATCGACGTCGATTTCGAACATGAACGCCGTGAGGAAGTGATCCAGCACATCTACCAACGCTACGGGCGGGAGCGTGCAGGGATTTGCGCCACGGTTATTCACTATCGCGGCAAGCGGGCGATCCGGGAAGTGGGCAAGGCGATGGGGTTGAGCGAGGATACGATCGGCGCGCTCAGTTCGCAGCTCTGGGGTTTCTTTTCAGCTGGCAAACTGGAACGGCAGAGGATCGAGGAAATTGGCCTGGACCCCGATGATCGGCGTCTGAAGCAAACCATGGCGCTTGTGGCCGAAATTGATGGGTTTCCGCGTCATCTCTCTCAACATGTCGGCGGTTTCGTGATGACCGAGGGGCGGTTGGACGAGCTTGTGCCTGTCGAAAACGCCACGATGGAAGGACGGACCGTCATCTGCTGGGACAAAGATGACATCGATGCGCTGGGTATCCTGAAGGTCGATGTGCTGGCGCTGGGCATGTTGACCTGTCTGCGCAAGGGCTTTGACTTGCTCAAGGACCATCACGGGTTGGCGTACAATCTGGCGACGCTGCCCGCGGAAGACCCGGTGGTCTACGATATGCTCTGTCGCGCGGATAGCCTCGGCGTCTTTCAGGTGGAAAGCCGGGCGCAGATGAACTTTCTGCCCCGGATGCGCCCCCGTTGTTTCTATGATCTGGTGATCGAGGTGGCCATCGTCCGCCCCGGTCCGATTCAGGGCGATATGGTGCATCCCTATATACGGCGCCGCAATGGCGAGGAGGCGGTGAGTTTTCCCTCGGATGAGCTCGGTCGTGTGCTGGGTAAAACACTTGGCGTGCCGCTCTTTCAGGAGCAGGCGATGCAGATCGCCATTGTCGGCGCGGGCTTTACCGCAGAAGAGGCCGATCGTCTGCGCCGGTCGCTCGCGACCTTCAAGAAACACGGCAATGTCAGTGAGTTTCGTACACGGTTTCTGCGTGGCATGGCGCAAAACGGATACGACAGGGATTTTGCCGAGCGCTGCTTTGGCCAGATCGAGGGCTTTGGAAGTTATGGCTTTCCCGAAAGCCATGCGGCCTCTTTTGCGCTGCTTGTCTATGCCAGCGCCTGGCTCAAATGCCATCATCCCGGGATCTTCGCTTGCGCGCTTCTGAACGCACAGCCGATGGGGTTCTATGCGCCGGCACAGATCGTGCGGGACGCGCGGGAACATGGCGTGGATGTCCGGCCCGTCTGCATCAATACCAGTTTCTGGGATAATGCGATGGAACCGGATGGATCAGGTGGGCTCGCGCTGCGTCTGTGATTGCGTCAGAGCAAAGGGATCGTGGAAGAAGATGCCTGTGGGATCACGGCCGCCCGGGGTAATGTATATGCCGAGGTCCTTGATGTCTGGCGTCGGGCGGGCGTTTCGCCAGATACCGTGACACGTCTCGCCGAAGCAGATGCCTTCGCAGGTCTCGGGCTGAACCGGCGGGAGGCATTGTGGCAGGCGAAGGCGCTGTCTGGAGACAAACCTCTGCCCCTCTTTGCAGGTGATATGGATGGTGAACACATTGACGAACCTGCTGTTCATCTAAACAGGATGAGGCTCGGAGAAGAGGTGGTGGAGGATTATCTGTCGACACGCCTGTCCCTGCGTGCCCATCCTTTGGCGTTGCTCCGGCATATCCTGACACCGGCACCTTAGGCTCAGGTCGCGGAAACCCGAGTCAGGGAAAGCCGCGCGGTTTCCAGATGCTCTTTCATCAGGCGCGCAGCGCGTTCGGGTTCGCGTGCGCGGATCGCATTCAAAATCTGCCGGTGTTGGAGATTATAGGTTTCAATTGTTGGGCGATCGAGGGTCAGCTTGCGCATCCTGTTCCAATCGTCCTGTACGCGCACGGCGGAAATCTGTCCAATCATCCAGATGAGTAAACCATTGCGCGTCGAGTCCACCAGCGCGCGGTGAAAGTCAGCATCCGAATCGGAAAATGCCTCTGGTGCATCCGCGCAGTCCTCCATTCGTTTGCACAGAGCGTCCATACGCTCGAAATCGTCCCGACGTCCGTGTAACACCGCAAGCCGACAGATATGCGGCTCCAGCGCGAAACGCGCGTCCATCATCTCCAGTGGCGTCGCCAACGCGATGGCATCCATCGAGGGCGCTGTTGGTTCATGCACCACGTAGCTGCCGCTGCCGGCGCGAATTTCAACGAAGCCTTCGTGTTCCAGTTGCGCCAGTGCTTTGCGCACTGTGCCGCGGGCTGCGCCGTAGATTGTCGATAACACGCGTTCGGGTGGTAGCCGGTCGTGCTGTCGCAAAACCCCAGAGGCGATGTCTCTGCGGATCGCGGCGGCGATATCGGCACCGCCTGATTTTTGCATTTCCATCCAAGACCCTCGTTAAATATACCAAATATAGACCAAAATGCCGATCAATCAAACGTTTGCCTAAATTTTGGATCATAATCGGTTGACTCCCCGCAGGCTGCGCCGAAACTGAAAAAGCGGATGGAGTGGCGATCCCGTCATGCTTAATAATACGCGCTAGTGTGGGATGAGCCGCGAGCGCTTACCCAAGACAGAAACAGGGAACCAAAGAGTGGCAATGGATATCGAAAAGTTTGTCGAAGCCGAAGGACGCGACGACAAGATCAAGCAAGTGCGCGCGAAGATCGATGAATTAGGGATTGAGTATCTCTATCTTCAATTTGTCTCTGTGACGGGCAAGATCATGGGTAAGGGCATTCCGTCCGACCATTGGGAGACGGTGGCCAAAAAAGGCTTTCAGCTTGTTTACGGAGCCACGGTCAACCTGTTCACCGACCGGGCGGGCAATTACCTGGGCTATGGCCCCGAGGCGGCGGAGCTTGTGGGCATTCCGGAGCCCGAGACCTTCATGCAGTTGCCCTGGGCGCCGCAGATCGGGCGGTTCTATTGCACGCTGTTCCGCAACCGGGAGGAAAAGGTTGATCCTGGTGCCTATCTGACCTCGGATTGCCGGGGCAATCTGCGCCGGTTGCACGAAGAATTCACCGCCAAGCACGGCACCAAGCTGCGCATCGGCACCGAGCCCGAGATGATGTGGCTGAAGTTTGATGAGAACGGTAAGCCCGGGCCGGGTTACTCCAAGCCTTATTGTTATCATATCGACCAGTTCGAAAGCCTGCGGCCCGTCTCGATGCAGGTGATCCGCTATGCCCGCCGCATGGGGCTCGACATGATCCAGGGGGATCACGAGGACGCGCCGGGTCAGCTGGAACTCAACTGGATGTTCGACGACGTGCTGCGCAATGCCGACCGTCTGACGACCTATCGCCAGATCTGTGCGCAGGTGGCGCGGGAAAACGGCATCTTCGCCTGTTTCATGACCAAGCCGTTCATGGGTGTGTCTGCCTCGGGCTGCCACCACAATATGAGCTTGTGGCATGGCGGTGAGGATCAGTTCGTGGCCTGCGGCAATGACAAGGCCGACCTGCCGGGCATGATCGACAACTACATGTATGTCAAAGGCGGTGACAACACCTTCATGCCCGATGATGACGACCCGCAGATGCCCGGTAAGGAAGGCCTCAAGGCGATTGGTGGCGTGGTCCACCACCTGCAGGCGCTCACCGCGATAGGCGCATCCACAGTCAACTCGTATCGTCGCCTTTGGGACACGGGCTTTTGGGCGCCGGTCTTTGCCGACTGGGGCTTCCAGAACCGGACAACAGGTCTGCGCGTCTCGGCCCCGGGTCGGTTTGAATACCGTTCGGTGGACTCTATGGTGAACCCCTATCTTATGGGATCAACCTTATTGGCGGCGATGGATGACGGTCTTGAAAACAGTCTTGATCCCGGCGAGCCGGAGGAACGTAACATCTATGAGGCTATCGAAGCCGGCAAGGAAGTTCGATAACTGCCAATGTCCCTCGGTGAGGCCCTCGACCACCTTGCAGGCAGCGACGTCGTGAAGCGCGGCATGCCCGGCGAAATGTACCGGCTCTATGAAGAGTACAAGCGCGATGAGTTTGCCCGTTTCATGTCCACTGTGACAGAGTGGGACAATGAAACCTATATGGAATGCCTGCCCTGATGGCAGGTCATCGAGACGGCGGGCGACGCAGCTTGCCGTCTCTTCGATTGGGCTGCGAGCGATAGAACCTGTCGACAGAGGTGAGACATGTCGCGACCTGTTGACCTTGCCTGTTTGCAAACCCGGCCGATGCCGGACTTCGCAAGTGCATTGAACGAGGTTTTGCCGCTTGCGCAGGAAGCGGTTGAGACGGATGCTCAAATCCTCTTTTTGCCGGAATATTGCGGGGGACTGATGACGGAGGGCGCCGCGGTTGTGCCGCCCGCTGCACCGGAAGGGGCCCATCCCTTTTTGAACGATATCCGCCAATTCGCACGGGATGCCGGGGTGTGGATCAATGTCGGCTCGGTGGCCGTAGATGGGTCCGATGGTCGGATTATCAATCGGGGTTATATGATCGACCCGAGCGGAGCGCTCCACGGTCGTTACGACAAGATCCACATGTTCGATATTCAGTTATCTGAGGACGAGATCTATCGTGAGAGTGACCGCGTTTCGCCGGGTGCGCAGGCGGTCATCCATGACACGCCATTTGGCCGGATCGGTCACACCATATGCTATGATCTGCGGTTCCCGGACTTGTTCCGGTCCCTTGCAAAGGCAGGAGCGGAGATCCTGATTTGTCCCGCCGCCTTTACTCAAAAAACCGGTGAGGCGCATTGGCATGTGCTCAATCGGGCGCGTGCCATCGAGAACACCCGTTTCGTTGTGTCGTGCTGTGCCATTGGTGATGTGCCGGGCGGAGGCGCGTGCTTTGGCCACTCGCTCGTTGTGTCACCCTGGGGCGATGTTGTCGCAGATGGCGGGGCGGCCCCGGGCGTCGTGCACGCACGCATAGATCTCGAACACGTGACCCAAAGCGCCGCGCGTATTCCCAGTCTCCAGGCGGACCGACCCTATCAGCTCGCCGGGACGCCTGGCAGGTCCGTTGCGTGACGAAAGCACTTTCAGGCCTTCAGTTTAAGCTTTGCCCACCTTTTGAGTGACAGCCCCGTTCCCGGTCTGTTTGCGACGATCTAGGCGTCGCGTTTCGCTATTCTCTGTGCGCATACAATTTGTATACATAAGGTATGCAAAAGGAATCAGTCATGCCAGTCGACCGAAAAACCGAGTGTCTGGAAGATCTGCGCAGGCGGATCCTGACGCTTGATATGCCACCGGGCAGTGCATTGGAGGAAACCGCATTATGCGCGCGATATGGCATGTCCCGCACGCCAATGCGTGAGATCCTGCAAAAGCTGAACGGTGAAGGCTATGTTGAACTCAGTCAGAACCGGGGCGCGAAAGTCGCGTCAATGGATCTCGGTGTCATGCGGGTTTTCTTTCGTACGGCCCCCATGATCTATGCCGCGATCAGCCGCCTCGCTGCCGAAAACCGGCAATCGCAGGACCTCGCGCTGCTTCGGGACGTGCAAGACGACTTTCGTGACGCAACAAACCAAAGCGATACGGCCAAATCGGCCATGCTAAATCATCGTTTTCATCTTCAGATCGGATACATGGCGCGCAATCCCTACCTGTTGCCGAGCCTTGAACGCATGCTGATCGATCATACGCGCCTTAGTCAGACATTTTACAATCCGGGCTCGGAAGATGAGAGAGGCCGCATCGCGCGGGCCGTTGATCAGCATGATGCCTTGATCGCCGCGATCGAGTCTTGCGACGGGGATGCGGCGACACAGTTGTCCGTCGATCATTGGGAATTGTCGAGAGACCGGCTGGAGCAATTCGTTCGACCGGATCCGTTACCGATGGACATGCTGACCAAGCAGGATGAAACCCATGCAGTTTGAAGGGATCTGGACCCCGATCGTCACGCCGTATCATGATGATTTCTCTATCAATGAAAAGGCGTTGACCGAAGTCGTTGAATTTCTGATCAATGCAGGTGTGAACGGGATCATCTCTGCCGGAACAACCGGCGAGTATTATGCGCAGAGTTTTGAAGAGCGCATTGAAATAGCGCGTCAGATCAAGGGTGAGATCGCAGGGCGCGTGCCGCTGGTCGTGGGCACCGGTGCGATCCGGACAGAAGAGAGCATTGAATTTGCAAAGGCGGCCAAAGAGATCGGCGCGGATGCCCTGCTTGTTACAACGCCGCCCTATGCCGTTCCCACGGGGCGTGAAATTGCCTTGCATGCGCTTGCCATTGATCGCGTCGCGAATTTGCCGGTGATGCTCTACAATTATCCGGGCCGCATGGGCGCCAACATGGACGAGGAAACGCTCGACCGTCTTGGCAGATCGCCCAACTTTTGCGGTATCAAGGAAAGCTCTGGTGATATCAACAGGTTGCATATGATTGCCAGAGATTACCCGCATCTCGGCCTGCTCTGCGGTATGGATGACCAGGCGCTCGAATTCTTTGCCTGGGGCGCGCGCGGTTGGGTGTGCGCAGGGTCGAATTTCGCACCCGAAGCGCATATTGCACTCTATCGCGCCTGTGCCATCGACGGTGATTTCACGCGCGGCCGTGCCATCATGAGCGCCATGATGCCGTTGATGCGGGTTCTGGAGCAGGGCGGCAAGTTCATTCAATGCATCAAGCATGGTCTGAGTTTGCGGGGCATTGATGCCGGACCACCCCGTAAACCTCTGCAACCTTTGAACAAGGATGACCGCCGCGCGCTGGAAGAGGTCATTCGCACCATGAACACGGCCGTTACGGCCATTGAAGGGAGCCACACATGACAGAGCTTCTTACGCGAGAGGAATATGCGGCCATCGCCAGCGATCTGGATCTACCTGCGACACCGTTCGTTGACGGTAAATACAGACGTGGATCGGGTCCGGATATGGAAACGATCAATCCGGCAACCGGTGAGGCATTGAACACGATCAGCACAGCCGCCCGGGACGATGTTGATTTCGCGGTGAGCAAAGCGCGCGAGGCGTTCGATCGCGGTGAATGGTCGAAAAGACCGCCATCCGAGCGGAAAGATGTGCTGATCCGTCTGTGCAAGCTGATCACGCGTCGACGTCACGAATTCGCTGTTATGGAGAGCCTTGATAGCGGCAAGCCCATTCGTGATTGCGAATTGATCGACATCCCGGAGACGATCCATACGATCAAGTGGCACGCCGAACTGATCGACAAGGTCTATGATCAGGTCGGTCCATCCGGGGACGAAGCGATCAGCATGATCGTACGCGAACCGATCGGCGTGGTGGCCTGCATTCTGCCGTGGAACTTCCCGCTTCTGATGATGGCGTGGAAAATCGGGCCGGCCCTTGCGGCGGGCAATTCGGTGATCGTAAAGCCAGCGGAACAGACCTCGCTTACCGCGCTGCGTCTGGCCGAGGTTGCGCATATGGCAGGGATACCGCGTGGCGTGCTTCAGGTGCTGCCGGGCGATGGCCCGCAGGTCGGGGCACCGCTGGGGCTGCATGCCGATGTGGATATGGTGAGCTTTACCGGATCCACCGAAACCGGTCGGCATTTTTTGCGCTACTCTGCGGATAGCAATCTTAAGAAAGTCGTGCTGGAATGCGGTGGCAAGAACCCCGCCGTTGTTCTGTCGGATGCGGAAAACCTCGATCATGTTGCAAGCCATGTGGTGCAGGCGGCCTTCTGGAACATGGGAGAGAACTGTTCCGCGAATTCGCGCCTGATCGTTCATCGCGATGTCAAAGAGCCTTTGATCGAATGCCTCGTGGCCCGGATGCGCGATTGGAAAACGGGCGACCCTCTCGACCCGGCAAACCATTTGGGCGCGCTCATCGACAAAGAGCATGCCGGTAAGGTCGCGGGGTATCTCAAAGGAGATGCGCTGGTGGGCGGTATCGCAGACGGCGTTTTCGTCCCGCCGACGCTCTACGAGGTCGGGCAGGCCGATCCCCGTGCCCGCGAAGAGATCTTTGGACCTGTCTTGAGCGTGATCGAAGTGGCGACCGACGACGAGGCAATCGCGCTGGCCAATGATACGCAATACGGTCTGGCGGCGTCCGTCTTCACAGGCAACGTGCGCAAAGCGCTGCGCGCCGCCCGCGATATCCGCGCGGGCACCGTGACGGTCAATTGCTACGGTGAGGGCGACATCACGACGCCCTTTGGCGGGTACGGACAATCCGGCTTCGGCGGGCGGGACAATGGCGTCCAGGCCCATGATCAATTCACTGAAATCAAGACGATCTGGATCGACCTGACCGATCCAAAGGACGGAGATCATGTCGAATGACGGTTGAAGCTGTGGGGACAACGCGCCGGGGGCGCGGGGCGCGCAAGGCGGTTAGGCAGACACGCGATGTCAAAATGCTGCCGGCGCTTCGTCGTAACCTTCCCCTGACCGAGCCAATGGATGCCGATCAGATCGGGCGTATCGATGCGGCGTCTATGCACATCCTCGAAAATGTGGGTGTTGTGTTTCGCGACGACATTGCGCTGGCCGACTGGCGCAAGGCCGGGGCGAAAGTCGTAGGCGAGACGGTCTATCTTGACCGCGGGCTCGTCCGGGACCTGATCAAAACGATCCCCGAGACATTTACCTATCATGCCCGCAATCCGGCGCATAACCTGCCCTTCGGGCGCGAGCATGCGATTTTTGTGCCCATGACCGGGGCGCCATATATCCGCGACCTGGAAGACGTGCGCCGCAATCCCATGCTCGAAGATCTGGCGAATTTCCACAAGCTCGCGCAGATGCTGCCTGCGCTGCATTCTTCGGCACATCACATTGTTGAACCCTACGACCACCCGATCAGCCAGCGCCATCTTCGGATCACCTATTCGTCGATGAAGCATTCTGACAAGACCTTCATGGGGATGACGACAAGCCCCAAGAATGCCGAGGATGTGATGGAGATGTGCGCAATCCTCTTTGGTGAAGAATTCTTGGAAACGCACCCGGTCTGCACGGGCAACTGCAACGGAAACAGTCCGCTTGTCTGGGATGAAACCATGCTGGGCGCCATGCGCGCCTTCTGCAAGCGCAACCAGCCGGTTCTGTGCAGCCCCTTCGTGTTGGGTGGCGCCAATACGCCTGCGTCTGTTGCACCCACCGTGGCGCAGCTGAACGCCGAAGCGCTGAGCGCGCTCGCCTATACGCAGGTGATCCGCAAAGGCGCACCCGCGATCTATGGGCATTACCTTAGTACGGTCAGTATGAAATCCGGCGCCCCAATGGCGGGCACACCTGAAATCAGCCTGATGAACATGATGATCGGTCAGATGGCGCGGTTCTACGGTGTGCCCTGGCGCAGCTCGAACACATTGGGCGGGGCCAAAACGCTCGATGCGCAGGCCGGTTACGAAAGTGCCACGACGCTCATGGCGCTGCAGATGGCGGGCACCAACTACATGTGGCACAGCGCCGGATGGAACGAGGCCGGGATGCATTGTTCCATGGCGAAGTTCGTGATCGACGCCGAACAATGCGCCATGGCCTACCGGATGGCAGAGGGCATTCGCTGGGACGACATTGACGAGGCGATTGCCGCCGTCGGCGATGTCGGGCCGGGCGGGCATTACCTTGGCCATCCCCATACGCTGGAGAATTTTCAACGGGCGTTTTTCATGCCAGAGCTATTTGACAACAACTCGATCGAGCAGTGGCAGGCAGAAGGGGCGGTGGAAGCCAACGAACGGGCTCTGAAATACGCCCGCTCGCTTCTGGCCGACTATCAGGAGCCGAGGTTGGATGAGGCCGTGAATGAGGCGCTCTTGGACTACATCGCGCGGCGGGAGAGGGAGATTCCTGCGGCGGACGCGCTGAACCAGGAGCACTAGGCCGAATGCGGGTCGCTGAACTGCATATCTATCAGCACGATCTCCCCGTGAAAAACGGGCCGTACACGATGGCGCGCGCGCAAGTCTGGTCCCTGACAACGGCCCTTGTTCGCATCGTCTCCGACACCGGGCTGGAAGGCTGGGGAGAGACGTGTCCCGTGGGTCCGACTTATGCCCAGGCGCATGCGGGAGGGGCGTTGGCGGCTCTCTCAGCGATGGGCGAACATCTGATCGGGACACCGATTTTACCCTTAGCCCTGCGCAGAGAAATGGATGCGCACCTGAACGGGCACAACTATGCCAAAGCCGCGATTGATATTGCGGCGCATGACCTTCTTGGAAAGGCAACCGGACAACGTGTGGCCGATTTGCTGGGCGGTGCGGTGACCGAGCGGGTTCCTTCCTACTACGCAAGCGGTGTGGGCCAGCCAGACGAGATTGCGCGGCTTGCGCAGGAAAAGGCGCGCGAAGGCTATCCACGGATGCAGATCAAGGTGGGCGGCCGGCCGGTCGAGATCGACATCGAGGTGATCCGAAAGGTCTGGGAAAAGGTCGGCGCGTCGATGCGTCTGGCCGTCGATGGAAATCGCGGCTGGACAACACGGGACGCGCTTCGGGTCAGTCTCGCATGCAGAGATATCCCTTTCGTCATGGAACAGCCCTGCAACTCGGTGCAGGAATTGCGTCAGATACGCGGTCAGATGCAGCACGCGCTTTACATGGATGAAAGCGCCACAGATCTTGCGACGGTTATCGATGCACTGGGCACTGGCTTCGTGGATGGCTTCGGCATGAAAGTCACCCGCATTGGGGGCCTCGCACCGATGGCAACCTTTCGCGATATCTGCGCGGCGCGGAACGTGCCCCATACCTGCGACGACAGCTGGGGCGGTGATATCATTGCCGCTGCGTGTACCCATATCGGCGCGACGGTCGCGCTAGAGCGGCTGGACGGTGTCTGGCTGGCGCAACCCTATATCGAGGGCCATTTTGACAACGTCGGTGTCGCCATCCGGAACGGTCACATTGATGTGCCGCAGGGCCCGGGCCTCGGACTGGATATCGATGCGGAACAGTTTGGCGCGCCGGTCGCGTCCTTTGGAGCGTGAGTGATGATCCTGCGACCCACCCTGATCCATCTTAACTTCGAGCGGTTCTCAGTCTCGAAGCGAGTCGAAATCGAGACGCCTGCGTCGCGTTTGCCGGACAAGTTCCAAACGCAGCCAAGTGTCACTTTGATCCCGCAGGGATCGGCATGATGTCTCTGCACGGGAAAACAGCGCTTGTTACCGGCGCGGCAGGCGGGATCGGGCAGGTCCTTGTGGCGAAGTTACGCGGCGCGGGCGTCAGGGTGGCTGTGACAGACCGGGATTGCGAGGGTCTGGACGCAGATATGAGCATCGAAGGTGATCTTATGGACGCGAGCTTCTGCGATGCGCTGCCCGATCACGTCTCTGAGACGCTCGGTGGTCTGGATATCCTGTGCAACAATGCCGGCGTTATCACACGGGGCGATATCACGCAGGTCAGCGATGCCGATTACGCCCGCACGATGGCCATCAATGTCGAAGCGCCATTTCGCCTTTGCCGGGCCGCCATTCCATTGATGGCAGAAACCGGCGGCGGGGCGATCGTGAACACCGCGTCATGCTGGGGCGTCTATCCCGGCTCAAATCATCCGCTTTATGTCATGTCCAAGGCGGCGTTGGCCTCGTTGACCCAATGCCTCGGTCGGGATCACGCAGCACAGGGCATCCGGATCAACGCCGTTTGCCCCAATGAGGTCGACACCCCTATGTTGCGCACCGGCTTCAAGATCCGGGGTCTTGATCCTGAGCTCGCTGTCGAGGAACTCAATGCTTCTGTTCCAATCGGTCATATCGCGAAACCTGATGAAATTGCGGACGTCATCCTGTTTCTCGCCTCGGATGCCGCGCGATATATGTGCGGCGCTTTGGTCGAGGTGAATGGAGGCAAGCCCGTGACATGACCACGCTTTCGGGAAAAATCGCGCTGGTTACAGGCGCTTCGCGTGGCATGGGACGGGCCACGGCAGATCGCTTGGCGGAAGCCGGGGCCCGGGTGTTCTGTGCGCAACGAGGTCACTCCGGTCATGAGGATATCCCGGCCGATTTCACCGATGCCGACGCATCAAAACAGGTTATTGATCGCATTTCGGATCGTGCGGGACGGCTGGACATTCTGGTCAACAATGCCGGGATCATGCGCGAAGGCAGCATCGAGGAGAGCAGCCTTGAGGACTGGGATGCGCAGCTTTTTGTGAACCTGACAGTGCCATTCCTTCTGACGCGGCTTGCAATGCCGATGCTGCGCCGCGCGCAGGGTGCCATCGTGAATGTAGGGTCGATCGAAGGTCTGGGATCCAACCCGCGGCATCCGGCCTATTGCGCCAGCAAGGCCGGTTTGCATGGACTGACCCGGGCGGTGGCCGTGGATCACGGGGCCGACGGCGTACGCTGCAATGCCGTCGCACCCGGCTGGATTGAAACAGAACTCAACGTGGATTTCGTGGCTTCGATGCCAGACCCGGTTCGGTTTCGCCAAGAGATCGGTCGTCTTCATCCGCTGCGCCGCACCGGAGAGCCGGAGGAAGTGGCCCAGTTAATCTGCTGGCTGTTATCGGATGCCGCGAGTTTCGTGACCGGTCAGGTGTTCACCGTCGATGGCGGGCGCATGGCGCAGTTGAGCCTGCCATGAAAGTGTCCGCTCTGCCATGTGATCCGGGCGTGTCGGGCTGGGAAGCCGTGCTGCCGGATGTGCCTTCTTTGGCGCCGCTGGAAGAGGATAAGGACGCGGACTGGTTGGTCATTGGCGGGGGCGTGGCGGGGCTTGCGGCCACGCGGCGCCTCTCCCAGTTGCAGCCCGAGGCGCGCATCGTGGTGCTGGAGGCCAAGCGCGTCGGCGAGGGGCCGGCCGGTCGCAATTCAGGCTTCATGATCGACCTGCCGCATGATCTGGCCTCCGAAGGATATGCGGGTGCCGTAAACTCGGACCGTGCCCAGACTCGCGCCAACCGCGCAGCAATCGATTTTGCGGCGGAGATGGCGCAAAGCCTTGATCTGCCAGCAGAATCCTTTGTCCGGACCGGCAAGATCAACGCGGCCGCCACCGAGCAGGGGCACCAGCACAATCTCGACTATGCTGCGCATCTGGCCCGGATGAATGAATCGCACGAGATGCTCGATGCGGAGGCCATGCGGGAGATGACTGGAAGCTCGTACTATCTCTCCGGGCTCTACACGCCGGGTACCGCGATGGTGCAGCCCGCGCTGTATGTCCGCGCCCTGTCACGGTCGCTGATGTCCAACCGTGTCGCGCTTCATGAAAACGCACCGGTCAAAGAGCTACGCCGCAACGGGGTCTGGGAAGCGATCACGCCGAGCGGGCGGGTGCGAGCGCCGCGCGTGATCCTCGCGGTTAATGGACATGCCGAGAGCTTTGGGCAGTTTCGCGGTCGTCTGCTGCATGTGTTTCTCTATGCCTCCATGACCCGGGCGCTCACAGCGGATGAAGTTGCTCGCCTGGGCGGAGAGGCACAATGGGGTCTGACACCGGCAGACCCGATGGGCAGCACCGTGCGTCGGATATCGGGGACTGGCGGAGACCGGATCGTGATCCGCAACCAGGTAAGCTATGCCCCGGGACTTGACTTGAGCGAGGCCCGTGTCGCGAAGATGGGCGTACGACATGACCGGACTTTCGCGGCGCGCTTTCCGCAATTGGCCGATGTGGAGATGGCATATCGCTGGGCAGGCCGGTTGTGTCTGAGCTGGAATGGCGCACCGGCTCTTGGCGAGGTCGAGGACGGACTGTTCTCCGCCTGTTGTCAGAATGGGCTTGGTTTGGCCCGGGGCACGCTGCACGGTATGACAATGGCCGAACTTGGGTGCGGGCACCGCACGGAACTTGTCGATTATGTGATGTCTCAAGGCGTTCCCAATCGTCTTCCGCCGCTGCCCTTTACCTATCTGGGCGCCACGGCGCGTATGGCTTGGGGCCAGTGGAACGCGGGACGGGAACTTTGATTTCCGTTTGATCGCGGTCGCGTGACACGCGATGGTCTAGGCCGATCTCGTCAGTGGAGGTGGTGTCACATAGCGCAGACGAAGGGCATTGCTGACCACGCAAAGCGAGCTCAACGCCATCGCGGCGGCGGCCAGCATCGGGGATAGAAGCGTGCCCGTCACCGGATACAAGATGCCGGCGGCGATCGGGATTAGCGCGCTGTTATAGGCAAATGCCCAAAAGAGGTTCTGCCGAATGTTACGCATCGTGACGCGCGATACGTGATAGGCGCGGAACGCCCCGACGGGATCGCCGGATGTCAGCACGATATCGGCGGCTTCGATCGCTACGTCGGTCCCTGTGCCCATGGCCAAGCCGACATCCGCACTGGCGAGCGCGGGCGCATCATTGATGCCGTCGCCGACAAACGCCACATTTCCAAAAGTCTTCTGCAGGTCTTTGACCGTCCGTGCTTTGTCGCCGGGCAGCACTTCTGCGAAGACATGCGTGATACCCAACTGGGTAGCGATATGCCGCGCGGCCGGTTCTGTATCGCCGCTGACCAACGCGGTCTGAACGCCCGCCCTTTGCAACGCGGAAACGGCCTCATGCGCTTCCGGCTTCAGCGGGTCAGCGAGAAACAGAATAGCGGCAACACATCCGTCCCGGGCCACAAAAACGGGGGTTTGTCCGGTCGCGCCCGCCTCGTCCACCGCGGGGGCCATCTTGCTGAGGGAGACATGGTTTTCTGTCAGAAACGAGGCGGTCCCGACAAGCAGGGTCTGACCACCGCACCGGGCTTCAATCCCCTTGCCGGGATGAGCGCGCAGGTTGCGAATGGGGGGCAGGGTCAGACCGCGTGTCTTTGCGGCTGTCTCAATCGCGCGTGCAATCGGGTGCTCGGACTGCGCTTCGGCCGCTGCCGTCTGCGCGAGTAGACTGTCGGCATCAAAACCCGGCGCGACACGTATATCCACGACTTCAGGTGTTCCTGCGGTCAACGTGCCGGTTTTATCGAAGGCGACCAGGCTCACTTCTGACAAATGCTGGAGCGCTGCCCCGCGTCGAAACAGAATGCCGAGTTCCGCTGCCCGTCCGGTGCTGACCATGATCGACATCGGCGTCGCAAGGCCCATTGCACAGGGGCAGGCGATGATCAGCACAGCGACCCCCGCGACAAGCGCGTATCCCGTTGCGCCAGGTGGTCCGAAGGCAAGCCACGCCAAAACGCTCAACGCCGCCAGACCAAGAATAACAGGTACAAACACGCGGATCACGCGATCTGCCAAGGCTTCGATAGGGAGTTTCCCCGCCTGAGCGTCTTCAACCATGCGGATGATCTGTGCTAGCACTGTGTCGGCCCCGATCCGAGTGGCCCGCATTTGGAATGCGCCTTCTCCGTTGATTGTGCCGCCTGTCACAACGTCGCCAGGACCCGCGTTGATGGGCATCGGCTCACCTGTGAGCATGGCCTGATCGATAAAAGTACGGCCTTCTGTGATCTGCCCGTCGGTTGGCACCCGGTCGCCTGGCCGGACCAAAACGATGTCATTCACCTTGACGGAAGCGATAGGTATCTCGGTTGTCTGTCCGTCTCGCAAAACGCGCGCGACGCGAGGTTGCAGGTCAATGAGCCGGCGGATTGCAGCCGTGCTTTTGCCCCTTGCGCGCAGCTCCAGCCAGCGGCCCAACAAGATCAGAGTGACAATGACTGCCGCGGCTTCGAAATACACGGCGCGACCCGCAGCCGGGATCAGCTCGGGCGCAAAAAGCACGGTGGTCGAATATCCCCATGCAGCCAGCGTACCCAAGGCAACGAGAGCGTGCATGTCTGGCGCGCCCCGAAACAGAGCAGGAAGACCAGTGGTGAAGAAACGGCGCCCGGGGCCTGCAAGAACGAGGGTCGTCAAAATGAATTGCATCGTCCAAGGGTTGGTTTGTCCAAACGTCGCCATGAGCACATGGTGCAGGGCGGGGAAGAGATGTCCGCCCATCTCCGTGACAAAAACCGGCAGGGTCAAAGCCGTTGCGACGATGGTGTCCCGCCGCAGGCGCACAAGCGCGTCGTTTTCCCCGGTTCCACCGGGCGACACTGTGCTGGTCGTCAAGGGCGCTGCAGGATAGCCGGCCTCTGTTGCAAGACGCGCCAGCGCTGACGGGTCCGTGGCATCACTATGATAGTCAATCTGCGCCCGATGGGTCGCAAGGTTGACAGAAACGTCAAGCACGCCGGGCGCATTCCTGAGCACAGCTTCGACGCGCGCGACGCAGGCACCGCAGTGCAGGTTTGATATGTCGAGATGCGCCTTCGTCATCGTTCCTCGCCCCGGACCGCCAAGATATATATCCGGTTTCAAACCACCGAAAGATCTAAGGCGTCGCCGATCATCCGCTGCGACGATACCGGAAAACACCTGTTGCTGTCGCGAGAAGGGTGCCGGTATCGTCTCTGACTGTCCCACTGGCGAAGTAGGTAGAGCGCCCGCCACCGGTCACGTGGGCCTCTGCCACGAGATGCGTCCCGGTTGCCTGAGCCAGAAAACTCACGTTCATCGACAGCGTCAGCGCGTTTTGCTTCTTTTCGGGATCTCCTGTGTAACACCCACAAAACCCCAACGCTGTATCAAGAAGCGCGGCATAGACCCCGCCATGCGGCAGGCCCTGTCGGTTCATCAGATGTGGCGCGAGGGGCGCCTCGATCCGGGCAAAACCATCGGACCAGCCGGTCATCTCAAAGCCGAGTATGCGGGCGAGCGGAGAGGGTGGCTCAAACTGATCGGACTCGGGTTCGACGGTCATAGACGTCATGCCTCGCAGTTTCTGGTTCTTTAGGGGACGCGCTGGTCTGGCAGGACGTAGTCCGCAAATTGCTGGCGCAACGTAAGCTTCGAGACCTTCCCGGTGGCCGTCATTGGAAGCGCCTCGACAAACAGGATGTCGTCGGGGCATTGCCAGGGCGCAAAATGCCGGGACAGATGCTGCTGCATCTCATCCAGCGTGACGCGCGTTTCATTCGCGGGTACAACCACCAGAACAGGCCGCTCGTCCCATTTGGGGTGAGGGACCGCAATCACGGCGCAAGCCGCCACATCCGGATGCGCGACGGCCGTGTTTTCGAGGTCAATCGAGCTGATCCACTCGCCGCCGGATTTTACCAGGTCCTTTGATCGATCACGAACGATCAGACGTCCGCGCGGATCGATAGAGGCCACATCGCCGGTGCCGAACCAGCCGTCATTGTCCATGGCCCGTTCTGTCGCGTCAGGATTGTCATAGTAGCCTGAGATGATGGCATTGCCGCGCACATAAAGCTCACCGATGCTTGTGCCGTCTTGTGGTACTGCGCTACCGTCCTCGTCCACCAGTTTGAAATCAACGCCAAAGAGACGCCGTCCCGCCCCAAGCTTGGCATCCACCCGCGCTTCCGGCCCGAGGTCTTTCATGTCAGGAGGCAAAAGACCGCGAGACCCGATGGGGCTCATCTCCGTCATGCCCCAGGCCTGATTGACATCGATGCCCAACTGTTCAAATGCAGCAATCATCGACCGGGGCGCGGCGGATCCTCCGATCACCACGCTGGCAAAGCCCTTGGGCGGGGTGCCTTGTGCCTCAATCTCTTTCAACAATCCGGCCCAGACAGTCGGCACGCCCCAGGCGCTGTAGACCTGCTCGTCTGCCATCAGGGCATAGAGGCTCGGCCCATCAAGATGCTGACCGGGCATGACAATCTCCATTCCTGCCAGAGGCGCGGTAAAGGGCAGACCCCATGCATTGACGTGAAAAAGCGGGACGACGGGCAGAACGGCTTTGCCAGCCACCAGACTCTGCGGATGGCCGGCCAGCACCATCAGGGCATGAAGAACGGTCGACCGGTGTGAGTAGAGCGCGCCCTTGGGATCACCGGTTGTCCCGGAAGTGTAACACAGACCGGCAGCCGTTTCTTCAGGCAGATCCGGCCAATCGAAACCGGGGGATTGCGCGTCCAAAAGCGCCTCATAGCAGAGCAGGTCCGGGCGGCTCTGTGGAATGTCGGCGGGATCGCCCATGACGACCACCGTTTCCAGATGGGGCAACGCGTCGCGGATTTTGTCGAGGACCGGCAGTAGGCTGGGATCGACGAAAACGACACGGTCCGCGGCATGATTGAAGATGAACGTCATCTGCTCGGTCGAGAGCCGTGGGTTGATCGTATGACAGACCGCGCCGATACCGGAAATCGCGTAGTATAGTTCAAGATGCCGGTGGGTGTTCCAGGCCAGCGTGGCCACCCTGTCGCCCGCGCGCACCCCCAGGTTTTGCAACACATGCGCCAATTGACCGACGCGGGCCAGCGTGTCCGGATAGGTCGCACGGTGGCGGCGCCCATCCTCCAGAACGGAGGTCATCCCCTGCTCGGCATAGGCTTCGGCCGCAAAAATCAGGATATCGATGATCCGAAGAGGTTGATGCTGCATTTGACCGAGCATGGCGAGGCATCCTTATTGCGTGCGCGCACGCTGACATAAAGCGTAAGCCTCATCAATCCGGCGGAGTTCCCGGTGGTGGTATTTGGGGATATGAGTATTTTTGGCAAGATGAAGGACGAGGGTTGTTTGCAACCGGGGTCTGTGCGTGCCTAGCCGGTTGCAGGCGATTTTTTGCACGGGTATGGCGCTTGGGAGCCGCATCGGATGGGAGAATGGCGATGAGTTTTGACCGGAGTGTGAAGATCGCGCCGTCGATCCTGTCTGCGGATTTTGCAAATTTCGGAGCTGAAATCCGCGCGATCGAGAATCAGGGCGCGGATTGGGTGCATGTCGATGTGATGGACGGTCTTTTCGTACCGAATCTGACCTTTGGTCCGCCAGCGGTCGCCGCCTTCCGTCCGCATGTGAAGACCTTCATGGATGTTCATCTGATGATTGCGCCAGTCGATCCTTACATTCAGGCCTTTGCCGATGCCGGAGCGGACATGATCACGGCCCATGTCGAGGCGGGACCGCATATTCATCGGACGCTGCAGGCCATTCGGGGGGCAGGGTGCAAAGCCGGCGTGGCGATCAACCCCGGCACCTCCGCCGCTGCGGTCGCGCCGGTTCTCGATCTTGTCGACATGGTGCTGGTCATGAGCGTCAATCCCGGGTTTGGCGGTCAGTCCTTTATTGAAGGTGCTCTTGGTCAGATTGCTGCGGTGCGCGAGATGATCGGTAACCGGCCTGTCCATATTCAGGTCGATGGCGGCGTGACGCCTGAGACCGCCCCGGCAGTCGTTGCGGCGGGCGCGGACGTGCTCGTCGCCGGGTCCGCGGTTTTCAAAGGGGGCTCTGTGCAGGCACCGGAGATCTACGGGCAGAACATACGCGCCTTGCGCGAAGCGGTGATGTGACATCTTACCTTGAGCCGACGCGCGTCACATTCGGATGGTGCTTGCCAATCCCGCTTGGGCTTTTGACGATACTCTTGTTCCGGCAGTCTAGGCGCAGCGAATGCCCAGGCTTTTGCGCCACGGTTCCGGGTCATCGATGTTGGTCCGAAGCACGTCGTAGCCAGACGGGCAGGTCCGGGTCGCCTGTTCCTCGCAGACCGAGAGGTCTTTCGTACAGATGATCAGTTTCTGCGTGCCGATAAGATCGACCTCGCGCACCAGCGAATGCGTGGCCATGGGGTCATCACGGCTAACACAGCCGGACAAAGCAACAATCATGATCAGGATGACAGAGCGCAACGGGATCTCCCATGTTTTTCACTCTGTACCATGAGTTTCCGAAGCGGGGAACGAAAACGGGATCTTGAGCGATTATTTTAGCCGGGTTGTTCGCACGTCTCAAAGTGAACGCATCCAGAATTGCAAAGGATGGTCTGTCTGGGCAGGCTGGTCGATATCCTTCCAGTTGTAATGCGCAACCGCGCCCTCTAGCGGTGCGTAGCCACGCTTGCGCCAGAATGCGTCAAGTGGGTGATAGTCAACGGGCTGCAGAGGGTGATCCTGCGGACGGACAACGGCACAAAAGGCGGCGTGATCACGGCCCAGGGAACGCGCATGCGCCTCTCGCACATCGAAAAAGGCGTGT
>ERZ1740060.225-NODE-225-length-43155-cov-8.440557_pt1 | contig 43155 bp, 33 predicted proteins | sample MGYA00581743_ERZ1740060 | MGnify/ENA primary metagenome ERZ1740060 (study PRJEB43018, sample SAMN04849235) | marine metagenome | isolation source: floating plastic debris | place: Pacific Ocean | collected 2008-08-27 | study: EMG produced TPA metagenomics assembly... | reverse complement strand
TGACCGCGCCCCCGCCCCCAAAGCCCACACGCCACAGGGCAACGGTTAAAAATACCCCGCGTTTGTTTCGGCTGGTATGGCAGGCGACCCCTCAGTGGTTCCTTTTGAGCCTGTTCATCACCTTAGCCAGCGCCTTAATTCCGGTGGCCCAACTCTATGTGGGCAAGTTAATTGTGGATTGGGTTGTGCAAAACGCTGGGGCAATAGATCGCCCCATCCGCCCCTTAATCCAACTTGTAGGGATTGAATTTGGGCTGGTCCTGCTTCAGAGCTTGCTCAGCCAGGGGCAAATCTTTGTCTTCCAAGTGATGAAAGATCGGTTCGCCCTGGATGCGAATCAGGTGTTGCTGCAACAGGCGATCGCCCTAGACCTGGCCCATTACGAGCGCCCTGAATTTCACGACCTGCTGAGCCGCGCCCAGCAAAGTGGCGGCAGCTATCTATTGCGGGTGCTCGATATTCTGACGCGGTTGGTGGGGCAGGTGGTCGGCTTGGTGGGGTTGTTGGCGCTTCTACTCAAGTTCAACCCAGCGGTCACTGCAATTTTATTTTTGACAGCGACCCCAGCGTTTTGGGTCGGGGTGCGCTATTCACGGCGGCGCTTTTGGATGATGCGTCGCCAGACCCCCAACAATCGTCTGTCGGAATATTTTGAACGGGTCCTTACCCAAGCAGCCTTTGCCAAGGAGGTGCGGCTGTTTAACCTGGGCGATTACTTACTAGAACAATGGCGACAGATTCGCGGCCAGTTCAATCAAGAATCGGCTCAACTGGCCGGTCGGCAGGCGTTGGCTAACGTTGGCATTGGCACCTTTGCCAGCAGCGGATTTTATGCAGCCTATGGGGTGGTGTTGGCCCAGGCGGTGGCAGGGCGGATCACCATTGGCGACTTGACCCTCTATACCGGTACCTTTCAGCAGGCCCAAAGCCGCATTCAAGGCATCTTGTCGAGCATTGCCCTGCTCTACGAATATGGCCTCTACGTCTCTCAATACTTTGAATTCCTCGATTTGACGCCCCAGGTAATCAGCCCGCGATCGCCCCAGTCCTTCCCGGTGCCGATCCAACAAGGATTGGCCCTAAGCAACGTCACCTTTACCTACCCTGGGGCCAGCACGCCAACGCTGCAAAATATCAACCTAACGGTGGCACCAGGCGAATGCATTGCCCTGGTGGGGGTAAATGGCTCGGGCAAAACCACCCTGCTTAAATTGCTGAATCGCTTTTACGACCTGGATTCAGGAGACATCACTATCGATGAAGTGCCGCTCAGCGCCTTCGACCTGGTGGACTTGCGGCGAAATGTGGGGGTGCTGTTCCAGGACTTTGCCCGCTATGCCCTCTCGGTCGAAGACAACATTGGCTTTGGCAATCTCACCCAGCGCGAAAATCCAGCGGCGATTCGTCAAGCTGCCTCAAATGCAGGGGCCACCGGGGTAATCACCACCCTGGATCAAGGCTACGAGACCATCTTGGGAAAGATTTTTAAGGACGGGATAGAGCTATCGGGAGGACAATGGCAAAAAATTGGCCTAGCTCGGGCCTTTATGGGTACAGCTCAGATCTTGATTTTGGATGAACCTACGGCGGCGGTGGATGCGATCGCAGAGCACGAACTCTTTCAACGGTTTCGACAACTCACCCAAGGCAAAATGACCTTCTTGGTCAGCCATCGATTCTCGACGGTGCGGATTGCAGATCGAATTGTGGTGCTCGAAAACGGGCAAATCGCGGAAGTGGGCAACCACAGTCAGCTCATGGCTGAGGGCGGTCTCTATGCCCAGATGTTCCGCCTCCAGGCAGAACGTTATCAATTGGAATCCCCTAAATGATCTCCCTCTAAGGCCGAGCGTTGGCCTCAACGACACCCGCATCATCCACGTCCGACTCGCCTAAGGTCCTTAACGTCAGCACTTGCGGGGGCGTGGCATCTGGGGGATAAATTAGCTCCACCTCCACCAACCGCTGCACCCCAGCCGGAATGCGGAACTGCAGCAAAGGTTCGCCCTCTTGGCCCCGGCGCTGCACCACGTGGATATAGCGGCTTTGCATTAAGCCCAGACCATTGGGATAACGAATCCGGACCGTTCCCCGGAAAAAGATCCGATCATCAGGGGGATTCCGAAACCGTAGGCCCTCGGATAGATCCTCATCTTGCAGAGGGGTTTGCAGCTTTAAAACCACGGTCTGAGAGGACTCAGTGGGGTTATAAAGCGGGAAAGAAAGGTTGTAGTGAATACCGTAGTTGCCATGGGCGCGATAGGCCGTGTCATCGTAGCGGGCCACGATGGGCGCACTCTGGATCTGACCCGTGCCTAGGGTGTTGCGATCAACCGTGCTGACCACGTAAGAAAAGGCTTGACCCACTTCTGGAATCGTCAGGCGGGTGTCGTTAGGGCCATCCGTCACAAAGGCGCTCCACTCCGAGCCTTGAGCCACCCCTGCCACTCGACCGTAGAAGAAACGGCCAAAGCTATAGGTGTCAGGGTTGGTTGGGGCAATATCCCGAGGACCCGCGAGCCCTGAAGTGGTCAGTAAGTTAAGCCATTCCCGTAGGGTGGGCGCTCGCTCCTCACCCCGGCTGTTGCGGGGGGCATACATGGCTAAGTTCGCCACATGAACGGGGCCACTGCTGGTGAGATAAAGCAGCGCCGATCGCCCGTTGCTGGGTAGGGGGCGATCATTGGCGATGACATTCAGGGGGTCAGAATCTGTGTCTGAGGAGGCTACTACCACGTTACTGGCTTGAATCGCTTCGCCAGGAAGCGGTAACCCTGGGGGCAGGGTTGCATCGGTGGGGATGGGGAGCCGCCGCAGGGGAATTGGGGCATTCATCAATAAATAGGCTTGGCGAGAGGGGATCGAGATCGTCTCAGGCCATTGGTCTTGATGCCGCCCTTGCAGAATATCGGTGACGGTACGGCTGCCCGGTCCAGCAAATACCAGGCCCACGGGGTTTGCCACATAGGCGGGCAAGTTTCGGAAGGGGGCCTCTTGGCTCAGGTAGCTGACCCCCTGTAAGACGTCTAAGCTGACGGGCTCATCGCTTGGGTTGTAGACCACGGTGCCCATGAACAGGGTGCGACGATCGCCGGGATGGAGCCCCCGAGCCACATGATGGGCAAAGATATCGAAACGGCCCTCAAAGGCAAAATCGAGGTGGGCGTCGCCTTCAGCCATGCCGTCAGTCGGGAAGGTGGATAGCAAAATCCCTTCTTCCTGCACCAGTTCTGGACTGTTGCTGTTAAAGACAGGGACCGCATCAAGTCCCCCTGGCAAGGGGCGAATTTCTTGGCGGCGAACAACGCTTGCTTGCTGTTCTGCTAGCTGCTCCGCCTCCGTGAGCGCAATTTTTTCAATAGCCGGAGGGGCTAGGTCCGGTGAAGGGGTCGCAGCAGCCACAACGGGCATGAAGGACAACCAGGCAAGGGCGGTCAGCATCAATGAGTTAAAAACGTAAACAATAAAAGACGTAGAGCACAGTAGTCATCTGTAACCGCTCTAAGGGGCCTGACAGGCACCTTTAAGTGATTTGGGATGAAACGCTGATCGTTCAAAGGTTGGTTTTATAAATCACGTCAAAATTTAGATTTGATGGCTTTCTAGGCAAGGGCCTTGCGGTAACAGGTTCAATATCGCCGTCAAACTTAGCCCATATTAGTATTAATTTTGATTGCTTTTAACATCTATACCCTACATAGACCGATCTACTGCTGGTCAAGGTTTGCTTCAGCATCTCGTTCTAATTAACGGATAATACCCAGGAGTCGGTCACCACCTGCGGCTGTTCGGAATCGGTGGTTCAGCATCTGAGCATCCCATGCAATCTGACTGGGCATGATGGTAAACCAGGCCATTGTCGTTGGGAAATAACGCTGTTTTAACTCAGGGCATAGATGTCTAAGGAAACCACCAAGATTGCCGGTTTAAATACCTTCGGTGGGGTATTCACCCCTTCGATCTTGACCATCTTGGGGGTAATTATGTACCTCCGATTTGGTTGGGTTGTTGGCCATGTGGGCCTCTGGGGGACCCTGGCAGTTGTCACTATTTCTACCACGATCACCTTTTTGACAGGGCTCTCGATTTCAGCCATTTCAACCGATCAGGTGGTAAAAGGCGGCGGTGCTTACTACATGATTAGCCGTTCTCTGGGGATTGAGCCCGGTGGGGCGGTGGGCATTCCGCTATTTTTTGCCCAGGCCCTATCGGTGTCGCTCTATACCCTAGGGTTCGCTGAGAGTTTAGTGGCCGTTTTTCCCCAATTCAACCAAACGGTGGTGGCGCTAATCACCACGGTGCTAGTGACCTTATTGGCGCTCAAGTCCGCCGCGATCGCCATTCGAGCCCAGTATTTCATCATGGCAGCGATTGTACTGTCGCTGGTTTCTTTGGTCTTGGGTCATCCCGTCGAGCCTACTTCACTCACCCCCGCTGAAGTCCCAGGGTCTGTCAGCTTCTGGGCGGTGCTAGCAGTGTTCTTCCCGGCGGTAACCGGGATTATGGCTGGGGTAAGCATGTCGGGGGATTTGAAAGAGCCGACGCGGGCGATTCCGATTGGCACTCTGGCGGCGATCGCCACCGGCTATGTGGTTTACATGACCATTCCCCTGTTGCTGTATTGGCGGGCCGATGCCAACACTTTGATTGCCGACCCGTTGGTGATGCGCCGCATGGCGTTTTGGGGAGACTCGATTTTGTTGGGGGTTTGGGGGGCGACCCTGTCGAGCGCGATCGGCAGTATTTTGGGCGCGCCCCGCGTCTTGCAGGCCCTGGCCCGCGATGGCATTCTGCCGCGCTCTTGCCGCTGGATGGGCAAGGGGCAAGGCCCCGGCGATGAGCCTCGCCTCGGTACGCTATTTACCCTGGGCATTGCCCTGGCTACGGTCTCAGTTGGGGACTTGAACTTGATTGCCCCCATCCTCACCATGTTTTTTTTGACCACCTACATGGTGTTGAACGTGGTGGCAGGGGTCGAAGGTTTTTTGGCCAGCCCCTCCTTTCGACCCACCTTTAAGGTGCACTGGGGCTTTTCCCTGCTGGGGGCCTTAGGCTGCGCCGCGATCATGTTTTTGATCAACGCAGTGGCAACGGTGCTAGCGGCGGTGATCGTGCTGGGCATTTACCTCTGGCTGGAGCAGCGGGAAATCAAGAGCACCTGGGGGGATGTGCGCCAAGGGGTCTGGATGACCCTGCTCAGAACGGCGCTCCTGAATCTGGGTAGCTCCCTCGATTCTAAAAATTGGCGGCCTCATCTACTGGTCTTTTCCGGGGCTCCCACCAAGCGGTGGCATTTGATTGCCTTGGCTCAAACGTTGACCCACCGGAGGGGGCTGTTTACCGTCGCCAGTGTGCTGCCGTCGGGCAGCCGCGACGTGGCCCGTCAGGACGCCATGGAAAGTACGCTGCGGGACTACCTCGAACGTCAGGGTATTCAAGCGTTTGTGCGGCTGGTGACAGCCCCCGATCCGTTTGCGGGGATGGAGCAGTTGATGGAAGCCTACGGCATAGGACCGCTGATGCCCAACACGATTTTGTTGGGAGATGCTGAAAAGCCCGAAAACCGCGATCGCTTTTGCAAAATGGTGACCCAATGCCACCAGGCCAAGCGGAATGTCTTGATTTTGCGCAGCAATCCGGACACCTTTACCCGCATTCGTCGTCGTCCGGCCCGCTTCCGTCGCATTGACGTGTGGTGGGGAGGCCTGCAGGCCAACGGCGGGTTGATGCTGATTTTGGCCTATCTGCTCCGCACCAGCATGGACTGGCGCGGGGCTGAAATTTGTCTCAAATTGGTGGTGCCGGATCCCGCAGCGGCCAACGCTGCGGAGGAGAATCTAAACCGGTTGACCGAGAGCCTACGCATCGGGGCAAGCTCCCAGGTAATTGTGGCCGATGGTCGCCCCTTTGATGAAATCCTGCGACTGTCTTCTCAAATGGCGGATTTAGTCTTCCTAGGACTGGCCATTCCTAAAAATGCGGATGAGTTTGGTGAGTACTACGAACAGCTACAGGCCCGCACCAGCCCTTTGCCCAGCACAATTTTCGTCATGGCCTCCGAGGATCTCGCTTTTGCAGAGGTCTTGCAAAAGGAGTAGAGGCGCACAGCCGTGCTATAGCTCTGGCCAGAAAGCCTCCGGCACGCTTGAAAGCGCTAAGTCTTTATCCACAGGGTTTCTGGCGTCGCCAATGCCGCAAGCTTTGCGACATTGGCCATAGCGCGAACAGGAGGACGGTTACGAAAGCAGTTAGCCCCCTATCAATAGGTTATAGAAGGCATTAGTAGCTGTTGTCTTCTGTCCCAGGACTTTGCATAGCCAGCAAATGGTCGGCATCATCCAGGCGATGGGCGATCGCCTCACGCCAACTCAGACTGACCTTCATATCCGACAAAATCTCAATCGCCTGCTGCCGGTAATGGGCGCTGCGGGCGACATCAACCCGCTCTAGCAGCTCTAAATTGTCATAAACCGTTTGTGGAGAAAGTTGAGTCACAAGACTTCATTCCTTTTACAGAGACTTGCTGAATCAGGGCATTAGCACTCCCAGTTAAGGCGGTCTCAATCCAGTCAAGTCATAAGTGTCACGGTGTGCCATGCATCGTGATACTTCTTTGCATTGATCGAGAAATACTTTAAAGACTGTTTCCGGTCTAATCAATCCTGTTAGCAAAACATGACAGTCATCCCACCCAGGACGTTCAGGTTAGTCCTGTTCTTTAGATATAGGGCTCTACCGTTGGACATCTGGTTTTGAAGTTTGAATTTAAACCTCTCTCTCGCTGTAAAGTTTTTCCTCAAAGCTCTTGGATGTCCCTGTGCCTACATTTAAAAAGAAAAATTAAATCGGTAGTATAGGGCACAAAACCACGTTTGAGGAACTCAAAAATAGTCTTGGCGCTATCTCAACTGAATAACGACATGGCTTTTTTTTGAGGTGCCATCAGAGTCGTGGCTAAATATCAAAAGTCTAGAGATCTCCGCTTCTTAGACAAGAGCCTTTATCCCTGAAGGCAGCAAAGAATGACAATATTCTTTAAGAAAAAATAGGGCCAGGCTTGAAGATGTGACGATTTTCTTAAGAGCCTGCCTCAATTCGTTTTGTTTGCTAGACAATACCCATCAACTAGGATGACTAATCCACGCAGCGCCTTTGTCTGAGCAGAGTATGGCTCTTCAAGGCGCTAACCCATCGTTTCTCTGTCTCTCAGGCCGACCCTAATGCCCCAAAATCTTCACTCCCCCTCAAAGCAGGGCTTATACGATCCACAATTTGAGCATGACGCCTGTGGTGTCGGTTTCATTGTGCAGATGAAGGGCAAACCCTCCCACAGCATTGTGGGGCAGGCCCTCACGATCTTGTTGAATTTGGACCATCGGGGCGCAGTCGGCGCTGAGCCTAATACTGGAGATGGGGCCGGAATTTTGATCCAGATGCCCCATCGTTTTATGGCAAAGGTAGCCGCTGAGGCGGGGGTGACCTTGCCAGCGCCAGGGCAGTACGGCGTGGGCATGATTTATGCATCTCCCGAGCCTGAAGCGCGTCAGGCGGGTCGGACAATTTTTGAGAAAATTGCGGCAGAAGAAGGGCAAATAGTGCTCGGGTGGCGCGATGTGCCCACCGACAATGCCTCTCTAGGCAACACCGCCAAGGCCAGTGAACCCTTCATGCAGCAGGTTTTCATTCAACGGGGTTCTGAAGCTGCAGATGATCTGGCCTTTGAGCGCAAGCTATATGTAATTCGTAAGCGCACCCACAGTGCAATTCGCCCCCCAGGCATCGATACCTACTGGTATCCGGCCAGCATGTCTTGCCGCACTCTGGTCTATAAGGGCATGCTCATGCCCGAGCAGGTGGGCCAGTATTATCCAGATCTGCAAGACCCAGATATGGAGAGCGCCTTGGGTTTGGTGCATTCTCGGTTTAGCACCAACACCTTCCCCAGTTGGGAGCGGGCTCACCCTTACCGCTACGTGGCCCATAACGGCGAGATCAATACCCTGCGGGGCAACGTCAACTGGATGCATGCCCGCCAGTCGCTGTTCGAATCAGACCTATTTGGCGATGATCTCAGCCGCATTCAGCCCATTGTCAACATTGACGGCAGTGACTCGGGGATTTTTGACAACACATTGGAACTCATGACCTTGGCAGGGCGATCGCTGCCCCATGCGGTGATGATGATGATCCCCGAGCCCTGGACCGGGCATGAGTCCATGGGGCCAGAGAAAAAAGCCTTTTATGAGTACCATTCCTGCTTGATGGAGCCCTGGGATGGCCCTGCTTCCATCGCCTTTACAGATGGCACCATGATGGGAGCCGTATTAGACCGCAATGGTCTACGCCCCTCCCGCTACACCGTCACCAAAGATGACCTGGTGATCATGGCCTCTGAGGCTGGGGTGTTGCCGATTGAGCCAGAGCAGGTGGCCTACAAGGGACGCTTAGAACCCGGTCGGATGTTCCTGGTGAATATGGAGGAAGGCCGGATTGTTGCCGATGAGGAAATCAAGCAGCAGATTGCCACGGCCCAGCCCTATCGGGATTGGCTCGATCAATATTTGGTGGATTTGGCCGATCTGCCCACTGCCAGTAACCAGAATTCTGTAGGGGCGCAAGGCGTTGCGCCCGATTTGGTGCCCTTGGCCCAACGCCAGCGGGCCTTTGGCTACACCTTTGAAGAGCTCCGCATTCTGCTCACCCCCATGGCCCAAAACGGGGTGGAAGCGATCGGGGCTATGGGCACCGATACGCCCCTGTCGGTGCTGTCTGATCGCCCCAAGTTACTCTACGACTACTTTCAGCAGTTGTTTGCCCAGGTTACCAACCCACCAATTGACTCCATTCGCGAGGCGATCATCACCTCCCCAGTCACCACTATTGGCTCTGAGCGCAATCTGCTGAAGCCCGAGCCCGAGAGTTGCCATCTGATCAAGCTGAAGACCCCCGTCATTAGCAATGCAGAGTTGGCCCAGCTCCAGCAGGTCTCGCAGTCTGGGTTTAAATCGATTACCTTGCCTAGCTTGTTTGAAGCGAAAGCTGGGGTGACCGGTTTGGAAGCGGCGATCGCTCAAATCTGTGCCGATGCCGATACCGCCATTGCCGCTGGCACTAACCTGATTATTTTGTCGGATCGGGGCACGGACGCTGAGAAAGCGCCGATTCCCGTCCTGTTGGCAGTCTCCGGTCTGCACCATCACCTGATTCGGGCAGGGACCCGGACCCAGGTGGGCCTGATTCTAGAGTCCGGTGAACCCCGCGAAGTCCACCACTTTGCCACTCTGATTGGCTATGGCTGCGGAGCAATCAACCCCTACCTGGCCTTTGAAACCCTAGCGGACATGATCCAGCAGGGATCGCTAACGGGCGTCACTCCGGAGAAAGCCTGCCAGAATTACATCAAGGCAGTCACTAAGGGCGTCATCAAGATTGGCTCCAAGATTGGCATTTCCACGATTCAGAGCTATCGCGGTGCCCAGATCTTCGAGGCGATCGGCTTGCATCATTCGGTGATTGATAAGTACTTCACCTGGACCGCCTCTCGCTTAGAGGGCGCGGACCTAGCGGTGATTACCCAAGAGGCCATTCTGCGCCACCAGCAGGGCTTTAGCGATCGCGACCAAGACACCACCTTGAACGTGGGCGGCGAATATCAATGGCGCAAGGATGGAGAAGCCCACCTATTTGCGCCCAGGACGATTCACCTGCTGCAACAGGCGGTGCGAGAAGGGAACTACGATCTCTACAAGGCCTATGCAACTGAGGTGAATGCCCACGGCAAGCAGTATTTCCGCCTGCGGGATTTGTTGGAATTCAGAGACCGAGAGCCGATTCCCATTGAGGAAGTCGAGCCCATCGAAGCGATCATGACCCGCTTTAAAACCGGGGCGATGAGCTACGGCTCCATCTCCAAAGAGACTCACGAATCCTTGGCGATCGCCATGAATCGCATCGGCGGCAAGTCCAATACCGGCGAAGGCGGCGAAGACCCAGAACGCTACACCTGGACCAATGGACAGGGAGACTCCAAAAATAGCGCCATTAAGCAAGTGGCTTCAGGGCGATTTGGGGTCACGAGCCTATACCTGTCCCAGGCTAAGGAAATCCAGATCAAGATGGCTCAGGGGGCCAAGCCCGGTGAGGGCGGTCAACTCCCTGGCAAGAAGGTCTACCCCTGGATTGCCAAGGTGCGCCACTCCACCCCAGGGGTCGGGTTGATTTCGCCGCCACCCCACCACGACATCTACTCTATTGAGGATTTGGCGGAGCTGATTCATGACCTTAAGAACGCCAACCGTAAGGCTCGGGTCAGCGTCAAGCTGGTCTCCGAGGTGGGTGTGGGCACCATCGCGGCTGGGGTCGCCAAGGCCCATGCCGACGTGGTGCTGGTTTCCGGCTTTGATGGTGGCACCGGTGCCTCGCCCCAAACCTCGATTAAACATGCCGGGTTGCCCTGGGAATTGGGCCTCGCTGAAACCCACCAAACCCTGGTGCTTAACAATCTCCGCAGTCGGATTGCGGTGGAAACCGATGGCCAAATGAAGACCGGTCGAGATGTGGTCATGGCCACGTTGCTGGGGGCTGAGGAATATGGCTTCTCCACAGCGCCGTTGGTCACCCTGGGCTGCATTATGATGCGAGTCTGCCATAAAAACACCTGCCCCGTGGGCGTCGCCACGCAGGATCCGGAGCTGCGCAAGCATTTCTCAGGGGACCCAGACCACACCGTCAATTTCATGAAATTCCTCGCCCAGGAAGTGCGGGAATGGATGGCCCAACTGGGCTTCCGCACCATTAATGAAATGGTGGGTCGTACCGATGTGCTTGAACCCAAGCAGGCGGTGGATCACTGGAAGGCCAAAGGCATTGACTTGTCCAAGATTCTCCATCAACCCGAGGTGGGCGAAGACATTGGGCGCTACTGCCAAATTCCCCAGGACCATGGCTTGGAAAAATCCCTAGATGTCACGACTCTATTAGATCTCTGTCAGCCCGCCATTGAGAAGGGCGAATCAGTGCGGGCCACGCTGCCCATCCGTAACGTGAATCGGGTTGTCGGGACCATCCTGGGCAATGAAATCACCAAGCGCCATTGGGAGGGTCTACCGGAAGATACGGTGCAGTTGCATTTCCAAGGCAGTGCCGGTCAAAGCTTTGGGGCCTTTGTGCCCCAGGGTGTAACTCTCGAACTGGAGGGAGAGGCTAATGACTATTTTGGCAAAGGTCTCAGCGGCGGCAAGTTAATTCTTTATCCGCCCAAGGCATCCACTTTCATCGCGGGAGAAAATATCATCGCGGGTAATGTGGCCTTCTACGGGGCCACCAGTGGCGAAGCCTACATTCGCGGTATCGCCGGGGAGCGCTTCTGTGTGCGTAACTCCGGTGTAGAAGCGGTGGTGGAAGCGATTGGCGACCACGGCTGCGAATACATGACCGGCGGCAAGGTGGTGGTGATTGGTCCCACCGGTCGGAATTTTGCGGCGGGAATGAGCGGTGGCGTCGCCTACATTTGGGATACAGCCGGTGATTTTGCCTCCCACTGCAATCCTGAGATGGTGGATCTGGAAACCCTGGAAGATCCCGAGGAAATCGAAGATCTGCGGCGGATGATCCAAAAGCATGAGGCTTACACCGATAGCGATCGCGCCCGTAGCGTTTTGGCCAACTGGGAGCAATCGGTGTCGCAGTTTGTGAAAGTCATGCCCCGCGACTACAAGCGCGTGGTGCAGCACATCCACGCTGCCCTGGCCAAAGGTCTCAGCGGTGACGATGCCCTCTCCGCTGCCTTTGAGGAAAATGCCCGCGATATTGCTCGAATTGGCGGCAGTTGATCAAGAGATGCGCGATCTCTTTTAACCCTGAGCGACACAAACTTTTGAGCGGATGGAAACATTGTCGTTTTAGGCAAGGTCTTTATCCGTTCATCTGTTGTGGGGGCTGGGCACTATGCCCATATCATCTCCTTGGGGCGACTACAGTTAGCCCATAAGGAGAAATTGGAAATCCTAGTGGTGTAGATATACCAGTAATCTTAATCACTAAAAACCCACAAGCTCACTCAGCAAAATGATCTATCGTTGGCTTTACGATCACAGCAATTTTCTCCACAGAACCCTATATCGTATTAGCAAAAAGATACGTAGCAAGGTGGAATCAGGGCAAGAAAAACAAGGCAGAGAGCGCCGGGATGCAGAATATCTTCTGATTTCCCCGACAAACTGTGGCCGCACTTGGCTGAGAGTCATGATTGGTAAGGCCATACAACTTCATTTCGATATAAAATCTCAAAATTTGCACTACTTATACTCATTCTCAGAAATCAATCCTCATATACCTTCCATTAAAGCGATTCATGAACGATATCAACAGTTTGGAAGCTATGAAAACAAGAAAGTGATTTTACTGGTTAGAGACCCGCGTGATGCTATGGTTTCGCGCTACATGCAACTGAAGGCTAAAGGAGAACAGCCTGGAGAAGATATCTCCACTTATTTGATCGAGAACTCTAGTTTGCGCGGAGACTACATTAAAATCTACAACGACTGGGCAACAGGTAAAGAACAGGCAAAAGCCTTCCTGTTAGTACGATATGAGGATCTTCGTCAAAACACTGATGGCGAAATGAAGCGTATTTTTGAGTTTTTAGAAATTCCTTGCAGTGAGTCTCATATTGCCGAAGCAGTTGAATATGCTTCCTTAAGGAATATGCGAAAAATGGAACGGCAAGGGAGTGCAGAAGTTCGAACTGGTGTTTTTCAAACCGCATCTAATCTAGCTCCAGATGCCTATAAGGTTAGAAAAGGAGAAGTTGGAGGATACCGAAACTATATTTCTCCAGAAATGCAAGCCATTGCTGACAACATTATCCGTCAAGAACTGGATTCGTTATACGGATATTTATGAAGGTCAGTTTCATGAAGTTTTTGAGTTCCTGAGGTGAACCTATCTTGAGCTAGATCAAGACAGGCATCGTACCAAGTTATTTAGCCGATTACTCTGCTAAAGGGATTTACGTTTTCCCGCTGATGCTTAAATCAACCATTATGGGTCTTAAAAAAATACGGTGAATTCGTTGATGCTGAGTAACATTGATTATAATTATCGATATCTATAGTTATCCTAGGCAAATTGCCGTTTGAATTTGCGTTTCAGTTTCGAGATTCACGTGCATTCAAGCTTATAGACTAAATTTCAACCATCAATCAAGTTAGGCAAATAAGGCAATGGGAAAGCCGACCGGTTTTATGGAATACCTGCGGGAAGTGGCCGATGAGGTTTCTCCCCTCGATCGCGTCCGCAATTGGGATGAGTTTCATCTGCACATGGCAGACGAGCGCCTGCAAACCCAAGGGGCGCGCTGCATGGATTGTGGAACCCCCTTCTGCCACACTGGTTTGGAAATCAACCGCATGGCCAGTGGCTGTCCCATTAATAATCTGATTCCCGAATGGAATGACTTGATTTATCGGGGGCTGTGGCAAGAAGCGCTGGATCGCCTCCATAAAACCAATAATTTCCCTGAATTCACCGGTCGGGTCTGTCCTGCCCCTTGCGAAGGGGCCTGCGTCTTGGGCATCACCAACCCGCCGGTAACCATCAAAAATATTGAGTACTCCATCGCCGAAAAAGGCTGGGAAGAAGGCTGGATTACCCCTAATTTGCCCCCCAAGCGCACCGGCAAAAAGGTGGCTATCGTTGGGTCAGGCCCTGCAGGGCTCTCTGCTGCGGCCCAGCTCAATAGCGCCGGTCACTGGGTCACTGTCTATGAGCGAGAAGATCGGGCCGGTGGTTTGCTCATGTATGGCATTCCCAATATGAAGTTAGAGAAAAAAGCGGTGGTGGAGCGCCGTCTGGAGGTGCTGGAGGCAGAAGGGGTGACCTTTGTTTGCAATACCGAGGTGGGCAAAGACTTACCCACCGAAACCCTCATGAACGACTTCGACGCGGTGATTCTTTGCACCGGCTCGACTCGTCCTCGCGATCTGCCCATTGAAGGCCGAGATCTAAAAGGCATTCACTTTGCCATGGAGTTTCTCACCGGTAATACCCGCACGGTGCTAGACGGAGCGCCGACGGCAGACTATCTGTCAGCAGCGGGCAAGGATGTGGTGATTATTGGCGGGGGCGATACGGGTACCGACTGCGTGGGCACGTCAATCCGCCATGGCTGCAAGAGCGTCACCCAGTTGGAGATTATGCCGAAACCCCCAGAAACTCGGGCGGCGAGGAATCCCTGGCCGGAGTGGCCCAAAATTTACCGCATGGACTATGGCCAAGAAGAAGCAGCGGCTATGTTTGGAGACGATCCCCGTGCCTACCTGAATACCGCCACCAAATTCGAGGGGGATGGGCAAGGCAATGTAAAAGCCATCCATACGGTGCAAATTCAGTGGATGCGGGACGAAAATGGACGGTTCTCTCCGCAACCTATCCCCGACACAGAGAAAGTCATTCCAGCCCAGATGGTGCTGTTGGCCATGGGCTTCCTAGGGCCAGAGCAACCGATCATTGATGCCTTAGGGCTAGAGCAAGATGGCCGCAGCAACATCAAGGCAGAGCACGAGAAGTACACCACCAGCATTCCTGGGGTGTTTGCAGCAGGGGACTGTCGTCGCGGCCAGAGTCTGGTGGTGTGGGCCTTTAATGAAGGGCGCGGGGTGGCACGGGAGTGCGATCGCTATCTCATGGGCGCAACGGAGCTGCCTTAGCGGTGTCAGCAACAATTCCAACATCACTTCGTAGAATTGAAAATGTAGGCATTATTACCGTAAGGATCTCTGACCATGTCAACGCTGGCGTTAACCAATGAAAATGTCGAAAAGGTCTTGGACGATTTACGTCCTTACCTAATGGCCGATGGCGGCAACGTCGAACTCGTCGAACTCGATGGCCCGGTCGTTAAACTACGTCTCCAAGGCGCTTGCGGCTCTTGCCCCAGCTCGGCCATGACTCTGCGGATGGGCATTGAGCGGCGTCTGCGGGAATTTATTCCTGAAATTGCCGAAGTCGAGCAGGTTATTTAGCGTTCGACCTTACATTCCCAGTAGGTTACGCTGCGCTCTAATTTGAGCAATTGCACGGGCAGCTCCTTCAGCCAGAAGGAGCTGCTCGCTTTTTGGCGCCATCTGCAGCGTCAATTCAAAGAAGAGGTAGTTTGGTTTAAATTCGTCCTGAACTGGCCCCAAAGGCACCACCGGCAAAGCTACGGAAGCAAGCAAAGCCGTGACAAGTAACCGGCTCTACCCCATAAGAGGCATAGATTGGGGTTTTTAAGCGTGTAAAAAGATGGAAAGTGCTGCGGACAGGATCGCGATCGCCGTAGCCGTTTGAACAAGCCAAGGAAGCATAGTCGAAGAATTCTTTGAGAGAGATGAAGGGTGAAATCGAAGCAGGTCACCCCAACAAACAGACTTTTAAACTTGCCTACAGCATTATCTGCTTCAACACTATAATCTGGTACTCGGCTTATCTCCTCGATAATTAACCCCCACTTAAGGTTTTGGCGTAAAAGAGCTGTTTCTCGATATTCGAGGGTGAAGCACTGGCCCCATTCGTACGTTCTCCACCCCTATTGAGCAAACGGTTGTTCTGCTGGGTCTCTTACACTAAAGGCAATAGCGCTTATCAAAGGAGTCTATGGGCTTTCCGGTACGATTTTTATTAGACGGATATCGCCGCCTTCTGACCCATCCTCAATACGGTATTTGGGTACTTTTAGCCAGCCTTGCCTACCTAATCAGCCCCATTGACCTGTCTCCAGACTTGATTCCTTTACTGGGGCAGATCGATGATGTGGCCTTGATTATGTTGATGGTCTCGGCCGGAACCCAATGGCTGACGCAGCGAATCAGCCCATCTGAGCCGGATAAATCACGCTCTGCCCAGGACAACGCAGGACCAACCATTGATGTAGACGCGGTCTCTGTGGATGAGCGTTGAGATTATCGCCCGAGCGATCGCCGGAAGTTAAAGAAACCGCGCAATATCCCTTGAAGGCGCTCATTTTTAGCGTATTTCTGCTTTGTCAACTGCAACGCCGTCTTCGGGTTGATTTCTGACAGGGTCGGATAAACGTGAATGATCTTGAGGGCATCAATCTTGAGCTTGTAGCTCATCGCTAACACCACCTCGTGGATAAGCTCCCCCGCCGATGGTCCCACCATGTGAGCCCCCAAGATTTCCCCATTCTTGCGGGTAATAAACTTAGCAAAGCCAATACCGGCATCCTCCGCCAGAGCCCGGTCCACATGGTCAAAGTTGTGCTTTAGCACCGCCACATCATCTCCGTAACGGCTACGGGCCTCTTCTTCCGTAAAACCGACCCGCGCCAATTCCGGTTCAGTAAAGGTCGCCCAAGGGATCACCCGATAATCCGCCTTCTTTGTCGGGAAAAACAGGGCATTTTGCAATACCACCGCCGCTTCATAACCGGCTACGTGGGTAAACTGATACCCGCCAATAATGTCGCCAGCCGCATAAATGCGAGGATTCGTGGTTTGCAGCTTGGCGTTGACAATCACCCCTTGCTTGCCCACTTCCACCCCAGCCGCCTGCAAATTTAAGCCTTCCACATTGGGCACCCGGCCCGCAGCCACCAGGATTTCATCCACCACCACTTCGCCATTACCCGTCACCAATACCTTCTTGCCATCGCGCATAAAGGCTTCCTTGGCGCGGGTATGGGTCAGAACGCGAATATCCTCGGCCTCTAACTGGTCTTGCACCACCTTGGCTGCTTCTGCCTCTTCCTTCGGCATGATCTGATCGCGACTGGCAATGATCGTGACCTCGCTGCCCAGTCGAGAGAAGGCCTGCCCCAGTTCACAGCCAATCGGACCTGCCCCGATCACAGCCAAGGATTTAGGTTGCTCTTCGATAGAGAAAACATTGACATTGGTGAGGTAACCCACCTCTCGCAAACCCGAAATAGGCGGAAGCCCTGGCCGTCCCCCCGTTGCTACGACAAAGGTGCGGGACTTGAGTTGGCGGCCATTAACCTCAAAGGTTTTACCGTCGATAAATTGGCCCTCACCATAAATCACCTCCACTCCAAGAGATTCAAACCGCTCTGTTGAATCATGCTCTTGAATGGTGTCAATCACCCGATGAACATGGCCTAGGGCTTCTTTGATACGAATATCTTGAATGGTTGACTCAATCCCGTAGCGAGCGGAATTCTTGACGTCATAAGCCACCCGTCCTGCATGAATCAGCGACTTACTGGGTACACAACCGTAGTGGAGACAGTCTCCGCCGAGGCGGGGCTCTTTTTCAATTAAGGCCACTTTGGCATTGAGCTGCGCCCCAGCACTGGCAGCCACTAGCCCAGCTGAGCCTCCTCCAATCACCACCATGTCATAATCAACTGCCACCGCTCTGTACCCCCGAGGTCAACCAAAATTCTCTACGATTCTGACAGTAAGAGGCTTATCTGAGGAGTCCCTGAGAGAAATGGGTGCAAGCAGCGAAGCCACTGTGAGTGCTGGCTAATTTATTGCTGCATTTGGCCAGTCACGGGGCATCTAAGAGGATGTTTGAGAATTCGTCATGGGTATCGAAATTAGGCAAGAAGATGCTGGTGATGTTCTAGACCTGTGTTTAGAGTTCATATCGCTCGTCCAAATTCATGGCGATTGATGAACAAGCCAATCACGGTGTCATGCATCAAAACAGACTTGGAAAGGCAAATCGTTATCCCAATCCCTCGCTACGCACATTAAGGAACGAGGCTCTACCGTTCTTGACCGTTTGCTTACTCTAGACAATGGGGACATCGCATTGGCTAGGGAGTCTACGATTTATCCTGGATGGTCCTTCAAAAATAGCCCCGCTTCAATCCTGATAGCCCCAATCCTGTTAATTGGCATGTTCCATGGCAACCCTAACGGGCGAGGGTCGAAGACCGGTCCTTTGGACTATGTGGCTACATAACTGGGTGGTTACGTCGTTATGCGCCTCCTCGAATTGGGGTAAATCCCTGTGGCACAATGAGGATTGCTCGTTAAACCCTGGCCACATCCAAACCCGGAATTTAGCTGACGGTGAAGAACCGAGTTTCTAAGCCGGATGTGGTTTCAATTTTGTGACGCGCACCTTAACAATATTCACGAGTCTGGGCCTGTGACTGCTACCACCGCTCCATCCCGCCGCGCTGTTTTTCCTTTCACCGCCGTCATTGGCCAAGAAGATATGAAACTGGCGCTGCTGCTGAATGTGATTGATCCACGTATTGGCGGCGTAATGATTATGGGCGATCGCGGCACCGGCAAATCCACCACCATTCGTGCCCTGGCTGACCTGCTGCCCGAAATTGAAGTAGTAGCCGACGATCCCTTTGGGCGGGCTCCTAGCGATCCTGATGTTCAACGGGAGCGGGGCGAAGGCGAGATTCCCCTGGCGCACAAGAAAGTTCCCATGGTGGACCTGCCCCTGGGCGCTACCGAAGACCGGGTTTGCGGCACCATTGATATTGAGAAGGCCCTCTCTGAAGGGGTGAAAGCCTTTGAGCCAGGACTGCTGGCCAAGGCCAATCGCGGCATCTTGTATGTAGATGAGGTCAACCTGCTGGATGACCACCTTGTGGACGTGCTGTTGGACTCTGCCGCCTCTGGCTGGAATACCGTCGAGCGGGAAGGGATTTCTGTTCGCCACCCGGCCCAATTTGTGCTGGTGGGCTCCGGCAACCCGGAGGAAGGGGAACTGCGCCCCCAGTTACTCGATCGATTTGGCATGCATGCCGAAATCCGCACCGTAAAGGAGCCAGAACTGCGGGTGCAAATCGTTGAGCAGCGCTCCGATTTTGATCAAAATCCTCAGGACTACTTGCAGCAATACCAAGCCTCCCAAGAATCCCTGCAGCAAAAACTGGTTGCGGCCCAAGCACGGCTTCCCCAGGTCACCCTCGATCATGACTATCGGGTCAAGATTTCTCAAGTGTGCTCTGAACTGGATGTGGATGGCCTGCGGGGCGATATCGTCTCCAACCGGGCCGCTAAGGCCCTGGCCGCCTACGAAGGTCGTATCGAGGTCAGTCTAGATGACATTCGCCGGGTGATTGCCCTCTGCCTGCGCCATCGCCTCCGTAAAGATCCGCTCGAGTCCATTGACTCCGGCTACAAGGTGGAAAAGGTCTTCAGCCAGGTGTTTGGGGTCTCTTTGGAGGAAGCCGACGTGAGCAGTAACGGCCTCCAGCCTGCCGGTGTCCGTTAAGGAGCGGATTTTGGGCCTTGACCCAGGTTTAGCGATTCTGGGGTTTGGGATCATTGATGTGGGGGAAAGTGATACAGGCACCATGGCCGGAGCCGCCGTGGTCGATTTTGGCATCATTGAAACCGCTGCCAAGACCCCTGTGGGCGATCGCCTCTGCACCCTTTACGACGACTTGCACAGCTTGATTAATCAGACGCAGCCCCAGCGGGTGGCCCTGGAAAAACTCTTTTTCTATCGCATGGGTAATACCATCCTGGTGGCCCAGGCCCGGGGGGTAATCATGCTGGTGCTAGCCCAGCACCAACTGCCCCTGGTGGAATATACCCCGGCCCAAATCAAGCAGGCCCTCACCGGCTATGGTAATGCCGACAAAGCCATGGTGCAGGAGGCAGTGGCGCGGGAGTTAAACCTCCCAACCATTCCTAAACCTGACGACGCTGCGGATGGTCTGGCGGTGGCCCTCACCGCTTGGTTTCAGCGCTAGGCCCCTGTAGAGACAGCAAATTTGCTGTCTCTACAGGGGGGTGAAAAATCGGATTGGATTAGGAGAACCCTGAATAGGAGCAGGTCCGTGAGCGACGAGAAGCAAGAATTAGCGATCTCCCAACATCAAGCCGGTCAGGCCGCTTTTGAACGGGGCGATTACAAAATGGCGGTGGGCTGTTTTGAGCAGGGCGCGAACCTGGCACCGGCCAACAGTCCTTTAGGGGGGGATATTCGCCTGTGGTTGGTGAATGCCTACGCAGCCGCCAATCGCCAGGAAGAGGCGATCGCCCTTTGTGAAACCCTGACCCGCTATCCCGACCTCGATGTCCGCAAGCAAGGGAAGCGGCTGCTGTACATCCTCAAAGCGCCTCGTTTGCAGCTTAAGGCCGAATGGCAAACCCAGATTCCCGACCTGAGTCGGTTGGAACAAGATGGCGACACCAAGTTCAGCCAGTACAAGCCCCCCGCCCAAACCGTAGCGCCCAAGCCTGAACCGAAACCAGAAGACCTCAGCCAGATGAACACGGAAGACAACGGCTTCCTTTGGGTGGCGCTAATCGGCATTGGCCTGGCTCTCGGTTGGTGGTGGTGGGGCGGAACCTAAAGCTATAGTTCAAATCAACTATTCACAGGGATTAACATCCCTGACAGCACCTAGCCAGAACGGCGTTACAAATCCGGGTCAGCATCTCGTCTCGCGCTTGAAACATCGTGTTTTAAAGGCTTTTGAAAATCAGCTTCGATCCGACGCGATCTTTTACAAAACTTTGTGATAGGTCCGCACTTTCCCCCAACCTTCCACAGGTTGTCCACAATGCTGAGGCAGTTTTCCACAGGTTAATCTCCCGTTGCCCCTAAATCCGTTCCCCTGTGGATTATGGATCTCGGGTTTAAGCCTCGTGATCCCCGCGAGAATTGTAAAGTCATGTAAACATCTCCATGATGAAAGGCTGATTCTCTCGTGGGGCGATCGATGTTAAGACCGGATTTGCAACATTCGGCAACATTGACAGTTCTGGGTTGGGGTAGGCAGAATGATGCGACCGGGAAACGTTGCGCCTGTGAGGCGGAGTTATTTCCTTCCCCTGAAACGCTTAAGAGGCAAGGGATTGACCTGCTTCATGGAGGTGCGGTTTTTGGGTGTTTAAGCTGCCTTGTGGTGTTTTTAATGGAGTCCTGAATGAGCAGTCCTATGGTTAGTCTGCTGGTGGAAATTCCGGAGGAACTGCATGAGTCGTTGCAGGGCTATCTGGAGGCCCACCCGGCCTGGAGTCAACAGCGGGCGTTCTGTGCAGCCCTGTCCCTGTTTTTGATGCAAAATGGCGGGTGCGATCGCCGGGTCAACCGCATCTATCTCGATACGCTGTTTGACTATGCGGCCTAAAGTTGGGCAGTAGACGCCAACCTATCAACCGCTAAAATCCGTTAACTTCTGTGGGAAACCTCAACCCTTGAAGAAGCGTTTGATAGGTTGAGAACGCAATACCCCCACTCCCGAAGCCTTTTAACGCGCTATGTCTTCGCCTTATGTCTTCTAATGCCGCCACCCAAAGGACATCTATCTTGTGGGCTCAGGTCTGTGGCCTTGCCCTGGTCCAAGGGGCGATCGCCCTCACCTGGGTGATTTACAACCTGTACTTGGTGCAACTGCTCGAAAGCTTTGGCTTTCCCAAGCCCCTAGCGACAGGGCTGCTGGTAATTGAGAATTTGCTGGCCATGGTGATGGAGCCTTTAATGGGCAGCTTCTCGGATCGGCTGCAGCATCAAATGGGCACCCGGTTTCCTTTGATTAGCCTGGGAATTGTGGCTTCTGCGGGTTGCTTCTTGGCCATCCCCGTCGTGGTATTAGGGGGCGGGGCATCGGTGACGCGCTGGGTATTGCCCTTGATGTTGGTGGCTTGGGCCTTAGCGATGACGGTTTTTCGCAGTCCGGCCATGTCCCTGCTAGGGCGCTATGCCTTTAGGACCCAGCTGCCCCTAGCGGCAGGCATTCTTACCCTGGTGGGCGGTCTAGCCGGAGCCATGGGTCCCCTGGCTAGCCAATTTATTTTGGGCCTCGGCCCCATGGCCGCCTTTGGGATTGGCTCTGGGGTTTTAATCGTGGCGGCCTTAACCCTAGGCGTAGTGGGTCCCAGTAGCGGCGTTGAGTCCGCTGGAACAACGGGCAATGCTTGGGTCTTACCCTGGGGGCGCTTGTTGTGGGTGTTTGGGACCGGGGTGGGGGTTACCCTGGGCTTCCGCCTAATTATGGGCACCTTTCCAATGGTTCTGAAAGCCCAGGTGCCGGAATCCAACCCAGCCACGGTAATGGGCACCATTTTTATCACCCTGGCCCTTACCGCCATTCCCTCCGGGGCGTTGGCGGTGCGCTTGGGCAATCGCCGCGCCATGATGCTGGGTTTAGGGGGCATGGCTTTGGTCTGCGCCGCCGTGATTGCCATCCACAGTACAGCGATGGGTATGGTGTTAGCAGCTCTGTTTGGGGGCTCCTTTAGCTTGGTGTCAAACGGCACGATTCCTTTTGCCCTATCTATGGTTCCGACCGAAAAGGCCGGTCTAGGAACAGGGATTTATTTCAGCGGTGGGGCGCTGGCCTCCAGCCTATTTGGGGCGCTGTTTGGGGGTGCCTTGGCGCTTACCCCAGCAGTGGGGGCAGGTTTGGGAAGCGGTGCCTTTTTACTGGCCGCGCTCTGTGTGGGCATTTCGGCGGGGCGGTCGCGATAATGCAGGCAGGTTTCGCCTCGGGTCGGATTTGGCTAATGGGCTTGGGGGTCAGCCTGATCGCAAGCTGTGGCTGGCGGCAACCCGCTGTAGAGCCGCTGACGATTCAGGTTTATCAAGACTGGCAGCTCAGCTATGGCGATACCCTGGGCGGTTACCCCATCCGAGGGGGGCTGGGCGATGTTGCTCTAGATCTGGCGGGCGATCGCGTTTACATGCCCTTTAACGGCGAGGTCTTTCCGGCTGAGTCCCAAGACTCAGGCTGCGTCTATATTTCCAGTGCAGAAGTCCCAGCCTATTTATTTCGTATCTGTGGCCTGGGGCGACCGAACCTAGGGGCACTGTCGGAAGGGGATGCGATTGGGCGGGGGCAGGTGCTGGTCTTTTCAACCCTGCGTAAACAACCCGATGGCACCTGGGCTCTGGTCGAGCCCGCCCCGGAATTTATTGAATCTTTGGTGCGATCGCCCCTTTAGACAGACCATGGTTTTGGGGCGCGTCATCAATTAAGGGTAGTTAACTTCTCTCGCAACCGCATCTTGAGAGAAGACGTTATCTCGCCAGAATGGTTTGAATTCTTTACTCCAGATGCAATTAGAAAGCTGGAGTACGCCAACAATCGTGAAGTCGATTTAGTTATAACAGATTATCAAAGAAGAATGCTTCGCGATCCATCAGACTTAAATGCTTGTTATGGATTCCTTGCAGCGATGCTGGTCGCCAGAAGAAAAAGCATGGCCCTCACGTTCTTGAATGATGCCAAATCTGCTCTATACAAACAATCAAAAGAGGCAAAGAATACTAACGAGAGGAACAAGATCTTGCTTGATTCATATAGCCTAGAAAAGCTTATTCGTAGGGTTAATCAAGCAAAAGATTTGCCAATAGGACAGCTCGAATTTATGGAGCGAGTTTAATTTGTCTTTTTCTGCAGGTAGGCGATCTCTATCGCAATTGCGATCGCGATCGCCTACCTGCAGAAAAAGACACAAGAAGCGAATTTCTGAATATTTGAGAGGCAGCAGCGCGACAAAAATTAGTATTTCAACGGTCTTGATTGACTTTAACAAATACAAATTCACCTACGTTGTGAAATATGCAGATCGGACAGGTGATCGACATCGCAGCATCTGCAAAATCCAAACGGTATTTTTGACTCTGTTTAGGGAGGGGGAAATGTTTTGGAATCCCCATCCCTAAATCTAAAAAGAGACTACGGCCAGCTGGACTGGATGTCTTCTAGCACCGACTCCACGTCGCTGCCGCCCACATAGTCGGTAATCCCGGTCCAGAAGGTGCCGGTGCCCACCGCCCCTGGCATCATGTCTGAGGCGTCAAAGCGAATGATCTCAGCATTAATCAATAGCTCGGCCTGCTGCTGGGCCACCTCGTCGGGATAGACGGCCAGATCCACCGATTTGTGGGGGGAAATGTAGCCGCCCAGCTCTGCCCAGATTTCATGGGGTACAACGGTGGTGAGGTATTCCATCAGGGCGCGGGCCTCGGGGGTGTCGTTAAACATGGCGAACACATCCCCCGCCACCAGCACGGGCGTGCCGTAGTCGGCGTTGATACCGGGCAGCGGGAAGAGGCTGATATCGCTGCCCAGCTCGACCCCTTCTGGGAAGAAACTGGTGATGAAGCTAGCCTGACGGTGCATGTAGCAGCCCGGTTCTTCGTCAAAGAGAGGATTCGGCGCATCACCGAAGGGGGTGCTGAGCACCGCGACGCTGCCCCCGGAGACATAGTCGGGGTTGAGGGCGATCGCTCCAAATTGCTCAAAGGCCGCTTTGACGCTGGGGTCATTGAAGGGAATCTCGTTGGCAACCCACTGGTCGTAGGTGTCGGGGCCAGCGGTGCGCAGCATGATGTCTTCCACCCAGTCGGTGCCCACCCAGCCGGTGGCGTCACCGCTTTCCATGCCCAGGCACCAGGGGGTATTGCCATCGGCGACGATCTGGTCGCTGAGGGCAAGCATCTCGTCCCACGTGGTGGGGATGTCGTAGCCCGCCGCTTCAAAGGCGCTGGGGCTATACCACACCAGGCTTTTCACCGAGGCCCGATACCAGACCCCATAGAGGCTGTCGTCTACGGTGGCCAGCTCTAACCAGTAGGGATCGTAGGCGCTGGTCAGGGCATCGCCATCCAGCATGTCATCGAGGGCAATCAACTGTCCCTCGGCGGCAAAGTCCCGCATCAGGCCGGGCTGGGGGAACATGGCAATATCCGGGGCATTGCCAGAATCGACCCGCACCGGCAGCAGTGTGGCAAAGGCGTCGGTGCCCTCATAGACCACATCAATGCCGGTTTCTGCTTCAAAGGGGGCGAGGGCGGCTTCGAGTTTCTCTTGCTGCTCGCCTACGACCACTCCCAGGATGGTGACGGTGTTGTCACCGCCAGCACTGTCGCTGCTAGAGCCTCCGCAACCGGCGATCGCCAGTCCCAGGGCTAAGGTGAGAGAGGAACGGTAAATTAATTGACGCATGGGCACTATCAATCGGTAGTTCTGTAAAGTCGTTATTAATCGTGATAAGACCTAGGCTATATCAAACTGTGATTTGGACCTATTAACCCATTACGGTCGCAGGTACAATCCATATCCAAAACCTTAGCCAACTCCTATGAGTCCGTTGCCCAAGTTCAGCATCGACTTCAGCGAAGAATTTCCCACACTGGACGCTGCCCCCAGCATTGAGGCCGTGATTCACTGGCAAGCTAAGGCTAGCAAGCCATTAGAGCGCCAAGCCCTCCAAGATGAGTTGACTCAGCGGTTACCCGACTACCCCATTTGCCAACCCCAACAAGATATCCAAATTGCCGCTTCAGGCACCTCTGATGGAACGTCCGAAGTTAGCCATCGGACTCAATGGAATGGTTTTCGTCTCCAGGATGAGCAAGGGCTTCATGTGGCCCAGTTCACCCCAAGTGGCGTTATTTTCAGCCGCCTAAAGCCTTATGAAAAATGGGAAGCATTCAAGAATGAAGCGATTCGGTTTTGGGAGCTGTTTTTAGAGCTGGCAGAACCACCCACCATCAAACGTTTAGGGGTTCGCTACATCAATCAGATTCCTTTGGCAGGCAAAAGGCCTTCCGCATACCTCAATATAGAGCCATGCCCTTTACCAGGAATAGCACCTAGTTCAGAGACCTTTTTCTACCAGGACACTTACCCAGTTCCTGATTATCCCTATCGCATCAATTGGGTGAGAACAATTCAACCCCAACAACAGACACTTGTTGATCAGAAAGCGCTGATTGTCGATATTGATGTTTTTACCACGACGGAATTGCTTGAATTAAATCAAGAAAGCCTGAACCAAAGGCTTCGTGAAATGCGCTGGCTGAAAAACAAGGTTTTCTTTAGTAGCATCACCCAAACCGCCCTAGAACAATTTGGAGCCTAATCCATGACCACTGCTCTCCTCTCTAGAGGCTATACAGAAACCGCTCAGTACCTTGACCAAACCAATCAGTACATGGGGCAACATTTTCGTGAGTCTGTTGCCCTTGGCAAAAGGCCTGCCTTCAATGAACTGGCCGAGGTTTGGGAGGAGTGCAGTAGACCTAACTGGGACGGTTATGATGCGCTTCCTGTTCAAATCAAAACCTTGCGCTATGCCAAGCTTTTCATAGAGGCTCTACCCCTTGGCTCTCCCTTACCATCTGTAGGGGCAGAACCAGACGGACACCTAACCTTAGAGTGGTATCGCCACCCCCGCTGGATTCTATCTGTGAGCGCCAGTCCAGAAGGCGTCTTATATTACGCTGCCCTATTTGGGAGCAGTGATGTGCGAGGGTCAGAGCCTTTTTTTGGCGAAGTCCCAAGATCGATCCTTGATTTGATTCAGCGCGTCCAGATGGCATGATTGACCCCAACAATGTACCCCCTATCGAGGAGGCTGAATGGCTTGCCCGTTATGTGATGCAGAGCAGTCATTTCCGCAAGAGTGACTTTACTGTCAAGTCCAATCTTTTCATTCCTCATCCATATCAAGAGCTATCCGTTACTCGGCATCGTGACGCTACCAAAGGGGAAATATGGGCTATTGGCCAAGACGTAGCCTCTCAGCAGCAGCGAACACTTTATGGTCGAGCCGACATTCGAGCAAGAGACTGTGCCGTTGATTCCTTACGCGTTACCGCCAAACCATTTCCTAACAATCCCAACCACGCTGATGTGGAAGGCTGGCCCTCCGAGAAACAAGCACAAAAAGCAATCGCTTTAGAACTGGCTGCATTGGCTAGCCCACTCAAAATTCCTCCCGTGTCCCCTGCCCAATCTGAATAGTGAAAAAGCGCTAGGAATTAGGGCACATCCTCACGACTGCGCGGCCACAGGAGATAGGGTCATGCCCGATTGCTGCCAGACCTTTTTGAGGGCATCCATAAAGGCGTAAACCGGGGGCGGCAGCAGGGCATCAGTTCGTTGAATGACGCCAATAACCCGCTCTAGGGGCACCGCTAAATCTGCCACTTGAATTCCTTCAAGGATGGGCTCTGCGGCCATTTTGGCCATAATCGTCACGCCCAAGCCCTGCTGCACCATCCTCAGCGCAGTGGAGTCTTCTTTGACTTCGTAGGCGGGATTGAGGGTGTGATCGGCCTCTTTAAAGTAGCGATCGAGCAGCATCCGACAGCCATCAACAACGGGGGGCAAGATCAGCTGGTGTTGCTCTAGATCTTGCCAGGTCATGGGTTGAACGGGTTCAGCTTGGGGTGGCATCAACACCAAGTAGCGATCGCGCAGTAGCTCCCAGCTTTCAAAGTCTTTATCGGCGGGCAGATAGGTAAAGCCCACATCGGCGTGGCCTTGGCGCACCGCTTCATTGACTGCGGTGAAGTGAGGGTGCTCCTGCAGGACCACCTGCAGGCCGGGGTGGGTGCTCTGTAATTGCTGAATGACTTCGGGCAAGACATGGGTGGCAACGCTGCGGAAGCTGGCCACCCGCACCTGACCTTCGGTGCCGCCCCTGGCCGCTTCGGCTTTTTGGGTGATGGCCTCCAGGTTATGCAAGACTTGGCGGGCTTCGGCGGTGATGTCTTCACCAAGGGGGGTGAGGGTGGCTCCTTGGTTGCCTCGGTTGAGCAGCACAACGCCGAGCTGGTCTTCGAGGGTGGCGATCGCGTGGCTAATGGAGGACTGAGACATATCGAGTTCCAGGGCCGCCTGACTAAAGGTGCCCGCATCGGCGATCGCCACCAGCGCCCTAAGCTGCGAAACCTTTAGTCGATAGGGATTGATCACACCCATGGCAATTCCCAAGCCTCGGGACAATTTTAGAGCCTAAGTCAAGGTGGAGGGAGTCAGGGGGCTGGGGAGCGGAGGGGCGAGGGTGGTGCTGCTTAGCCGATAAGATCCCTGGTTTCTTGAAGTTGACCAGTAACGATGTGGATGATCCGGTAGAAACCAGGGATCTGGGGCATGCCCGGAATCGTCAACAATTTTTGACGCGCTGCACGCGTAAGGCAAATTACGCTGAGGAACGTGACGCGCGCGGGCAAGAGAACAAAAAGGCTAAGCCCTAGGGGCAGTAGCTTGCTTCCGCGGAGCGGTACAACACACACGAAAACCAATAAAGTCGTCGTGCTCCTCGGCATCGCCGTTGCTGCGAGACGCAGAGCGGCAATCCCTCGGATGGTCGAACCAGGAACCGCTACGTAGAATGCGCCATGCCTGAGTGCCACCTGTTACCCAGGCACTGCCATCGCTGGGCGCTCCTTTATAGTTGGGATGCCACACATCCTGGCACCATTCCCAGACATTGCCATGCATGTCATAGAGGCCAAAACCGTTGGCCGAGAAGTTGCCGACCGAGGTTGTCTTCTCGCGGTACGTTCCCTTGTTACCGTTGCCGTAGATGTAGTTGGCGTCGTAGTTGACCTGGTCGGGGCTAATGGTGTTGCCAAAGTGAAACGGAGTATCAGTTCCGGCACGGCAGGCATATTCCCACTCAGCTTCGGTGGGTAACCGCATAGGGTGGCCATGGTGAGAGGACAAGCGATTGCAAAATTCTAAGGCTTCATACCAGCTCACCTGTTCCACCGGCAGATCGTCTCCCTTGAAATTGGCCGGATTAGGCGACAAATGTCGCTCTACGTCATCCAAAAGTGACACGGCTCGCCATTGCCGTTGGGTTACCGGGTACTTACCCATACAAAACGGTGGAACAGTGACCTTATGCTGAGGACTTTCATCTTCATCCCGCTCTAATTCATCATCGGGAGCCCCCATCCAAAAACGTCCGCCAGGAATGTAGACCATTTCCAAGGTAATGCCGCTCCCCAAATCGAGGTTGAAATCTACATTGCTTGCTGGTGGGGCTGGTGGTTCTGATATAGGTGCCGACGAAGGAGTAGAAGTTTGAACAGGTGTTTTTGGTGGCGAGAGGTGTAATTTTTCAAGTGCCTCAGGCACAATAGCTTCCAGCGTTTCCAGAAAAACGGCTAAGCCACATCCGGTTGGGCTTTCCACCCATTGCAAGAGGGCGCTGGAGCGATTGCCTTGGGCGCTGAAGTTGGAGGGAATCAGGTAGGCAGGCGCGGCAATTGCAAATACCAATTTTTCAAAATCTGGCTGCATCAGCGCATTGACCAGATCTATCAATTTCAGCCGCTGGAGGGGAGATAAGGACTCGGACATGCGCTGGGCAATGGAGCGAAGATGACTGAGCTAAGGCGAATTCTGAAAATAAGGATATACCGCTGAAACAACACCGGCCGTTTGGGCACCTCTTGTGGGTGCCCTCATCACCGATCGGATCGCCTGCCGGTCGGACTCTATCCAACCGGTTGAACCGGTGGCTATGTGGGAGATCTCGGAAGGCAGGCACAAGACCAGTCCCTACGGGTATCGTTGCTAACGCCACTGCCGATCCGATCGCGGATCCAGCCATTGCAATACCAAATCTTGAAGCTGCTGCAGATCGCGGGTCAGCTCTTGTTTCACAAACTGCCCCACCGCATCCAACGCGCTAAAGCTACTGCCCGGTCGCCAGGGCGGGTCTTGCACCAGGGGGGTGGTGTGGGTCCCCGGCATGATTTGCACTTCAGTAAAGTCTGGAAATTTGCGTACCAGCACCTCTGACAGGGCGCGGGTTTGGTCAATGTCGTCCCGGCGAAACTTCACCAGCAGGTTGCGGCCCACCTCGTAGCGATCGCGAATAATCCCCAGGGTCGCAGCGGGGGAGGGGGTGAACTCTACCCTGAGACTGGGGGACATGGCCATCACCTGATCCAGCAGCGGGATGGAGCGTTTGGCCGAGTAATTATTAAACGCCATCAGCAGGTTGCCTGCCCGTTGCCCGTCATAGAGGCTGTTCAGCAGCAAATGCACCTTGCAGCCCATGCTGTGACCGATGCCATAAATCGGTAGGTCCCGGCCCTGCAGCACTCGGTTTTGCAGGTAATGCATGGCTTGACCAAAGGTAATGTGGACCTCTTGGGCGATCGCCCGGTGGTCAAAGGTATTGATAAACGGCGTGGCGACGATCAAATACCCTTGCTTGGCGACGGTTTCGAGCAGTTGCCGGTAGGTGAGGTGAGGGGCCGAGGCCACAAACGCCCCCCCTAAAAAATGTACGATTGCAATCGGTCGGGGGGGGATAAGCAGCCAATTACCTGAAACCTCTCGCCATTTCATAGGGCAGCGCAACTCTCGATCTAAAACCGGTCCCCTAACCTTAACGAACCTGCCTGCCTTAACAAACCAAGAAAAGTTGCTCTGAGTGATTGAGGGATCGTCTAGGATTTTGCTTGAGCCCATAGAAGCTGTAGCTGATAATGGGTTCTGAGCAAAAAAAGTATCCCCCTCCGGCTGTGACAGACCCTAAAAGCTACAAAGACACCGTCCTCCTGCCCAAAACCACCTTCGAGATGCGGGCCAATGCCACCCGGCGGGAACCAGAGATTCAGCAGTTTTGGGCTGAGCACAACATCTACGAGCATCTGGCCGAAACCAATCCGGGCGAGCCCTTTGTGCTCCATGACGGGCCTCCCTATGCCAACGGCGACCTGCACATTGGCCACGCCCTCAACAAAATTCTCAAAGACATCATCAACAAGTACCAGATCCTGCGGGGCCGTAAGGTCCGGTACATCCCTGGCTGGGATTGCCATGGCTTGCCGATTGAGCTGAAGGTCTTGCAGGCCATGGACCGCGACACCCGCGCTCAGCTCACCCCGATCAAACTGCGGAAAAAGGCCAAGGCGTTTGCCCTCAAAACCGTAGATCGCCAGCGCGAGGGCTTTAAGCGCTACGGCGTCTGGGGTGACTGGGATGCCCCCTACATGACCCTGCAGCCAGAATACGAAGCCGCTCAAATCGCCGTCTTTGGGGAAATGTACCTGAAGGGCTACATCTACCGGGGCCTCAAGTCCGTTCACTGGAGCCCCACCTCTCAGACTGCCCTGGCCGAAGCCGAGCTTGAATATCCCGAAGGCCACACCTCCCCCAGCATCTACGCCGCCTTCCCCATGGTGAGCGCGTCCGCAGCTGCCCAGGCAACGCTATCCCCCTATCTCGACAAGCTGGGGGTCGCCATCTGGACCACCACTCCCTGGACGATTCCTGCCAACTTGGCGGTGGCGGTGAATGGCGAACTCACCTATGCCGTGGTGGAAGTAGCCAGTGGCGAACCGTTCCAGTACCTATTGATTGCGAAGGATTTGTACGATCGCCTCAGCCAAGTTTTCGGCACCGAACTCACCGTCAAAGCAGAAATCAAAGGGGAAGATCTCGATGGCTGCACCTATCGCCACCCTCTGCAAGACCAACTCCCCACCGACAAGCGGGGCGACACCAGTCCTATCATCATCGGTGGCGACTACATCACCACTGAGTCTGGGACGGGCCTGGTCCACACTGCTCCCGGCCATGGTCAAGAAGACTTTCAGGTGGGGCAGCGCTACGGGTTAGACGTGCTCTGTCCAGTGGATGAGCGCGGCACCATGACCGAGGAGGCCGGTCCCTTTACGGGGCTAAACGTGCTCAAGGATGCCAACCCTGCCGTGATTGAGGCGTTGGAAAAGGCCGGTGCTCTGCTCAAGCATGAGCCCTACGTGCATAAATATCCCTACGACTGGCGCACTAAAAAGCCGACGATCTTTCGAGCCACCGAGCAGTGGTTTGCCTCCGTGGAAGGATTTCGGGATGAAGCCCTGAGCGCCATCCGCGAGGTGAAGTGGGTGCCTGCTCAAGGGGAAAATCGGATCACGCCGATGGTGGGCGATCGCAATGATTGGTGCATCTCCCGCCAGCGCACCTGGGGCATGCCCATCCCGGTTTTTTATGACAATGAGACCGGCGAGCCGTTGATCAACGCCGACACCCTGGCCCACATTCAGGCCCTGTTTGCCGAGAAGGGCTCCGATGCCTGGTGGGAGCTGGACGAAACTGAACTGCTGCCCGAACCCTACTGCAGCGATGGTCGCACCTATCGCAAAGGCACCGACACCATGGACGTGTGGTTTGATTCGGGCTCCTCTTGGGCGGCGGTGGCGAAGCAGCGTGCTGGCTTGAATTATCCCGTTGACCTTTACTTAGAGGGATCCGACCAGCATCGGGGTTGGTTCCAGTCCAGCCTGCTCACCAGCGTGGCGGTGAATGGCTGCGCCCCCTACAAACAGGTGCTCACCCACGGCTTCACCTTGGATGAGCAAGGCCGCAAGATGAGCAAGTCGATCGGCAATGTGGTGGATCCCAAAGTCGTGATCGACGGGGGCAAAAACCACAAGCAAGAGCCCCCTTACGGGGCCGATGTGCTGCGCCTTTGGGTGTCTTCGGTGGACTATTCCTCCGATGTGCCCCTGGGGAAAAACATCCTCAAGCAGATGGCGGATGTGTATCGCAAGATTCGCAACACCGCCCGCTTTTTGCTGGGGAACATCCACGACTACGACCCAGCAAAAGATGCCGTGCCCTACGACCAACTCCCCGAGCTGGATCGCTACATGCTGCACCGCATCACTGAAGTGTTTACCGAAGTGCAGGATGCCTTTGATAGCTACCAGTTCTTCCGGTTCTTCCAAACTGTGCAAAATTTCTGCGTGGTGGACCTGTCTAACTTTTACTTAGATATCGCCAAGGATCGCCTTTATATCAGCGCCGCCGATTCCCCCCGTCGCCGCAGTTGCCAGACGGTGCTGGCGATCGCAATCGAGAACCTGGCCAAGGCGATCGCCCCAGTGCTTTGTCACATGGCCGAAGACATCTGGCAAAACCTTCCCTATTCGGTAAACCAAACCTCGGTGTTTGAGGCCGGTTGGTTCAACCTAGAGGCTCAGTGGCAACAGCCCCAACTATCAGCGCGCTGGCAGCAGCTCCGCACGATTCGCCAAGAGGCGAATAAGGTGCTGGAGCAGGCCCGCACGGCTAAAGAACTGGGCTCGTCCTTAGAGGCAAAAGTGCTGCTCCATGCGGCGGATTTAGATCTGCGACAGGCTTTAACGACCATGAACCCAGCCGATGCTGTTGCCCCAGGCAATGCCCATGTGGATGAACTGCGCTACCTAATGTTGGTTTCCCAAGTTGAGGTATTGGACAGCCCCGATGCCTTGCAAGGGTTGCCCTACAACAGTGAGGCTAATTGGCTCGGGATTGGGGTGGTCAAGGCCGACGGTCACAAGTGCAATCGCTGTTGGAACTACTCCACCCGTGTGGGCAAATCAGCAGAGGATCCCACCCTTTGCGATCGCTGTGTCGAAGCTCTGCAGGGCCAGTTTTAGCACCTGCCCATCTCCTCAGTCGTCTCCCTTGGCGAGGGGATTGCGTAGGGGCGCATAGCTGTGCGCCCCTACCAGGCACTAGGACTTCAGCCTTAAGGCTCGGAAGGATTATTCGGCAATGGCTTAGATCGAATCACCGATTGGGTTCTGAGCTTCACCGAGGCCCCATGGGACGGTAAGCCCTCTGCCTGGGTCAGCACATCAATGGCCCCAGCCACGTTGTGAAGGGCGATTGACGAATACTGAATCAAGCTGGAATGCTTCATAAAGGTCTCGGTGCTCAGGGCCGAAGCATAACGCGCAGCCCCTGAAGTCGGGAGGGTGTGATTGGGACCCGCCAGATAATCACCCACCGCTTCCGGGGTGGAATGGCCCAAGAAAATCGCCCCGGCATGGCGAATGCCCTCCAGGATTGCCCAGGGATCATCCACCTCCAGTTCTAGGTGCTCTGGGGCAAATTCGTTGGAGAGCTTCACCGCCGTTTCTAAGGTGTCCACCACAATTGCTGCCCCATAGTGGGCAATGGATTTCTCAGTCAGGGTTTGTCGGGGGTGATCCTGAAGCTGCCGCACTACCTCATCAGCCACCTGCTGCGCCAGGTGACTGTCCGTTGTAATTAGGATGGCCGCAGCCAGGGGATCATGTTCTGCTTGGGCTAACAGGTCTGCCGCCACGTGAATCGGATTGGCGCTGCGATCGGCAATCACCAGCACCTCTGAAGGGCCCGCCAGGGAGTCAATGCCCACGGTGCCAAAGACTTGTTTTTTGGCCAGGGTCACATAAATATTGCCCGGTCCGGTGATCACATCCACGGACGGAATTGTTTCAGTGCCGTAGGCCAGGGCGGCGATCGCCTGCGCCCCGCCCACCCGATAAATCTCCGTTACGCCCGCCTCTTGGGCGGCCACCAGTACCGCTGGGTTCAGAGTTTTGTCTGGACCCGGCGGGGTCACCATCACAATGCGCGGCACCCCAGCCACCTTGGCCGGAATCGCATTCATCAACACCGTACTGGGATAGGCCGCTCGTCCCCCAGGGATATAGAGACCGGCTCGATCCACAGCCGTGTAGCGCTTGCCCAGCACCACATCCCCCTCAAACGACACCCAGCTCTTCGGAGTGCGCTGGCGATGAAAAGCTTCAATATTTTGATGGGCTAAGCGAATCGCATCAATTAGCTCCTTCGAGACCTGCTGGTAAGCCGCATCCAACTCGGCACCGGTGACTTTCAGCTCAGCCGCGGTCAGCACCTGCTGGTCAAAATCCGCCGTGTACTGCAAGAGCGCATCATCTCCCTTGCGACGCACGGTCTGCAGCACCTCTCGAACCGTGGCCTCTTTATGGAAAACCTGGTCGTTATGGGTGCGAGCACAAATGCGTTGCAGCTCTGCTTGAGCTTCGGTTAGCTGATGAATAATGCGCAGCATCTGGCAGAAAACCTACTCAGTGAAATCGGAAAAACACCCAATACCCCTTAAGAACTTAGCTGACGGCACCTTTGGTAAATCCAAATTAGATCGAGGCTGGGAATTTGTACCTCTAGCTTAACGTGCTTTTTTAGCCAAGGAGATCCGGGGATATCCTTGACTACAAAGGGTTACGCCCGATAATGCTGGATCCCTATCTGATGGGAACTAGAGGGAACCCGCATCGCTATTAGCTGGCAACTGCTGCAAAAACTGTTGCAAACGCCAGAGCTGAGCTGTATGCGCCAAATTCAGGGGTAGCAGCGATACCCCTTCCAGTCGGGACTGTACCCAACCATCCCCCCACTGCCATTCATGAAACCCATCCACTGCCCCTGCAACCAACAGGCGGCAACGGTGGTCCGAGATCTGATTGACCTGGTGATACAGCGTCATTGTCCCCAAGTGACTGGTAAAGGATACGCCTTGCTCCAATACTTCGGGGACTCCTTCAGAGAAGGTTTGAGGCCAGAGCCACTGGCGAAAGCACTCGGGGCGAACCAAGCTGCGTTGAATGTCTGCGGCGGCGACCGCCACCTCGATCCGAATGGCGCTATCTTGAAAAGTCCCAAACATGGGTCGCGATCACTAAATTTGTTAGGTGCCCTTCAAGTATGCCGGTTATCCCCAGGCAACCGAAATCTGTTGCCCTTCGGAATGCCCTCAAATCTCATTACAATGACAAACGTTATGAAATAAGCCCCATCAACTTAAAACCTTGGGCCTTTAACATGAGGCAGGTTTGGATGGGGCGGTTTACGTAGGGGCAGATTTATGGCAGACCAATTGATTCGAGCAACAGCAGCCGACGGGGGCATTCGAATTGTTGGGGTTGTCACCACTGAATTGGCCCAAATTGCCCGCCAACGCCACGGCCTCTCTTACGTGGCGACAGTGGCTCTGGGGCGAGCTATGTCCGCTGGGTTGCTGCTGGTCTCCAGCATGAAGCGGCCTCAATCTCGGGTGAACCTGCGCATTCAAGCAGAAGGGCCGTTAGGCGGGCTCTTAGTGGATGCCGGTTTAGACGGCACGGTGCGGGGCTATGTCGATCATCCCACCGTCGAAATTGCCCCCAATGACGCAGGTGGATTAGATGTCGGCGGAGCTCTGGGCCGAACGGGGCGTTTAACGGTAGTGCGCGATGTTGGCTATGGCCAGCCCCACTCCAGCACTGTAGAGCTGGTCTCAGGTGAAATTGGCGAAGATGTCACCTATTATTTGGCGACCTCAGAACAAACGCCCTCTGCCCTGGTGCTTGGGGTCCTGATGGGGGTTGAGGGCGTCGAAGCTTCGGGAGGGCTGTTGCTGCAGGTGATGCCTAAGGCCGCCCGAGATGAGTCTTTGATTACCCTGCTGGAGTCCCGGATGGCCCATCTGGCCGATTTCTCCGCCCAGTTACGGGCTCAAAAAACCTTGCCAGACATCATTGAAGCCTTGGTTGGCGATTTAGGACTTTCTCTGTTGTCAGGGGAGCAACCGGTGCAGTTTCGGTGCCCCTGTTCCCGTAGCCGCATGTTGGGAGCCCTGAAAATGCTGGGCACCGAGGAGTTACGCGAAATGATTGAAGAAGACCATGGCGCAGAAGCCACCTGTCATTTCTGCAACGAGATCTATACCGTCAGTGAGGAAGAGTTATCTCAGCTGATCGAGACGTTACAAGCAGAACCCTCTAGTTTGTCTCGCTGAGAGTGGAGCATTTTAAAAATTGTCCTGCTTAGTCGCCCACTCCAAGAGAAGCCGCTGTCGCGTCTACACCCCCAAGCCCTAGCTCCTTTGGAGCGGCTGCGCCTATGGGCAGGCTCCGCCAACGGTCCCCCTCTCCCAGAAATGGGCGTAGCGCTGTGCGCTTCTCGCAGAGTGGGCCAGTCGTACAGGATAGCTTTTAGGTTGGAATACTCTACCTAAAAACTCATCTGAATTACCTAAGAGGCTGTTTGAAAAGGGGGTAATCCAGATCTTGAATGATATTGAAGTCCGCCCGCAGACTGGCTGAAAGTTGCCTATTCCGGATAATCCATGTTGCCAAACGTAATCCAAATAAATTTCCAAACAGCCTCTAATGGGTCTATTCAGCTTGGGAGGATTCGTCCGGTATTGCTTCAGGGTTTTCTGAAACGAGGGGGCGAATATCTAACTGACTTCCGACAGTAATATCTAATTCTGCTGCCCGCTCTCCTCGCAGCTCAATCACCGCATCGACTGCCACACCTGCTGGACCATAGGTGGGACAGGGACTTGTGGTACAAGGGGGAACATTAGCGGCAATATCCACCACCACCCCATCTCGAATAAAAATCATATCTAGGTTGATCTCGACGTTACGCATCCAAAAGCTGACGGGTCGAGGTGGATCAAAGGGGAACAGCATGCCCCGATCATCCGGCAATGAAGTCCGGTGCATTAGTCCTAAGGCTTGCTGTTGGGGAGTTTCGGCAACTTCTAGACTGATCACATAGCCATCTTCTAGCTCAACCTCTGCAGACACAGGCAAAATCTGTCCTGGGGTTGCTGATGCTTCTGGCTCTCTGGTTTCCAGAAGTTCAGGAGGAATCTCAGGTGAAGTGGAGGTTTCGATGGGTTCGGGCGTCACGGGGGCGGCACAACTAATACTGACCAGCCCTAAAATGCCTAAGGCCCAGATAGCGACTTGGCGGGAGAACCGCCCCAGAGCTTGATTTAGATTGAGTCGTCGCTGCACCATTGCTTCTTGTTCCGCTAACTTTCTCGCAGGACGTAACCTACACCGCGAACGGTTTGAATCAACCGCTTATCGTGATCGCTATCGATCTTGAGACGTAGGTAACGCACATACACTTCAATGACGTTGGATTCTCCCATAAAGTCATAGCCCCAAACGTTTTCTAAAATCTGTTCTCGGGTGAGCACCTCTCGGGGATGTTCCATCAAATATCGCAAAAGCTCAAACTCTTTCATGGTGAGGTCAATAATGCGATGGTTGCGAATCGCGGTGCGGTTGCCCAAGTCTAAGGTCAATTCGCCAAACCGCAGTTGCTCAGCCACCACATCCCCAGGCTTGAGGTAGGTTTGCACAATATTTAAAAAAGACTCGGCTCGGTAGGGTTTGAGGCAGTAGTCGTCTGCCCCAGACTCTAAGCAGGCAATACGATCGTCGAGAGTGTCTCGGGCCATACAGAGCAAAATCGGGTTAAAAATACCGACCGATCGCAGTTGCTGACAGACGGCAAGGCCCGAGTCACTGCCCAGCAACCGATCTACGACAATGAGCGCAGGCTTGAGGCGATGCGCCTGAGCCACACCCGTTTCACTCTCTTTGACCGTCACAACTTCGTAGCCCGCCTCAACCAGGTCTCGACCCATACGCCCAGAGAGATCATCGCTAGCCATAATCAAAAGCACTTGCGGATGGGCTAATGGTGCATTGTTATCCATAAATGAAGCCGTGGCTGAAGGAAAATCTAGGGCGCGTCATCAACTACGGGTGAGAGCCTTGCTGGGCAAGTTGACCGCGCCCATTTCTATAATATTGATGAGAGCTGAAACCATTGCAACACAAGGATCCTAGTTTTAATTAATAACAGCCCCTAGTCAAGACGAGGCTCTCAAACTGTTGATTGCCGCAATTATAGTGCTTCAGGCCCACTTGCTTATTGCCAATTAGAATCAGAGTGCCTACTGTGTAACAGTTACAGCCCCTAACGGTATTACAAGCGCGGACGTGACCCTGCTTGTCCAGCAAGGTTTTCACTGGCGATAGATGATATGCCCATGTCGCAGGCTTTCTGGCCCCAGCTATGTATCCAATGCAGGCTCCACCTCAGAAACTGTAAGTTTTTCATCTTGAATAGAGAGTTTGCCCGATTGGCCCATTGATAATAGAGATAGCCGGTTCGGTTGTATTTTATGGACGCTTTCTCACCAGTACCGCCATCGTGGGCTGAAACGGCTCGCCATGCCTATGGATTTGTGTGCCCTAGCTGTGGCGCGACAGCATCCCAGGCCAAAGCCGTGTGGATTAACCGGAGGGCACCGGTCTATACCCCGGAACAGCGACGCAAGTGGCAAGAGTTTTATCACTGCGGCGAATGTGGCACAGCCTGGTGGGGATGGAGCAGCGATCGCCCCCCCACTCCTGGCTTAGAAGATGATGACACCGAATCTCTGACTGACCCATGACCATTGTGGTGTTCGGTAGCCTGAATATGGATTTGGTGGTGCGATCGCCCCGACTCCCACAACCAGGGGAAACCCTTTTAGGCACAACATTTGAAACAGTGCCGGGGGGCAAGGGGGCCAATCAAGCCGTGGCGGCGGCTCGATTAGGGGCAACCACTCATCTAATCGGTCGGGTGGGGGCCGATGACTTTGGCCATCGCCTACGCCATGGCTTAGCGGTTGCCAAAGTAGGGGCTGACGGCATCATTGTGGACAATGCGGCCCATACGGGGGTTGCTAGCCTTACAGTTGCCGCCAATGGCAGTAATCAAATTGTGGTGGTGCCAGGGGCCAATGGGCGGGTTGATCATACCGATATTGCGCATCTGAAGCCTTACTTGGCCGAGGCGAGTGCCCTATTGATGCAGTTTGAAATTCCCTTGGCTACGGTAACGGCTGCAGCTCAGCTAGCCCATGATGCTGGGGTGACCGTAATTGTGGATCCGGCTCCGGCCCCCGCTGAGTTTCCCGCGGCCCTCTATCAGCACACCGATATTTTGACCCCTAACCAGATTGAGGCCAGTCAGTTATTAGGTTCGACGATTGAAACGATCGCCCAGGCTCGACAGGCGGCCCAGGTTTTGCAGCAGCGAGGGGTCGGCACCGTGATCATTACCCTGGGCGGACAAGGGGTCGTCTGCGCCACCGCTACAGAGGTCTTTGAGCAGCCCGCTTTCGCCATCGAGGTGGTGGATACAGTGGCGGCGGGGGATGCCTTTAATGGGGGGCTGGCGGTGGCTTTGGCAGAAGGGAAGCCCCGGCGGGCGGCGATCTCTTGGGCCAGCGCCACTGCGGCATTAACCGTGACTCAACCCGGTGCTCAACCGGCTTTGCCAACGCGATCCCAGGTTGAGGCTTTTCTGGCTAATCCCCCCCAACACTGATCGGAGTCTCCACAATTTCGGCTCGGGTCAAAATCACCCCATCTAAAGAGGCCCCTGCGATTTCGACAAAGTAGAGCTTGGCCTCGGTTAGATTGGCCTCATCAAGGGTTGCATTCGTCAGATTCGCATGGGTCAAAAAGGCCTGGGTCAGATCCGCTCCAGTCAGATTTGCCCCTTCTAAATCGGCCCCTTCGAGATTCGCTTCAGTCAGATTTGCACCGGTCAAGTCAGCCTGACGTAAATCGGCCCCAATCAAATGATTTTGACTTAGGTCAGCACCGGTTAAATCACAGCCAAAACAATGGCCGGTAATATTCAGGCGCTGTACATCTAAAGGATTTTCAGCTGAAGCTGGTAAAGCTACGGCTAGGGGCATGGCTAAGGCCAGTGCCGTCATCATTAAGCGTTTCATAAATTAACCTCCGTCACTCAATTACAGAGAGGGTGGATGGTTAAATACCGCTGTTGGAGGAGATTTTCCAGGTGTCTTTTTGCCTGTTAGACCTAATCTTGAATGAAGATGTATTAAGCCTTGCCGCCAAGACGAATTCAGTTGATCTGAGTTGTCTCTAAAGGATCTCAAACATCTGGAGAAATAATCTCCTTGATCGATACAGTTAACCGTTAAGACAGATGTCCTAAACACGATTCATAGCCAAGCGAGACACGAAGATTTAACTTGACGTTGAATCGATCAAAAATGGGGTTCAATCAGGCTTATTTTCGGCCGGACATCAATCTCAACCCTCATGACTTTCATGATGCCAGAGGATTGAAATTGAACGGATCGGTTAACCGTCAACTGATAGCGTTCTTTAAATTATCTTAGGGCTCTGATGCATTCAGGCGATCGCGCCATTCGGCATCCAGTTTCTCAGATTGCTCAATGTCTTGGTCAGTCAAATCTTTCTCAGTGGTGTAGGCCAAATCGTCTTTCGTCACCACCGTTTCTGACACGAACTGCTGGGCGTACTCGATTTTTTCGGTCACGGCCCCTTCCAGACGATTGAGGGTTGTAGCGCGCGCTTGTCTAAGCTCGTTTTGACCGGTGATTTTACTATTCTGGCGCTGCACCCAGAAGTAACGGACCGCAGGAATCGTCAGAAACGCCACCCCATAGGCCAGCAACAAACCATAGATACTGTAGACAAACCCGACGAGGCCGCCCAACTCTGCCACCAAGCTGCCATTGTCAGCCAGCATTACCCCCAACACAATTGCACCAATGCAATTAAACAGACCGAGTCCGATCGCGATCGCAAGCTGGTTGCCGCTAGCCTGACTAAACTTCCAGGGGGTTGCTTTTAGGTAAGCCGCCACCGACTTACGGGCTTGATTTTGAGCCGTCACCTGCAATTCAGGAAAGTGATAAATAATGTGGCCCTGGGGGCTAACCTCTGGGACACCATTAAATCGGGTTAAGACCGGCAGCATGTAGTCTTCATCTTCTGCAGCCCAGCCTTCACCCACATCATCTAGATAAGGGGCAATCTGCTCTGCAGCCACCGCCCCACCTTGATTGCGAATCACCGTGCCAATGGTTTTCCAACGATGCTCCTCTAGCTCGGCATTGGGGTCCCCATCACCGAACAAGAAAGAAAAGATCGATTCCAAGAAGTTCATCTCGTTTTCTGGGCCAGATCCTTGGAATTTGGGTTGGGAGCGCCGCCGCCGATGACCATTAAAGTCAAAGATATAGAACAGATCCCCAAACCAGAATCGAGGCATAAAAACCATCCCGCCCCCGCCAGAGCGACTGGAACGATTATCATCCCGCTGGGAAGAACTAGCGGCAATCATCAAAGCAATAATCGCTGCCACGATCAGCAAGATCGAGAGAATCAGGATAATGCCGAAAGAAATCCGAATCAAGTAAAACAGCACCCGCCAGATCTTTTGCCAGGTTTCCCGAAACCGTAAGCGCCAGAACCGATTACGCAAAATCGTGCGGAAGTTTTGCGGAAACTCATAGGCAATTTCCCCTGCCTCAGAGACCTGGAGATGGGCTTGGGTATCCGCCGCTAGGGCAATTAGCCCTTGCTGGGCCACTGCCAAACTGAGTCCTGCCTTCGTTGCGACATCTCCCACCGTGACCCGGTAGTCCAAGGACTCAACGGCGGTCATGACAGCGGTATCCAGTGCCATAGGTGCTCCTTACTTACCCGATGAATTTTGCTAAGGGCAAAATCCGCTCTGTAACCCAGTATAGAGAGCGGCTAAAGTCGGCCCATAGCCAAAATGGTCCGGTGGGGTACGGAAAACCCAACACCAGACCATTGCTGCGATTCTTCAAGCGAAGCGACTCGGCTCCTAGCTGCGCTTACCCAGGACCTGATCTCGTAAAGAAACCACGTTTTCGGTTAATTCCTGACGATTTGAATCTTTGAGCAAGAACCGATACACAAACCAACCGGCATAAACGAGACCTACCAACTCAAAGGTGGGTGCCAAAAGCGGAATTTCATTAATCGTGTTCAAGATGGCAAGCACCAACTTAACGGACACCACAGCCCCCAGAATCAGGCCAACGGTGATCAAAGGTCGTTGATATTCTTTAAAAAACTCGGTCACATAGTCAGGCAAGTTGGCAAGGATGCCAGAAACCCTGTCCCAAATCACTTGGATTTGCTCGGTTGTGTCAGCGCTGCCTGTATCCGCTGGCGTTGGTTCAACGCCGGGATTGGATTCAGAGACGGTGGAGTCGGATTCAAAATCTGTAGTCATATCTACCAGTGGAAACGCATCATTCTGAATAGCAATTACGGTGCCTGTTAAAGATGGCTGCCGGTCAGCAAAACTGGGGAATATCTTATGTGAGTATGACCGGTTTGCTCTGCAGCAAAGGCCAATGGAAGGACTGGCAGGGCCTTTAACGATTTTGAACGGTGGCTCGAAAAGGAGGCTCAGTAGGGAGATATCGACAATATCGTTAGGGTTAACGAAACGGGTCGAATTCTCTTAAGCCAGTCAGATAACGTCGGGTCATCCATTGCTTTTTCAAGCTATTTCTTAAAGAGATAGCAGAGTATAGTCCGAAACGAATGGATTTTCAAACTGACTTTAGACCTTGATCACGCCTCGTTACACCCCTCAACTAATCCAATAAAATTCCTTCAGCGGAGAAACCTCTGGATATAGTCTGTTACAGTCTCCAACCCAGATAAATTAAATCTTGGCCGCGTCCATAACTGGAATTCTTCCGTGGAGAAAGCTACAGGTTTCAAGCTGGACGCGGCATAGCTCCACTACAATGCTAAGCACGCAATTGGGTGGAGGTTAAGGGCGTATCGAGACCATCTATGGCCAACTTAAAGGTCTAAAACCGAGCCAGCTTAAACAGCTTCAGCGGCTTTATCACGAGCGCCTGCCAGGGGATCGCTTTACCACGAGCGAATTTGCCCAGCGCTTAGCCGCCATTAGTACGGACTTGGATTTGCCCCTGTGCGTCTATCTCTATCGCCGGGGTCAGGTCT
>ERZ1740060.224-NODE-224-length-43158-cov-8.663736_pt1 | contig 43158 bp, 34 predicted proteins | sample MGYA00581743_ERZ1740060 | MGnify/ENA primary metagenome ERZ1740060 (study PRJEB43018, sample SAMN04849235) | marine metagenome | isolation source: floating plastic debris | place: Pacific Ocean | collected 2008-08-27 | study: EMG produced TPA metagenomics assembly... | reverse complement strand
AATGAGACTCACCTATTCAAAGGGGTTGCAGGACTTTTCTGCACCACTAAGGGTGCATTGCCAGAAGTGATGTGCTACCCAGGCCAAATGAGTCAAGTGTTTATGAATCTAATTGCCAATGCCATTGATGCCTTGGATGAATCCTTCTTGCAGGGTAAATACTTAGAAGATAAACCCAAGATCGAAATTACGACTCAAGCCACCCCAGAAAGCAAGGTTGCGATTGAAATTCAGGACAACGGTATGGGTATCCCTGAGGATACTCAAGAAAAAATCTTTGAGCCACTATTTACGACCAAGCCCGTTGGTCAAGGAACAGGTTTAGGGTTGGCGATCGCCAATCAAATTGTGGTGGAAAGACATCAGGGTAATCTTCAGGTGAATTCTCAAATGGGGCAAGGAACGACATTTGTGATGGATGTCCCTCTGAAGTAACCCATAGAGCAGTCTCTAGTCTTTGATCAGGTCGTCAACCATGAAAGACTTACTACGGAATTCGATGATGAAATCACCTCGCTTGGCGATGATTGGTGGGCTCGCAGGCGCGATGTTGTTTGCGATCTCGAGCTGTCAACCCACTGGGGCACCGCCAGAGCAGCCTGCTCAGCAGACCCAATCTCCCCAAGCCCCGCAACGCTTTGATGGCATTACGATTCGTATCTTGACTTTCGATGGCCCAATAGGTAGTACCGTCGCTAGCCATGCCCAAGCTTTTGAGGACCAAACCGGAGCCACGGTTGAAATTGAAACCGTGCCCTTTGGCGAAATCTATAGTGCCACATTGCAGGATCTCGCCAAAGAGACCCCCGGGTACGATGCTGTGTTTTTTGTATCCCAGTGGCTAGCTGACTATGCCGCACCAGGTTACCTGCTGGATTTGAGTGAATGGGTTAATACAGATACGGCCCTGCAGTGGGATGATGTTGCCCCGTTTTATCGAAACTTTGCCGCAACGTATCAAGAACGCATTTACGGCATACCGGTGGATGGTGACTATCACATGGTCTACTACCGCACGGATTTGCTAGAAGCTGCGGGCTTGGATGTCCCTAAAACCTGGGAAGACTACCTGGCTATCGCCCAGCAGTTCCATGGTCAAGATTTCACAGGGGACGGACAAGCCGACTATGGCTCTTGCATCGCCAAACAACCGGACCATGCCGGTCATTGGATGTTTGGCTCCATTGCTGCGGCTTATTTGCAAAGTGGGGGCACGGCCCAAGGTGCATTCTTTGACCCCAACACCATGGAGCCCCTCGTCAACAATGCCGCCTTTGCAAAAGCCTTAGAGATTTATAAGCAAACCAATGCCTATGGTCCCCCCGATGAGCAGACCTACGAAGTCGGGCAGATCATGGACATGACTGTGTTGCAAAACTGCGCCTTGACCATTTTTTGGGGAGATATTGCTCCCCTCGCCGTGGGCTCAGAGACCCAGCTTAAGGACACCGTTGGCACCGTAATGTTACCTGGCAGCAAGGAGGTGCTTGATCGTGAAACCGGTGATCTCGTCGCCTGCGATAAATTTACTTGTCCCCACGCGATCGATGGCATTAACCATGCCCCCTACGCCGCCAATATTGGCTGGTCAGGGGGCATTAACGCCAAGACTTCTCCAGAGGTGGCGGCGGCTAGCTATGCCTTCATCTCCTACATCAGTCAGCCAGAACGCTCCAATATCGACGTTGCCCAAGGGGGTTCAGGCTTTAATCCCTACCGGATTTCCCATTTCGCCGACCGAGAAGTCTGGATAGAAGCTGGCATGAGTCCAGAGGTGGCCAGCCGCTATTTAGGGGCTATTAGCGCCAGCCTGAATAGCCTAAATATGGTGCTGGATTTAACGATTCCTCAGGCCGGTCGGTATCAACAAGAGGTGCTAGATGATGCCCTCACTGCATTCTTGAGAGACGAAATCAGCCGGGATGAGGCGATCGCCCAAATTGAGCAGGGCTGGAATGCCATCACCGATGAAATTGGCCGAGAGCAACAGCTTCAAGCCTATCGCAACAGTCTTGGCTTATAGGGCAAATCTCGCCATGGGAAATTGGAAAATTGGCACCAAACTGGTTACGTCCTACTCCGTCTTGATCGCCTTGATGGCCAGTGCATTGGTCGGGAGCCTATATTGGCAACTTTACAGTAGCCAGCGCCAACAATTGCGAAATACCTTACTGCAGACCCTGCGCTTGGCGGTGCCCCAAATTGACAGCGATTATCACAGCCTGATTGTTACGTCAGAGGATGCCAAGTCTCCTTTCTATCCGATTATTCAGCGCACCCTCCAAGACCTGCAAGCGACCAACGACAATATTCTGCATATCTTCACCGTACGCCCCCAAGCAGACGGCACCTTTGCCTATGTCTTCGACTACATGCCAAGGGCAGCGTACCAGCCGCTACCGGTGAATAGCCCGTATGCTTCCACCAATCGCCCTCCTGTCGGTAGTGATGAGGCTTGGGTTGCATCCAAAATTCATCAGAATCAAGACGGTATTCCTGTCATCTTTGGGTTTGCGCCCATCACCGATCAGTTTGGCCGCGTCGATGCTTACCTGGCAATTGAACTGAATGTCAGCCAAGTTATCCAGCGGGAAAAACAAGCCGCCAGTATTGCCCTGGGCACATTTATCGGAATTTTGATCTTGATTTTGCTGTTTGTGCGCTGGCTCAGCCGTTACCTTGTGGTTGCCCCGATCTTGGAGCTTAACCAAGCCTCTAAACAACTGGCTGGCGGTGATTGGGAGCAAACCCTTTCCACTCAACGCCGTGATGAACTCGGCGAACTAGCTCACTCCTTTAATGAGATGGCCACCCAAATTCGGGCGTCATTTCAACAGCTCAAGGCCTATTCCCAGACCTTGGAGCAAAAGGTGCAAGAACGTACAGCGGAACTAGAGCATGCAAAAGAGCACGCTGAAAATGCCAATCAAGCCAAAAGTGAGTTTTTGGCCAATATGAGTCATGAGCTGCGGACGCCCCTGAATGGGATTCTTGGCTATGCTCAAATTTTGAAACGGTCCGCCGCCATGGATGCAAAAGAGCGCCATGGCATCAATATCATTCATCAATGCGGCGCTCACCTGTTGACTCTGATCAACGACGTTTTAGACCTGGCTAAAATTGAAGCCCGCAAGCTAGAACTTGAGCCGACTGAGATACACCTGCCTTCGGTGCTAAAAAGCATTGTCGAAATGTGTAAGGTAAAGGCGGACCAAAAGGGAATTGACTTTATCTATCAGTGCAGTCCTCAATTGCCCGATGGGGTTGAGGCAGACGAAAAACGATTGCGGCAGGTGCTGATCAATCTGCTGGGCAATGGGATTAAATTTACAGATTCGGGCTCAGTGACGCTGGGCGTTGAGGTACTTAACCGGGCAGAGACTCAGGTGTCTTTGCATTTTCAAGTTATCGATACGGGCATTGGTATCGCTGAAGCAGATATCCAAAAATTGTTTCAGGCTTTCGAGCAGGTGGGCGATCGCCAGAAATATATCGAAGGTACCGGCTTGGGGCTTGCCATCAGTCAACGTATTGTCGGTCTGATGGGCGGCAACATCGAGGTTAAGAGCCAATTGAGTGAAGGGAGTGAATTTGCCTTCACGGTTGATTTACCGCTTGTAGAGACTGCGGCAATACCCCGTGGAGGCGATGGGATCGAGCAAATTATGGGATATGAGGGGGCTCGAAAAACGCTCTTGGTTGTTGACGATCGCTGGGAAAACCGGGCCGTATTCAAAAATTTACTAACACCTTTGGGATTCGATATCACTGAAGCTGAAAACGGCCAAGAAGCGTTTGAGAAACTCTGCTCAGAATCCCCAGATTTGGTCATTGTTGATCTGCTCATGCCTGTGATGGATGGTTTTGAATTCCTCAGGCAGGTTCGCAGCGATGCAGCCTTGAAATCTAAGACAGTGATTGCAACTTCTGCCTCCGTTGATCAATCCCAGCGACAGATGGCCCTAAACCAGGGGGGGAATGATTTTTTGGCTAAGCCTATCGATTCCAGCGCCCTTTTCAAGACTATTGCTAACCATTTGAATTTGACGTGGACCTATCGATCAGAGTCCAAGTTGCCCATCAGTAAAGTGTCGGAGCCATCTGATCAAATCATTCTGCCCGAGAGTGACGTTCTACAGGAATTGTTAGCCTTAGTTGACAACGGTGACATTCAATCGCTCACCCAACGGGCAGAACAGCTTTCTGAGGTAGAACCTGCTTGCAGGCTCTTTACGCAAAAGGTTTTGGGCTTAGCTAAGGGGTTCAGGCTCCAGCAACTAAAGGACTTTCTAGCACAGGCAGCTTCCCATTAAATCTTGAGCCTGTGTCTCTCATTACGCCAGGACAAAGCCTGTCGCACTAACGTGGCTAAAGACCTGCGACAGTGACCCAATTCAGGGCTAATCGTTGCAATTTTGCACTATGCTGCCTCCGTACCCCCTATTCGGACGTGAGCGGCGCGGATGCCAACTCAAAACGTACAGCAATCCATTTCCCTAGACCAAGGCAGTTCTGACCGGCTCGATCAGGCCATCGTCACCGCCCAACGCTACCTGCTTTCCATCCAAAAGCCAGAGGGCTACTGGTGGGCGGAGCTAGAGTCCAACGTCACGATCACCGCTGAGATTATTCTGCTGCACAAAATTTGGGGTACTGATCGTGCTCGCCCCCTAGCCAAGGCCGAATCCTATTTGCGATCGCACCAGCGAGACCATGGCGGCTGGGAGCTGTTTTATGGAGACGGTGGCGATCTCAGCACCTCGGTGGAAGCCTACACGGCGCTGCGGGTTTTGGGAGTGCCAGCCAACGATCCGGACCTGCTGCGGGCTAAGGACTTCATTTTGAGTCGGGGGGGCATCAGTAAAACCCGGATTTTCACCAAGTTCCACCTAGCCCTGATCGGCTGTTACGACTGGCAAGGGCTGCCCTCGCTACCGGCCTGGGTAATGCTGTTAGAGTCGCCTTCCCCCTTCACCATTTATGAGCTGTCGAGCTGGGCTAGGGGTAGCACCGTCCCGTTATTGGTGGTGTTTGACCAAAAGCCGGTGTATGCCATCGAACCTGCCACCAAGGTCGATGAACTCTACGCTGAGGGCATTGATAATGTGCGTTGGGAACTGCCCGCAAACGATGACTGGAGCGATATCTTTCTCTGGTTAGATAAGGGCTTCAAGCTGGCGGAAAGCCTGAACGCGATCCCATTTCGGCAAGAGGGAATTCGCAAAGCAGAGAACTGGATTTTGGAACGGCAGGAAGCCACCGGGGACTGGGGGGGGATTATCCCGGCCATGCTCAACTCCCTGCTGGCGCTGCGGGTGCTGGGGTACGACGTAAATGACCCGGTGGTGCAGCGCGGGTTGCAGGCGGTGGATAACTTTGCCATGGAAACGGACGACCACTATTGGGTGCAGGCGTGTGTTTCCCCGGTTTGGGATACGGGGCTGTCGCTGCGGGCGCTGACTGACTCGGGCTTGGCCCCAGACCACCCTGCCCTAGTGAAAGCGGGGGAGTGGCTGCTGAACAAGCAAGTCCTGGATTATGGCGACTGGATTGTCAAAAACCCCCAGGGTCAACCGGGGGGCTGGGCCTTTGAATTTGAGAATCGCTTTTACCCTGACATGGATGACACCGCTGTGGTAGCCATGGCCCTGCAGGATATCGTTCTGCCCGATGAAGCCTTGAAAAAAGCCGCGATCGCCCGCGCGGCCCGCTGGATTGCCACCATGCAGTGCAAAAACGGGGGCTGGGCTGCCTTTGACATCAATAACGATCAGGACTGGCTAAATGCAGTGCCCTACGGGGATCTCAAAGCCATGATCGACCCCAGCACCGCTGACATAACCGCTCGGGTATTAGAGATGCAGGGTCGCCTCGCTGAAGATTCTGAGCTGGTCAAAGGGTACGCGGCGGCGCTGAGCGATCGCCGCATTGCCCAAGGGCTCGACTATTTGCTCCGTGAACAAGAAGCGGACGGCAGTTGGTTTGGCCGCTGGGGGGTGAACTACCTCTATGGCACCAGCGGTGCCCTCTCGGCCTTGGCCATAACTGCGCCAGAACGGTGCCGAGTCAATATCGAGCGAGGCGTGGCCTGGCTGGTGAGTTGCCAAAATGCCGACGGGGGCTGGGGCGAAACCTGCCGTAGCTATAACGATCCCAAGCTGAAGGGCCAGGGACCTAGCACCCCCTCCCAAACCGCATGGGCGCTGTTGGGCCTAATCGATGCCGCTTGTGCCGATACCGCTGCCCAGCAGGCGATGGCAACGGGCATTCACTATTTGCTCACCACCCAGAATCCGGACGGCACCTGGGACGAAGCCGAGTTTACCGGCACTGGGTTTCCAGGCCATTTCTATATTCGTTATCACCTCTACCGCCAGTACTTTCCGATGATGGCGCTGGGGCGTTATCGACAGCTGTATGAAACAACCCCTAGTTGACGCAACTGGGTCCCCGAAGATACTGCTGCTCTATCTCAGCGGCTGTCATCGGTTCGGCAAATAAAAACCCCTGACCAAACCCGCAGCCGAGCTGCTGTAACTTAGCCAATTGTGATGCCGTTTCAATGCCCTCTGCCACGATAGACAACCCCAGTTGGTTGGCCAGGGCCATGATCGTGTCAATCACCGGGTAGTCGATATCTTCGGAATAAATTTGACTCACGAAAGACTGATCGATCTTGAGGCTATCAACGGGGAAGCGGTGCAGATAATTGAGGGAAGAATAGCCCGTGCCAAAGTCGTCAATGGTGATTTGTAGCTGCCGCGATCGCAATGAATTTGCCAAAGAAATCGCCATTTCGGCATTTTCCATCAGGGCAGTTTCCGTGATTTCGAGCTTGAGAAAGGCTGGACTTACCCCGGTCTCTACCAGAATGTGATCGATCTCCGTTAAGAGGTTGGGACGGGCAAACTGGCGGGCCGATAAATTCACGTTGAGGGTGCGATCATTCCAGCCAAGCTGTTGCCAATCACAGAGCTGCTGACAAGCTTGTCGAAAAACCATCATCCCCACCGGCACGATCAGTCCCGTCGCTTCCATATAGGGGACAAATGCATCTGGAGCGATCAACCCCCGCTCTGGATGTTGCCATCGCACCAAAGCTTCGACTCCAGCCAGTTGCTGGGTTTCAAGCGCGACAATCGGTTGGTAATAGAGGATGAATTCTTGCTGCGCTAAAGCCCGTTGCAGATCACTTTCTAAAGTGAGACGGTTCAACATCGCCATATGCATCTGGCGATCAAAAATTTGGTAATTTCCTTTTCCCCGAACTTTAGCTTGATACATGGCCGTATCAGCATCTTGTAGAAGCGCCTCGGGGGATTGCGCTTTATCTTTGTTGAGTGCAATACCGATAGAGATAGTAATAAAAATATCGCAGCCTTCCACCTTAAAAGGTGCATCAAAGCTCCGCAATACGGATTCAATAAACGGTTCTAGGGTGGTCGCCAGCCCATCTTGGATAATTAGAAAGCAAAATTCATCTTCGCCTATTCGAGCCAGGACATCGTCAGAATGTAGGTGTTGCTGCAATCGCTTGGCAATGGCGATTAAGAGCTGATCGCCCACCCCATGGCCAAAAGAACCATTCACCAATTTGAACTGATCGCAATCGAGATAAACCAGCGCCAGATCTGATTCGCCTGCTTGGTTAGCCTCCTCTAACGCCTGGATTAGGCCGGTGCGGCTGGGTAAACCCGTGAGTGGATCGCGCACAATCAAATCCACTAATTCAGCAGTGCGTTGCTTGACCGTAGCCTCTAGACGGGCATTAAAGGCTGCTAGCTGTTGGTGTTGCTGACGGATGCGCAGCATCGATCGCACCCTAGCCGTCAGCTCTGTGCGGTTAATCGGCTTACTGATAAAGTCATCGGCTCCTGCCGCTAAACATCGGGCTAAATCAGTCTTGGTGGCTAGGGCCGTGACCATGATGATGGGCACGCCTTCCCAGCGAGGTGTGGCTTTGAGGTGCTGACAGACAGCCATGCCATCAAGGCCGGGCATCATCACATCGAGCAAAATCAGATCGGGCTGGAAAATGGGAAGTGCGTCGAGTCCGGTTTGTCCGTCCGCAGCGTAATGTAACCGGTACTCTTCGCCACTTAAAAAGGCTTCAATAACATCGAAATTATCGGGTTCATCATCAATGACAAGGATGGAAAACATTCAGATCCGGAGGGTATTCAAACGTTCGCATCAGATAGAAGTGCACTGGAGGCGAAACTTAAAAAATAGATCAATGAGCACGTGGCGCATTAGGTATCTGCGTGTTTGTAGGCCACCTCAGGCCGTTACCGTAGGCAAGGCGAGGGTAACCGTCATATTGTGCTGATAGTTGCTCTGGAGAGTCATTTCACCCCCTACCAAGGTGGTCATTTTTTGGGCGAGCTTCAGGCCGATACCCATGCCCTGCTGTTCATAAATGCTGCGCCCAAATTGCCTGAAGGCATCGACCTTGGCGATTTGATCGGCAGTCATGCCGCATCCTAGATCTTGGATAGAGATGCGAATTTGCTTATCCTCAATTTGGCTGCTGACCGTGATTGGCGTCCCTTTAGGCGAAAATTTCAGCGCATTATCGACCAGCTCATGAAAAAGAATCGATAGATAACGTTCAGGTAGCGGTATCCAGGCGGTTGCTAAGTTAAAGACCAAATCCCCACTGCGGTTATAGCGCTGGGCACGAGCCTCTAATTCGGCCTGTAAAACATAGCCAGAGAGTCGAGTCGGGGTGGCATCTAGCTTTTTTTGCTGGTTGGCAACCAGCTCTAACTCCAGATAAATTAGCGACTTTTGGGTCAGGGTTTCGAGGCGACGGGCCGATTGCTCGGTGATGTTGATCAGCTTCAAGATACCATCGCGCTCCATCGCGTCAAAATGATTTTGCAGCAATGTCAAAGAGCCTAAAATGCCGTTGAGGGGAGTATTGAGTTCGTGGGCGAGGTTGGCGGCTAAGTTCCCTTGTAGCTCCGTCAGGTTTTGCTGCAGGCAGGCAATGGTGTTGGCTTGCACCTGAGAGAGGCTCTGGATCTGGTCGTACTGATGCTTGATGCGCAGCATGGACTGTACTCGGGCCAGTAGCTCCATGCCATTGACGGGCTTGCTAATAAAGTCATCGGCTCCGGCAATCAGGCAATGGGCCAGGTCAGACCGGGCGCTGAGGGCCGTCACCATAATGATCGGCACCAGTTGCCAGCGAGGCAGGGCTTTGATCTGGCGGCAGACTTCGATGCCATCGATACCGGGCATCATTACATCCAGCAGGATCAAATCGGGTTGGAAGGCGTCGAGGGAAGCGATCGCCGTTTCACCGCTCTCGGCGTAGTGCAATTGATAGTCTTGGCGGCTGAGCAGCGCTTCGATGACATCAAAGTTATCGGGCTCATCATCGATGACCAAAATGGAAGGGGGGGCCATAGGTTTATTTGGGTTGGGCAGAGAGCAGGTCTTGGATGGTGGTGACGACTTGTTTGAGCTTGACGGGCTTGCTCAAGTAAGCGTTGGCCCCAGCGCTGAGGCAGCGATCGCGATCGTCTGGCATCGCTAGGGCAGTCATGGCAATGATCGGCACCTCGGCCAGGGATGGATCTTGGCGGATTTGGGCGATCGCCTCTAAACCATCCATTTCAGGCATTTGTATATCCATCAAGATCAGATCGGGCTGTTCTGATTGGGCTGTGGCGATCGCGGCCCGACCATCATTGGCAACGAGGATTTGGTAACCCTTGGCCTTGAGATAGCTCGACACCGTGCGAATATTGGCCTCGTTATCCTCTGCCAGTAAGATCAAGGCTTCGGTCACTTCTGACCGGGGCCTCACCTCAGCCTTCTCCTGGCTAGAGGTATTCGCCCCTGCCCCAGGGTCGATGGGGCAGCGCAGGCAACAGGGTAGTTCAATCGAAAAGCGGCTGCCAATCCCGACCTTGCTGCTGACCGCCACCTGGCCGCCATGGAACTCTACCAATCGCTTGACCAGAGCCAGTCCCAGGCCAGTGCCCTCATATTGTCGATTAAGGGCACTGTCAATTTGCACAAAGGGCTGGAACAGCTTATGCATCTCGGTGGGGGCAATGCCGATACCGGTATCAACTACGGTAATTCGTAAGTAATCTTGTACCGTTAGGCTGGGTTCCTCAGTGAAGCGAGCCAGGTTTTGTTCTAGGGGTGTCTGATAGACCTTGACACGGGTGATGCCCTGCAGGGGTTCCGGCTCAGTGGGCAATAGCGTCCGCTTTTGGTGGCTCACTGTTAGGGTAACCCTCCCCCCCTCATCGGTAAATTTGACCGCGTTCGTGAGCAGATTAATCAGCACCTGCAGAATGCGGCGCTCATCGATCCAGAGATCGGGCAAATCAACCGGAAGCTGAGTCTCAAGCTGAATCCTTTTTCTCTGGGCCTGCTGCTTGACAAAGGCCAAACTCGATCGGCAAAGGGGGCCAGGGGCGACTGCGGTACAGTGCAGTTCCATTTGACCCGCCTCGATCTTAGCCACATCTAGGATGTCATTGATCAGGTTGAGCAGGTGGTTGCCGCTACGCTCAATCGTCTGCAGGGCTTTGGCCTGCTTTGGGATAACGGGGCCAAATACGCTTTCTTGCAGGCCCTCAGCCATGCCCAAGATGGCGTTGAGGGGGGTGCGTAGCTCGTGACTCATATTGGCTAAAAACTCATCCTTGAGACGGGTGGCTCGGGCCAGCTCTTGGTTAGAGCGGTCGAGTTCGCGGTTGCGCTCGGTCAGTTGTTGCTGGGTCTGTTGCCGTTGGGTCAGCTCTTGCTGCAGTTGCTCATAGAAGCTGGCCTGCTGGATGGCGATCCCGAGTTGGATCACCAAGCGTTGGGTTAAGTCAATTTCAGCCTTTTGCCAGTGACGTGTTGTCGTACATTGATGAATACACAAAAGGCCCCATAGCGTTTCGCCTGAGCACAGGGGCATAACCATCTGAGCCCTAATCTGGAACTGGGCAAGAAGCTCAACGTGGCAGGGCTGGAGGTCATGGTGGTTAATATCATCTATGACCTGAAATCGACCTTGCTTGTATAAAGCGGCATAGTTGTCCTGGAAGTAATCGTCGCGGACGCGGATCTCCATCACCGAAGGTAGTTCAGCCACCACGGCTTCAGCCACAAATTCACCCTCATTAAAACCAGACCCTGGGCCAAACTGAAAAATCCCCACTCGATCTGCTTTCAATAGGGCACAAATGGCCTCACAGGCGGTGCTAAAGATAGTGGGCAGATCAAGGGATTCGCGAATCAGTTGGTCGGTCTCTCGCAGTAGCTTTTCTCGCTGGGCCTGCTGCCGAATCGTATTTTCAGCCTGTTTGCGGTCTGTAATATCAAAGCGAATGGTCAGGTATTGAAACGGTCGTCCCTGGTCATTCACAAAGGGAACGATGGTGCTCTCGACCCAGTACAGATCGCCAGCTTTAGTGCGATTGCAAATCTCCCCTCGCCAGATCTCACCACTGCTGATAGTGCGCCATAAATCCTGGAAAAAGTCGGGCGAATGTTGGCCCGAATTAACCACCCGATGGGTGCGGCCCAACAGTTCGTTAGGGGCATAGCCTGAGACCTGGCAGAAGCGATTGTTGACGTAGGTAATCACTCCTTTAGCATCGGTAATGGCGACGATCGCCGATTGGTCTAGGGCTAATTTAAACTCTGAGAGTTCTTGGATTAGCTGCTGCCGATCCGCCTCAAGGCGCTTGCGTTCGCTAGTATCTCGCAAAATGCCCTGGGCGATTTTTTGTCCGCGAATCTCAATTACCGCCAGCGAGACATCCATCGGCAACCGTTTCCCAGTCTTGCTGAGGAAATTGATATCCACGACTGAGGCGGTCTGTTGATTGATCAGCTCCTCAAAAAGACCGTTGATGGCGGGTAAATCTTCGGGCGGATGAATCTGGGAAAAATGCATGGAGGTGATTTCTGCTTGGGTATACCCAAGCAGCACTTCAGCTTGGCGGTTGGCATCGATAAAGTTGCCTTGTTGGTCAGCGATAAGGATGCCATCACTAGCTCCTTCTATCAGGGTTCGATAGTAAATTTCGCGCTCTTGCAAAGCCATTGTGCGCTCAAGTACTTTGGCTTCAAGATCATGGTTAAGCCTCTCCAGTTCAGCGATTACCTGCTGGCGCTGTAACTCAGCCGCCGCCCGCGCTGCAAAAATGCGCAGAAGTTGTTCGGTCCGTCGGTGTCGTTTTAAAGAATCTCGACTCAGTAGGCAGAGAACCCCAATCGCCTCACTTTGAGCATTGTGCAGGGCGATACCCAGGTAGCTTTCGGCAGCCATCTCCACTAAAGGATCATTCGGAAAGCGCTCCTGCAACTGATCTTCGCAGTAAAACCAGCCGTCTTTTAGGGTGCTTTCACAGGGGGTTGGGGCATAGGCATAGGTAAAGTTAGGCTGTAAAGCTCCGTCACTCCAGACGGCCAAGGTTTGCAGGGTATCGTCAACTTTTTCCGCCACAATCACATGGGTCACGGTTAGGGCTTGTGCCATGCGGAAAACCAATTCTGAGAAAAAATCACTGCCTGTGGCAGTTATGGCGGCGAGATTGTGTAAAGTGGCCTCTACTTCTTTCAAGTCAGTAATATCTCGACCGACCGCTTGAATTTCTCTGCAGTTCCCGTCTGGGTCGAACAGTAGGCGATCAGTCCACTGCTGCCATCGGATATTGCCATTGGGGGCAATCACTCGATGCTCACAGGTGCTATGGGGATTGTCTACGGATAGCTTGCTGAAATTCTCAGCAGGAATGCCACGATCTTCCTCAGGTAGCAGCGGAACAAAGCTGTGGCCCAAGAGCTCTTCGGGCGATTTCTGAAAAAAGGCGCAGTACGCGTCATTCACAAAGGTGAGGGTGCCATCGGGCAAAAAGCGACAGATCAGTTCGGTCTGATCAGCAACAATGCCCTGGTAGTAAGTGCGGCTGGCTGCAAGCTCAGCCTCAGCCTGCTTGCGAGCGGTAATGTCAGTGGAGATCGACCAAAAGCTGGTTGGGTGTCCTGCTTCGTCGCGAATAGCAAATAGGATGCACTCAAAGGTTTGGGTTTCTCTCTGCAGTTGAAGTTCATCCTCAACCTTTAGAGACTGGCCCGTGTCGATCAGAAGTTGAATCCTAGCCAGCCAGGTTTGTACCTGCGCGTCAGAGAAAAAGTCAGTAAACGTGCGCCCCAAAATCTGATCTTTAGGCATTCCCAGCCAGTCGGCACAGGCTTGATTGACCTGTAAATAACGTCCATGGCGATCAAAACAGCTAATCGCCGCAGGGGCATTTTCGACAAAGGCCTGTAATTGCTGACTGGTCTGGGCTAATTGCTGCTCTAGCCGCGTCTGATCCGTCAAATCGCAGGTGCCGACTACGACTCCTGAAATGCTGCCATCGGCTTCCCGGTAGGGGGCATAGCTAACATTGACAAATCGTCGGCCCATACCGAAAAAGTCAAACCAGTCTTGGTATTGCACCACCTCCCCCTTTAAGCACGAATCTAAATGGGGTTTAATCTGCGACTGGAACTCGGCCTCGCCCAATAATTCTGCGACAGAGTGACCCACAATTTCCTGGCGGGTTTTACCATTGCGGTCCAAATAGGTTTGGTTGACCACCTGATAAACGTAGTTGCGATCGACCACGGCAACGCCATCGGTGGTGGCAGAGACAATTCGTTCGTAGCGACGCAGTTGGGCTTCGGCCTGCTTGCGCTCAGTGATATCCCGAATAATAATCAGGACTTCTTGGTCGTTAATGGCGATGACTCGGGCTTCTTCGTAGCGCAATTGGTCCTCAACCCAAATGTCGTAATCGTAAATTTGGATTTCGCGAGTCTCTATGGCCCGTTGTACATGGGCCATACGGGTCTCGGCATGGTTCCGAGGCAGAGCCTCATAAATATTGCTGCCCGCTACGGTTTGCTCTGGGTTAAGCAGGATCACCGCTCCCCCTGGCACCACATCCAGGCGGAGACCATCGGCCCGCAAGCGAACCATCAAATCGGGAATCACCTCCACCAGGGCGCGATACCGGGCCTCACTGGCCTGTAGACGGATCTCGGCCTCTTTGCGCTCAGTAATGTCTTGATAGGTGCCTAATACACCGATCACCTCACCCACCACGTTACGCAACGGCAGCTTATTCGTCTCTAGCCAAACCTGGTTGCCATCCGCTGGGATTTGAGATTCGATGATGCCAATTTTGGCCGTTTCTGATTCGATTACCTGGCGATCATCAGCCTGGTAAAACTCTGCCTCGGTATCACCCCAGGGCATTTCATAGTCGCTCTTGCCGATGATTTCGGCCACAGATGTGAGCCCAGCATCCCGCAGAAAATTACGGTTGCAGCCTAGGAATCGTGACGCTCGATCTTTCCAAAATACAGACAGGGGGAAGGTGTCGAGTACCGTTTGCAAAAATTGCTCCCGCTCCTGTAAGTCAATGGTGCGGGCTGCAACGGTGGCTTCTAAAGATTGATTCAGGGCCTGCAGCTCTTGCTCAGTCTGCCTGAGTGGCCCTAGATCTATGTCCATGCAGTAAAGCTCGCGTTCACCAGCCCGGTTGGTAAACGCAATGTGATTGGAGAACACCGTCAATCGCGTCCCGTCTTGGGCAACCAGTTCCATCTCGCCCGCCGGAATCTCGATCTCCCCTGTTGTCCAAGCCGCCAATCTCTCAACGACCTGAGATCGGTCCTCAAACGGAACAATCAGTTCCTCAACCGGTTGCCCGATCGCCTCAGCAGCACTGTAGCCGTAGAGTTGCTCGCTGGCTTGATTCCAATAAATAATGCGGCGATCGCGGGCATAGCCCCGCACGGCCAGCTTCGGCGTGTCCTCAAATAGGGTGCGGAAGCGACGTTCACTCTCGACCAGTGCTGCCTCAACTTGCTGGCGTACCGCTTCTAGCTCCGTTTGCTCGGAGATATCTCGCACCACAATCAGAACTTCTTGCTCGTTTAAAGGTGCAATCCGCACCTCCTCAGAATGTTGCTGACCCTCAAACTCGAAATGATGCTTAAAGGTTTGCAGATGGCCCGTTTCTAGGGCTTGGTGGGCATGGGCAATTTGCTGTTGAGCCAGCTCCGGAGGCAAGATTCCATAAACGGTTGATACTTGTGTTTTAGATAAGTTGCGGATGCGGAAGGCATCTCCGCCGACTCGGCGCTTGTAGTTGCCCTCTCGATCCATATGAATGATTAGATCAGGCTGAGTTTCGCACAGGGTGCGGTGCAGTTGTTCGCTTTGGCGGAGCGCAACTAAGGCTTTTTCTCGTTCTGCTGCTAGATGCTTTTGCTCAGTGATATCCCGAACTAGGATCAGAACCTCTTGGTCATTGAGGGGGGCAATCCGGACTTCTTCATTGAAGGAACTGCCTTCAAACTCGAAAAGTTGCTCATAGACCTGAGTTTCGCCAGTTTCGAGGGCCTGGTGGGCGCGATGGAGCCTATGTTCTGCCCACTCAGGGGACAAAAATTCATAGAGTTCTGGTCCTGAAAACAGTCCAGAGGGGTATTGGACATGAACGGCATTTCCCCCTGCCATGTATTTGTAATAGCCCTCTCGATCCATCTGGATCAGCAAGTCGGGCAGAGTTTCCACCAAGGTGCGGTGGGTTTGCTCACTTTGGCGAAGTGCTTGCTCGGCTTGCTTTTGTTCGCTGATGTCGCGGACGATGAACAGCACCTCGTCTTCGCCATAGGGAATGGCTCGAATCTCCTCGTATTGGAGGCGATGTTGCTCTGAAGCAGTTCCGTTGTTTGCCTGAACCTGCTGTTCGTAGATTTGCAGTTCGCCCGTTGCTAGCGCTTGATGTAAGTAATGGTCATGGCGCTCTGCCACCTCTGGAGGCAAGACCTCTGCTAGTGACTGCCCAGTGCGATCTATCGTTTGAGGCACCAGGTCAAAACCGCAGGGTTGGGTGATCACGCCTCTGTGGAGACCGTCAGCCCCCACCCGAAACATCAGGTCTGGAATCGCATCCAAAATGGCTTGGTTTTGAGTCGCTTGCGCCTTGAAGCGCTGGGCCTGGGCCTGGGACTCTGCCAAGGCTTGCAACAACTCCCCTTGAAGAATCACCTGCTGCAAAATCCCCTCAGTCAGCATTCCAGCCAAGCGGTCTTGGTCATCCACAAGCGGGAGGTGACAAATGCCATGGTGCTGCAATAGGGCCAGCAGAGTTGCACAGTCGCTATCGTTTAAGGCCGCTTCTGGCAGGGTCACCACGGGCTGGGTCAAAACAGCACCCAGGGTTTGCTCATCAAGAGAACAGTGCTGACACACCAAGCGCACCACGTCTCGCTCGGTGAACACCCCCACGACCCGCTCTGCCTCAACGACCACCGCACAATCGCTGCCCGCCTGATCCATGTGGGTGACCGCAGTCATCACAGGCATATCCGACGAAACCACCAACGGCTCGCGGGCGATCGCCGCCTGCAAATCAACGAGAGACAGTGCCTTAGGCAGCATTGTTCAATACTTAGCAATGGGATTTGATATCCACTCAATTATTCCCTAAGCGCAAAAATGCTTTGGATTGGGCGTAAAAGCTTTAATCATCGGTCACAATTTGTGGCCCAGAAAGCAGAACGATTTCGAGTTAAAAAGTGGCCCACCTTCCTTTGATAGAATGAAGAGCTTGTGACGCCGCAAAACACCCCGCCGCAACCCAATTAGAAGGAGAACGTTCAATGGCCCGCATGTATTACGACAGTGACGCCAATCTCGACTTGCTCAACGGTAAAACCGTGGCCATTATTGGCTACGGTTCCCAGGGCCATGCCCATGCCCTCAACCTCAAAGACAGTGGTGTCAACGTCATTGTGGGTCTGTACGAAGGCAGTCGCTCCACGGCTAAAGCTGAAGCCGAGGGGCTGACGGTCAAGCCCGTGGCTGATGCGGCCAAATTGGCCGACCTGATCATGATTCTGCTGCCCGATGAGGTGCAAAAACAGATTTACAAAAATGAGATTGCCCCCAATTTAGAGGCGGGCAATGTGCTCTTATTTGCCCATGGTTTCAACATCAACTTTGGCCAGGTGGTGCCCCCTACAGACGTAGATGTGGTGATGGTCGCCCCCAAAGGCCCCGGCCACCTGGTCCGTCGTACCTACACCGAAGGTCAAGGCGTACCCTGTCTCTTTGCGGTCTACCAAGATGCCACCGGCCAAGCCCGCGATCGCGCCATGGCCTACGCCAAGGGCATTGGCGGCACCCGTGCTGGCATCCTCGAAACCACCTTCCGGGAAGAGACCGAAACTGACCTGTTTGGTGAGCAGGTGGTGCTCTGCGGCGGCCTCAGCGAATTGATCAAATCGGGCTTTCAAACCCTGGTGGAAGCAGGCTACCAGCCCGAGCTGGCCTATTTTGAGTGCCTGCACGAAGTCAAGCTGATTGTGGACTTGGTGGTCGAAGGGGGCCTTGCCACCATGCGCGACAGCATCTCAAACACGGCTGAGTATGGTGACTATACCCGTGGCCCTCGGATCATCACCGACGAGACCCGCACCGAAATGAAGAAGATTCTCACCGAGATTCAGACCGGCCAGTTTGCGCGGGAATTTGTGCTCGAAAACCAGTCGGGCAACGCTGGCTTTACTGCCATGCGCCGCCGTGAAGCCGAGCACCCCATTGAAGAGGTCGGCAAGGATCTGCGGGCCATGTTTAGCTGGCTAAAGAAGGTTTAGGACTCTCCCCTCTGAGTTCTCTAGCGGACCGCAGGCTCAGGCAGCTTGAACAATGTCCCCAATGGTTTCAATGGCCATTGGGGACATTGTTTTGTTAAGCCCACAACCGATTTTTCTCATTTAAAAGCAATGGCAATGCACGCGAATTGCACAAAAAAGGTCGAATTTTAGGGCTTCTGCATCATTGTTTACAGGATTTTGAGGGGCGTCGTTAAGTAATGTTGCCTTGTTTCTCATAGCCGAGACTTAAATCCATCTCGACTTCTATGGTCGTTATTGTCTTGTCGAAGAATCGGCAAGCATCCTGTGAAAAATTAAGGAGAGCAAAATGCTTGATGCTTTTTCTCGCGCTGTAGTGTCTGCAGATGCCAGTACCTCTGTTGTTGGTGCTGATGGAATTGCGGATCTAAAGGGCTTCATCGCTCAGGGCAACCGCCGTCTGGACGCTGTTAACGCGATCGCTAGCAACGCTAGCTGCATGGTTTCTGACGCGATCGCTGGCATGATTTGCGAAAACCAAGGCCTCATCCAAGCCGGTGGTAACTGCTATCCCAACCGCCGCATGGCTGCCTGCTTGCGCGATGGCGAAATCATCCTCCGCTACGTTGCTTACGCTCTACTGGCAGGTGATGCTTCCGTTCTGGATGATCGCTGCTTGAACGGCCTCAAAGAGACCTACGCTGCTTTGGGTGTGCCCGTCACCTCCACCGTGCGTGCCGTTCAAATCATGAAGGCTCAAGCTGCTGCTCACATCAAGGACCAGCCCAGCGAATCTTTTGCTGGCGCTAAGCTCCGCAAGATGGGTTCCCCCGTTGTCGATGATCGTTGCGCTTCCTTAGTTGCTGAAGCTTCCAGCTACTTCGATCGCGTCATCGCTGCTATCAGCTAGTCACCCCCATCACGACTGAATCGTGATTTGTGACGCTTTCTATTTGAACCAATCTGTCAATATCCACCATTTTTGGAGATATCAACAATGAAATCTGTTCTGACTACTGTGATTGCATCTGCTGATGCAGCCGGTCGTTTCCCCAGCTCCTCTGACCTAGAGTCTGTGCAAGGTAGCATCCAGCGCTCCGCTGCGCGTCTCGAAGCGGCTGAGAAGCTTGCGGCTAACATTGACGCTGTTGCTAAAGAAGCTTATGACGCTTGCATCGCTAAGTACCCCTACTTGAATGATGCCGGTCAAGCCAACTCCACCGACACCTTCAAGGCTAAGTGTGCTCGCGACATCAAGCACTACATGCGCTTGATCCAGTACAGCTTGGTTGTGGGCGGTACCGGTCCTCTGGATGAGTGGGGTATTGCCGGTCAGCGCGAAGTTTACCGTGCCCTAGGTCTGCCCACCGCGCCCTACGTTGAGGCGCTGTCCTTTGCTCGTAACCGTGGTTGCACCCCTCGCGACATGTCTGCTCAGGCATTGACCGAGTACAACGCACTGCTTGACTACGCGATCAACTCCCTCTCCTAGTCTCTAGGAAAGTGATTGAGCAGGCGGGTTCTTACCTGCTGAGCCTGGGGTTACCTGGTGCCTTATTGACCTGTGTCAAGGGGTAGCAAAGTAACCCCAGGCTATTTTGTGCGATAGGTTTAAAACCGGGTTGAATAGCTGGGTTCAGCTAGGGCGTGTGGACAATCAACGACGAAATCCTTCTGGGTAAGCCTGACCACGCCCGCCCCGACAAATCAAGCTAGGGGCTGTAGCCGCCTTGTAGTAGTAGAGTCTAGCTTTGATTGTCCACAGCCCCTAGTATCGATTGATTGCGCGGTATGGATAAGCGATTTTTTAAACTCTTTGCGCTGACAGAAGCAGAGGCGATCGCCTTGCTAGATACGCCTCTAGATCAATTAGAAGAAGGGGACTCCCGCTATGTGGCCGCTTCTCACTTGGTGAACTACTCCACAGAGCAGTCAATTAACGCGTTAATTCGGGCGGTGCAGCGTACAGATTCCGTTTTGGCGAATCGAATTGCCCGACGCAAAGCAATTGAGAGCCTGGGACGGTTAGAAGCGACTCAAGCATTGCCGTTCATTCGTGAATGCCTCAATGATGAAGACTGCTACACCGTTGAAAATGCGGTGTGGGCGATCGGCGAAATGGGCACAGACGATGGGGCCATTTTGGCAGATATCGCTCAGCTGCTAGAGCGCCCTGGGCAAAGCTATCGCGTCATTATCCATGCCCTGGCCAAGCTGAACTATGCCCCAGCCCTAGAGCGGGTTCGTCCCTTTATCAATTCAGAGGACGCGCCCATCGCCAGCGCGGCCACGGCCACAGTCTGTCGCTGGACCCAGGATTACAGCGCAATGGATCGGGTGGTTGCTCTGCTGCAGAGCCCCAGCGTGTTTGCCCGACGGCTGTGCATTCAAGACTTGATTGACGCCCAGTATTTGGATGCCATCCCTGATATTGCCCGCTGCCCTATTTCTTTAGTGTTTCGTCTCCGTGGGATTCGAGCCCTGGCAGAAGCGGGTGTGGCGGCAAACAAGCTGACCTTTGAGACGGTGCAGCCCCACCTAGAGCAAACCCTGCGCGATCACCCGTCGACTCTGAATTTGGTCCATCGCTATGATCAGGCGCTCCCCTTGGCGACCTTAATCCACGAACTCTATGAAACAGATTTTGGCCGCAGCTATCTTGCCACCCAAACTCTTTTGGAGACCCATCCTGCAGAAACACCAGCGGCTTTATTTGCCACCTATGAGGAAGAAGCCCACAACGACTATGGCGCACACTTCCATGTCATGAAGCTGTTCGGTTGGTTAAAGCATCAACCAGCCTACGACCTATTAATTGAGGCGCTCAACAATAAGGCACCTCAATTCCAAAAGTCGCGAGCCGCGGCAGCGATCGCCCTAGGTGAGCTAGGCGATACCAAAGCCATACCTGAAATCAATCGCGTTTTGGGCACCCCTATCTGGGACTTAAAATATGCGGCTTTGATGGCCCTCGAAAAACTGGGCGATACCCGTGGCGCAGCCCAGCTACTGGAAGACCCTGATTGGCTGGTGCGAGCCAAGGCTCAAAGCCTATCAGCGGCACCTATTCCTAGCTAAGGGGGCTTCTGGAATTGTTTTTACCCGCCTTGAAAGACAGACCCCTCCCAACCTCCCCTTGGCTCTAGCGCAGCGGCGCGAAGCGCGGGAGGTGCCGCAGGCGGTGGGGTATCTTCTTTCCTGGAGATCTCCCAAGCCCAGTTTTCTATTGACCTGTAACCGATCCCATTTCTAACCCTGTCATGGCCCAAGATTCTCTGTTTGAGCAACTAAAGCATCCCAACCCCAATCTCCGTCAACGCGCCATGGTGGAAATCGTCGAGAGCTGTGACGAGACCACGATTCCTAAATTGATGGCCAATCTGGATGAAGAAGACGTGGTGTACCGTCGCGCTTCTGTGAAGACTCTAGGGGCGATCGGGACCGATACGGTGCCGCCGCTGTTAGAGGTGTTGCTAAACCATGAAGATGTGACAGCTCGGGGCAGTGCCGCCAAAGCTTTGGCCCAGGTGGCGCTAAATTATCCAGAAGATCCCTTTCCGACAGATGGGATCCAGGGGCTCAAGACCGCTTTAAATGATCCCAATCCGGTGGTCAGTATTGCCTCAGCCATGGCCCTGGGGGAAATTGGCGAACCGGCTTTAGATCCGCTCTTGGAGGTGATGGCAACCACAGACAATATTGCCCTAGAAGTCTCGATCACCAATGCGATCGCCTCCATTGGCGGAGAAAAAGCTTTGAGCACCCTAGCGCGCCTCGCCGAGGACGAATCGCTGGATACCTATGTGAAAGAAACCGCTGTTAGCGCCCTGTCTCGCCTAGAGCTGGTGATGAAGAATCAGCCGGGATAGTAGTTCTGGCGGGCAGGGGAGCCATAGGAGCCGGGGGGCTAGTTGTAGGGTGCCGTTAGCGAAGCGTAACGCACCGTATATTTGCTAGAAACGGGAATCGTGATAACCCTTCCTAGTCGTCGCTTTGCCGCTCCAACAGCGTGATGGCAAGTTTAATCACCTGCTGCACTGGTTCCTCTGACTCATGGGCCAGGGCAGTTTGCAACGGCTCCATGGCGGCGAGATCGCCGACCTTCATGAGTGCCAGGGCCGCAGAGCGACGGCTTTCGGCGCTGGGATGCTTGAGCAGAGTCAATAAGTTGGGAAGTGCTGGTTGATAGGCCAAGTTCCCAATCGCGGCAGCGGCTTCACAGCGCACATCTTCGACCGGATCTTCCAGGGCCTTGATCAGAATATTGGCGGAGTCGGCGTCGGGATTTTCCTGCAGGATTTTGGCCAAGGCCCCAATCACGGCGGCCCGCACCTCACTAGAATCAGACGCCAATACCTGCATTAAATGCGGTTCGGCTTCAGCGCCCATAAAGGCCAAGGCCCAAGCGGCATGACCTTTGGTTACCTCTGGATACTCAGGGTTCTCTAGGACCCTCAGCAAATCCGGCACTGCCGGTTCTCCAATGCGGGCCAGCGCCCCAACCGAGGAGCCATGAACGACGGTGTCTTCATCATGGAGGAATGCCTCCACCAAGGTGGGCACCGCTTCAGGATCGGCAATGATGGTCATGGTCTTGGCACAGGCCCGACGCACCACTGGGTTGGGGTGTTCTCTCAACCCCTCTAAGACCACAGGGGTGACGGCTTCGCCCATTTCGCCCAGGGTTTCAGCAATGCGGAGCCGCACCATGCCGCGAGTATCGGCAAAGCCCGCCACGAGCTGTCGGAGGGTGCCCTGGTCATGGGCGTCAAAGGTGAGGGTATCCATTGCCTCACTAACCCGCTGAATCAACGCATCAACCGCGTCCTGAGAGAGTTCAATCTCTCCGATAGTTGAGCCGTTGGAGTTGAGCTGATTCCCCATAACCAAAATTGGACCGACCTGCAAAAAGACAATGGTGACCCTTAAATCCTGAGGCAGCGAACGCCCTAGATCAGCTTCACCGTATCGATCATACGTTGTCACTGGTCGGGTTGAGCCTTATTTGCTAAAGCTCTAGACATCTGTTTCTTATATGTCAGGGCTTCAGGCTCAAAGCTCGATGTCCAAGCATTTGCTGAGCGGTAAACCTTATGCCTTTTGCCTTTGTGAGAGTTCTTCAGCTATCCATCGTGATGCTTTCAATTTGTCCCGTCTCAGCAAATCGCACGCAGAGGCCATAGTTCGTGACGTCTTCTGGGAGCGTGAAATATAGAGAATCAGTGCTATTGTCGTCCTCTTCGCCCCAATGTGAAAGCAGAATATTCAAGACTTGCATTGGCTCTGGGTGGGCACTTCCCAGGTGTTTCTCCCAGTAGGCTCCCTTAATATTCTCTAGATGATGCGAGACAAACAAAGTAGAGCTGTACTCGCCAGCCTGGGTCCCGAAGTTAGCTTTAATCATCTCGAAAGCTAACTTCTCTCTTCTGGCTATCTCTATGGGATTTAAAGGCATGTTGCTTTTTTATATAGATGGATTTTGGCAGATTGGCCATAACTAATGCCGCATATGGCTCCCGACTATTTATCAAAAAAGAGCCTTGTAGCGATCTCTGTAAGGCTCTTTGAAAGTCTCTTTTAATCTGGCTCGGTTAATGGCTAGAACTATAGCTCTACCGCCGTTTTGCCGGGAATCGACATGGTCGTCAAACGCTCAACCCGCTGCTCTGTACTGGGATGGGTTGAGAAAAGCCGCGCCATCATCTGTTTGGCCGGGGCATTCACAATCATCAACGGCGCAAAGGCTGGGTTGCCCCCCATGGGCATTTGCTGAGCCCGATTCTCTAAGCGATGCAGCGCACTGGCCAAAGCGAGGGGATTGCCCGTCAGCTCAGCGGCCCCAGCATCGGCAGAAAACTCACGGGTGCGAGAAATCCCCAGTTGAATCACCGTAGCGGCGACGGGGGCCAACAGGACTGTGGCGAGTAGCGCTAACGGGCTAGGGCCGTCATCATCGCGGGAGCCCCCCCCAAACCAGAGCGCGTAGCTGAGCATTTGGGCGAGGAAAGAGATGGCGCCAGCAATGGTGGCGGCGACCGCTTGGGTGAGGGTGTCGCGGTTGATCACATGGGTAAGCTCGTGGGCAATCACCCCTTCCAGTTCATCCGCTGGCAGCAAATCTAGAATGCCTTGGGTGACGGCGATCGCCGCATGGTCTGGATCGCGTCCAGTCGCGAAGGCATTTGCAGCGGGGTTGGGCAGCACGTAGATAGCAGGCTGAGGGATATTGGCCTTTTGGGTGAGGCGAGCCACCATCCGATGGAGATCAGGGGCTGCTTCGGGGGTGACCGGCTGAGCCTGATAGGCTGTCAACACCAAGCGATCGGAGTAGTACCAGGCCCCCAAATTGGTCAGGGCCGCTAAGCCAATTCCTGCTGCCACCCCTAAGGCACCCCCAAACACGCTGTAGCTAATGGTGATCAGCAGGGCACTCAGCGCTCCCAGCAGGGCAACCGTTTTGAATTGATTCATACGCGTCTCCAGACATCAAAATCTCGGTTAGAGTTTTCCAGCTAATTACTTGTCCAAACACCCGTCAAGGATTGATGCGTCTGTCTAGACAACACCCGTTCGCCATAGCGAAAGCTGGGATGCTTCTTTAGATGGAATACTCTCAAAGAAAAACTCCCAATCCATCGGAGTTCTCTTGTCCCTGATTGTAAAGAACATCTCGCTGACCCCCGAGGGGCGAAACCGCTCCGACTGGGTACGGGTCTACGCCCTATTTATCGATTCCTCAGGGATAATGCGGGATGAAGACGGGCGCAAACAGATATGGAGACGCGTGATGCAATATCCCTGGTTCCTGGGCGTTTTAGGCGCGATGGCCCTGCCGCTCTGGGCGAGTCCAGCCCTTGCCGATACTCTGGATCCAGCCACCCAACTGCCAGAGGATACCGCCTATGTTGTCCTGTTTGATACGCGCCCCGAAACCTGGGACAGGCTGAACCGATACGCGTTTTTCCAAATCGCGACGGCAGATAGCGGGGAAACCCCTGATCTAGGTGGGCTGGCGTTTTTGCCCAATGATTTGGACTATCAAGCCACGATCGCCCCTTGGGTTGGCGATACGGTAGCGGTGGCGGTATTGCCCCTGCCCCGTGCTCAGCCCACCATCCTAGAAGAGCATATGGTGATGGTCGCTCCCATCGCTAATGAGGCTGCCTTCACAGGATTCACCGCTGAAATTGAAGCGGCCCGTGAAGCGACCCCCGAAATCCAGCGCTATCAAGAGGTTGAGGTCTTGTATTGGCAACCGGTCTATGCCGAAGAGACTGAGGACACCGAGGAACCAGAAATCCCTGAGGCAGAGGACCTCAAAAAAATCGCGCCATCTCTATCCCCCCAAAACTTCAACCCGTTCCAGCACTCACAAGTCCCGAATTGGCTCTCAGCTCTGGGTAACCCCGACCGCACAAAAGCGCTGCCAGAGGTTGAGCTTCCAGATCCAGCACCCGCGGAAGCGCCGCCCCAACTCGAACAGCCCGGTCTCGCGATCGCGGTGTTACCCGACACCTTTGTGGCCGCAGAGTCTCCAGCCGCCATCCGCCGCTGGCTAGATCAACGGCCCCGAGATTCGGCGGATAGCCTCGCGGTGCGACCTCGATTCCAGCGGACGGTTAACAATGTCAACTACGACCGTGCCCTGGGTGCCCTTTACGGCAATCTGTCTGAAATTGTCAAATACGCGTTGGTTGAGAGCGCTTTAGATGATTTGTTGTTTCAGATCCCGCTGCCGCCGCTCTTAGACGACATTTCTGCTGAAGATTTAGCCCAGCTTGCTGCCCTTGAGCTAGACAGCACGATTGAAGCCTATGTTTACCCCCAACGGGAAGGGCTGCGCTTTCAGGGCCGTCTTTACTACGACGATTCGATCCTGCGCAGTCTAGTCACGCCACCCCCACCTGCCACAGATGCGTCCCTTGCCTTTGTACCCAGTGCCACCTATTTGATGATCAACGGCCGCAACCTGGCAGGGGTTTGGGAACAGGTTACCGCCGTCCTTGACCTGGATGAGTCAACGGATACGCTCTTGGCCCAGGGGCGGCTGTTCGTTCAAGCCTTGACGGGCCTCGATTTAGATGAAGATATCTTCGGCTGGATGGATGGGGACTTTGCATTTTTTCTGTTTCCAACCCCAGACACGCCCCTAACAGAATTTGACCCAGGCCTGCAGGTGGGGCTGGGTTTGGCCATTCAAACCAGCGATCGCGCCACTGCCGAAGCAACCTTTAAACAACTTGATCAGCGCTTAGGCACAACCTTTTTCTCCGTTGAGCCGCTCAGCATTAACGAACAGGCCGCCAGCAGTTGGGAATTGGATCTGGGTTCTGGCGTTCCAACCCATTTCCTGGCCCATGGATGGGCTGAACAGGACGACATTGCCGTCATTACCACCAGCGGCCCATCCCTAAATCACGTACTCAATCTGTCAGAACGGCAGTCTCTGCAAGACGCAGTTTGGTTTCAGCGGGCGACCCGAGGTTTCCCTGAGGCAAATCAGGGCTATTTCTATACCAATATCAGCTCTAGCCTATCCCTAATCAGCAATGCCTTCGAGCTTGGGGCAGAAGCCTCAGAGACCATTGATGAAATCCCTTCCATTGACCTGGGTCAACAACTGCTGGGTACCGTACAAACCATCAGCGTCACTGCCTCATTCACTCCAGAAGCCATGCAACTGGACGCTCTGGTGATGCTTTCCCCTATGGATCCCTAAGAAAAAACCCAGGTCAGACCTGGGCCAAATCAGATATCAGGACGTTTAAATGTTTGATTGAAAGGCTTGATTTATAGAAGCTGTCCTTATTATGCCTAAACCTTGGTAAAAGTCCAGGTACCATTATTGGCCTGATTTTTACCCCCGAACGCTGTTTGATATAATTAAGTGCGGCCCTAGAAATTTCGGAGCAACAGCAGTCGAAGAAGGGCTGAGTCAGGGTTAGTGGTGAGCGATTCTACCGTTATAAAAGTTTCGAATTAGTGATTCAGCCTTTAAGTCAGTTATAGATAGTTCGTACATTCCAAGCGAATTAGCAATTTTGATTTCAACGCTATTTATGCGATCGCTCTCGAATCATAGGAAGCAGTCACATTTATTGGGGGATATCTGGTGGTAGCGCTTTCTCCGCCCCCTGTTAATCATCAGTGGGGGACTTTGAGCTTTGTTTCAACGCTATACCTTTGTCCGATCTTAGACCAGCTTTTGGCGAGGGTACCCCATCGCTGGCGACCCGAAGTTCGATTAGGTCTGCAAGAAGCACTGGTAAACGCCGTCAAACATGGTAACCAGCTCGATCAGCATAAGGTTATTTCCGTTCGCTATACCGTTGCCCAAGGTCGTCATTGGTGGGTGATTGCTGACCAAGGCAGTGGTTTTGAGCCCCCTTGTGGCTGTGATGACCCGCCATCGGAGGCTGTATCTGCCGCCGATGTGGGCGACTGCGGACGAGGGCTATATATTCTTCACCAGGTTTTTGATGAAGTTCGCTGGGCCAGCGGTGGCCGTGAGCTGCACCTCTGCAAACAAGTCAAAAAGTGGTTCCAGTTTCCCCGCATTCGTTAAAGGTTTGATCCATCACATTGCACGCTTTGGCGTGCAAAATCAGAAAGCTCCCGTAAAAGCGCTAGCGCGTTGATTGCTTGCCTTGGCCGCGATGACCATGGGTTGGACAAGGGGGGGCCGTCAGACTTTTATCAAGCCAGCCTACCGCTTGTTGCAGCCTTTCCAGAGCCTCTTCCGGTTGGTTCTTCAGCAAATAAACCAAGGCTGTTGCGGCTTGCTCTTGGGCACGGATATTACGATTACGGTTAAGGCGGTGCCAGTCATTGGGCTTAATTGCCAGTTGCAGGGCTAAGGCTTGAGCTAGGTCTAAGGGGTTTGCCACTGCAGAAGATGCTTGAACTGGGGCTGGGGTGTTTACCGATTCAGGCATGTTCAAAATGCTCGCTATCATTGACCATTATTCTTTCCCATTGTGTACATGAACCGCCGTTTCGTGCGATTCTTTCGATTTTTTCGGAAACTAGCCGCCTTAGTCCGTCAGCCCCAGTGGAGATCGCGACACCCCCTGGGATCAAAAGGGGCGTTACAACCCTCTGCCCCCAACCCTCTCAACCCCGAACAATTTCAGTCAGAGTTGACTGCGCTAGAAACGGCCATTCGTCAGCTCCGCCAACATTTTGACGAGATTCACCACATCCAACAACAGCAGCAAACCTTAAGGCAAAGATTAACAACGCCCACTTTGCCAGAAGCAGAACTTCTCGCCATTCATCAACAGCTTGAGACCTTAGAGACCGAGTTGGTGAGTGCAACCTTACCTTGGCAGACCCTGGCCGAACCCTTCTGGCAAGCAGTACGCTTCGGCGGATTGGGGCTAGTCGCAGGGTGGTTTTTGAAGGGACTGGTTCAGGGCCAATAACTCACTGATTCTGCTACGGCTGGGTCTGTTCTACTGGACTCGGCCCCTGATCGGGGGCTGGTACGACGATAAACCCCGTATCGAGCGACCCTAATACCCAATTGCGTTCAATTCCCCACCACCACCAATGGGCTCCTGCATAGGCGCAAATGACGCTGTCTAATTGATCTTCTACGGCTTTGAGTTGGGCGCCCCCCGCCGGAATTAAGGGGAGTTGCTCTGCGGATAGGGCCAGAGCAGGCGCTAACGTCGGCAGGATAGAAAGCTGCAGGGAGCGCAATTTATGCAACTCGGTACGTCGTTGGGCAACACGGCCCTTCTTATATTTCAAAATCCGATCGAGATGGAATAGATGGATGGTTGCAGGGTGGGGAAACATCTCAATCTGATATCGCCCTCGCCGCTGAGGTACTACCGTTGGGGCATGGCAGAAGCCTCGATTTTCGAGGGCTTGGCTAAATTGAATGAGGGTTTGGGCAAAGGGACGACCTTGATTAGCGGGATAGCAACCGGCATCATATTTACCAAAGTGTTTGTGGGCGAGGCGATCGGGCCAGCGCATTCCGGTTGCATTGGGAATCACTGTCGGGGCATCGATCGCGATCATGGCTGGCTGCCCTGCTGGAGCTTTAGCATCTACCCAATCTAAAACCTCGGCTTTAGTATCCAGCCGCGTCAGATCATCCAAGATTAGAACTTGGTCGACTAGGCTTAAACAGCAAAGGCCACTTGCTCCTGATTGCCACCCTAAATCAATCCCTAGAAATCGCATTATTGATATAAAAACGCCAAGGAGCTGCGGCTCCTTGGCGATCTCAAAACAATGATTTTTGAAAACTTACTGCTCTTGCATGAGGCGCAAATAGTTCTGACGCAGTTGAATATGGCTTTCCGTAATTCGCTCAGACAAATGCTTTTCAACCTGGCAAAGCTCCTGCCAGAATGCGGCAGATCGCCGAGAGGCCACATACTCACGCCATAGCATTTGCATCATTTCGGCAGTCTCAGGATCATGCCCGCGCAGATCATCGTAGAGGGTATTGAACGCAGCATGAGCCTGTTCTTGGGTCTTAACATCCTGGGCTAACTTGATGGCACTCTGTAAGGTCTCCGTCGGCACTTGGGAAACAGTATGGGTCATAATGGGGGCCTATTAACTCGCAACAGCAGCAAAATGAAAGGGGCTAAAATTGCCCAATTTTTTATAGGTACCTGGATCGATCCAGATGTTCTTGCTAGCTTAACATTTGTTACATAACACAACGTTCATTGCAAACATCCTGCCAGCCATTTGGACGTCGCCACCTTTGTGGGACAAGCATGACTACGCCCGCTCGGGTGAGTCATGCTGGAGGCTATAACCGTCTTGCCGCAAGGAATCCAGCTTTAATTCTCTACAGCCCCTAGCAATTGGGTGTCTGACTCAGTTGATTCTGGTTGAGTAAGGCACTGTCGTAGTAACAAAACTGCAAAATGGGTGCCAATGGTTGCAAGTTGCTTTCTGCGACCCCTAGGGTCCGGGCTAGATCTTCTAAGCACACAAAGTATTTTCCCTGCTTCGTTAATGTCACCAGGGTTCGAGCCTGATGAATTGAGATCCCCGGCAACCGCAGCCAATCCTCAATCGAAGCCCGATTCACGTCAATTTGGACCCCCAAAGCAACTGCACCCATAATTTCTGTCTCAGAGCGGAGACGAGCCCGAGAATTCCGTTTGAGCCTTGCATATAAGGGATGGAACCGCCACTTCCAGAAGTCCCAATTCGTTAGGTTATTCGTAGCCATGCCCTAAATGCTAGTCTCCTGGTGTTTCCAACAATTGCCGACGTTGTTGTTCAAACTCCCATTCCGTCACCAGCCCCTCTTGACGAAGTTTCTCGAGTTCGCGAATGGTTGCTGCCATTACCTGAGTCTGCTGGGCTAGGGCAATCTTCGTTTCGCTGGCCTGCCCAGAGCCCAGTGTGACCAAGCTAATATCGCGCCCTGCCCAGGGCAATAGATACCATACCCCCTCTAAGGCACAAGCAATGCGAGGGATTTGGGTCCAGTTCAACAGCAGATAGACGACCCCCCAGCGAGGGTCGCCCAAATAAAATTTATGCAGTCCTGCAAGCGGTAAGGGAAGTGGGTTCAGTGCCCCGGCAAAGGCTAGGGCTGCAGCAACTCGGCGCTTATTAGCAGAATGTTCACAAACCGGACTACCCAATTGCCCCATCCAGTCACCGCCATCCTCTCGTTGGTTCCTCCGCCATAGACTAGCTTAAATAATCAAGAAGTAAACTTAGGACTTGCCGGAGGAGCAAAACTTTAGGTTAGGACTGGAAAGTCAGTAAAGTGAGCTGTTACCTTCAGCTCATGGGTGGAATCCTTGAAGTTAGCATCGGGGGCTGTTCCTTGAGTTAGGGTAGGTAATAAGAGCAGTGGGGTTTCATCCCATGAAACAGAGATTCGAGGGTTCTCTCGTGTGTGCGCGGATTTGTTAACACCGCGAAAGGTTGGATTTGAAGCTCTTTGGCAGTCCAACAAGGGCGGAGGCAAAAACTGCCGAAACGCCTGCCTTAAGGTTAATAGCCTTAAGAGCAGCCTAAACTTTCTCCTGTGCTGAGTCGTTTTGCATGTCAACTGCGCCCTTTTCACCAGATTGGATTAAGCGATACTCTGCCGATCCTTATGCGGTTTTGGGGATAGCAGTTACTGCTGATGAGCGGCGCATTTTGAAACGATATCGGCAAGTGGCGAAGCAGCTTCACCCCGATATTCAAGCAACAGAAGAGGAATCGGGTCGAGAATTTGCGAACCAAGTCTTGACGCGTCTGGTTAATCCTGCCTATCAGCGGCTAAAGCAGGACAAGGGACGCTCCGAAACGTTAGCGACGTTGCGATTTAAGGTGAGGCGCTTGAGCCGTGAACAAAAGCTCTTGGCGCGGGGGGAGTTGGCAAAACAACTCAAAGAAAACCCAGAGCCAGAGGTAGATGTCTTTTATGAGCAAGCGCTTTCAAAATTATCGGAAGCTCAATATAGCTCCTCCGATGCCTTTGCTCGGCGCACAGCCGCGATCGCGGAGCTCAATCTGATTTACCTGCGACGAAAGATGGGAGAGCCCGTCATTCGTGAAAAGCGTACGGGGTTGGTTTCGTCTGCGGCTGTGCAGCAGCCAGTTACGGTTACGGCTGACAACGTCTCAGGGCAACCTGTTTCGGGGCCGCCAATCAATTATGCTCAGCGGCACATTGATCGGGCCAAGACCTACATTGCGAATAAGAAGTACGCGCAAGCCATTCAAGAACTACGAGATGCAGTGCGGATTGAATCTAGCAACAGTGACTATCACACCATGCTAGGTCAGGCTTATTTGCTGAATAAAATGGGTGGCATGGCAAAAGTCCATATTCGGCAGGCTTTAAAGCTCAACTCCCGCAACCCTGTGGCTCTGAAATATGCTAAGCAGATGAATCTGGATCTAAGTGACCTCAGTGGCAGTGAGACCAAAAAGAAGAAAAGCGGAGGACTGTTTGGGCGATTCGCAAAAAAGCACTGAGCAAAAATGTTTTTGACATGCGGCATCTTAGGGCGTGTGGACAATTAATAATGAAACCCTTACTGGGTGCGCATGACCACGCCCGCTTTACTGACCGTAGACTTTCCCCAATTAGCCCGCGATTCATCTGCGGGCGGGCAGCGAGGTTGGCCAGCTCTATCGAATTGGCGGGGCAGTTACGATAATCGATGGCTCTTAAGGCTCTGGTGAGCTGTAGTTGACATTTATCTGGCTGCGTCGTTCGTAGAGTCGATTCATCCATTGAGGATCAAGGCCACTGTGGTACATCAGCTTTAAGCCCTGGTTGAGCATTGCCTGTTGATAAATTCCACGATTCCGAAAACGACGGGCTGAGGTCGTGATTGCCCTTGGCAACAAGTAAGGTGGGCCAAAGGCCTGCAGCTTTTGGCTGAGGGCTGTGTCTTCAAAAATATCGAGATCTGGCACACCTGAAATGGCCTCTAGGGCTGATTTGCGGGCAAAAATGCAGTGATCTAAATAGAGAATCTGCCCCAGCCTGGCCCGCACTTGGTTTGAATACCAGGAGGTAAACTGCAGCAGCCAGTGATCCCAGTCAAAGCCATGGTGAAACCCACCCCAAGTCACGTCGGAGTTGAGCACCGCCTGGTCAATTTGTTGAAGGGCTGTATGGGTAGGCAACACCGTCGCAGGGTGGTGCAGCAGCACTGTTTCAGAGGTGCTAGCAGCAATGCCGATGGTGAGGCGTTGGGCGCGGTTTTGAGCTTCTGTGGCGATCACGCGCCAGCCCTTGGCCTGCTGCAAGGTCGCCAAGGTGTCATCTTGACTAGGGCTGACCACCGCGATGAATTCATGATTACCCTGCTGCTGGGCTAAATTTTCCAGAATTTTGGGCAGGTAGCCATGGCGCAACTCGTTAAGGCATGGCAACACAACAGAAACCATTGCGATCGCTGAATAAACCGCATCTATTCTAGGGTGCCTAATTGATTCACGACTTAAGGCAAGGAAAAGATTGCCGCGCCCGCCCCAAGAAACGAGTTGATTAAAAGCTTAAGTCGCCCCAGCACCTTGAATAAATCGTTTAGGCTGCAACCGTACGGATTTTATGGGTGAAACGATGGCTGCAAGCGTTCACGTTGAGGTCCATGATGATCGGGCTGCGTTGGTTGAGCGGGCGCGAATCCTTGTGGTTGACCAAATCAAAACCGCGATCGCGGATCGCGGCATTTGCTACCTCGCCCTCGCAGGCGGCAGCACGCCCAAGCCTTTATACGAAGCCCTTGCCCAAGAAACCTTGCCCTGGTCGCGCCTGCATATTTTTTGGGGGGATGAGCGCTACGTGCCCATTGATCATCCCGACAGTAATGCTGGCATGGCCAAAGCCGCATGGCTGGATCAAGTATCGCTACCCGCTGAGCAGGTTTACCCAGTGCCAACTACGGCGGCAACACCCCAAGCCGCTGCCGATCAGTATCAAACCACGGTAGAAACGGTGATGGGCCAGACGCCTATTTTTGATGTGGTGCTGCTGGGCATGGGCGATGATGGCCATACCGCCTCCCTGTTTCCCCACACCCCAGCTTTAGCCGTGAGCGATTGCTGGGTCACAGTCGGCAATAAAGGCGATAACCCCCGCATCACCTTTACCGTGCCGCTGATTAACCAAAGCCGCTGTGTAATGTTTTTAGTGAGTGGAGCCAATAAACAAACGGCATTAAAGGCCGTTTTTGCCGAAACCGCCGATAGCCAGCAATATCCTTCTCGCTTGATCCAACCCCAGGGTGAGCTCTGGTGGCTATTAGATCAGGCCGCAGGGGCAGCATTAGAGGATTGATTCAACTCACTCAGGCGTGGTCTAAACTGAAATCCGGTAGTTTGAGGGCAATCTATGGCGGCGGAATCAACCGATCAACGACATCCTCAATATTCTGGCGATCGCGCCATCGTCAATAAGCTACTAACCCAAGACCCAGACGATTATGGGTTGGCAGAGCTAGGACGGTTGCTGACCCGCTATAAAGGCTTTCCCGGTGCCCGAGATATCCAAGTTGATCTGGAAAAAGTGCTCAAAAAGTGGAGCCTGACCGAGGCCACCTTATTCAACCAAACTCAGAAAATCCATCAGGCGGCTACCGTCTATCGCCAAATCCGTGGGAGTCGCGATGATTGGAGTTAGGGATTTGGGGAGTTGGGGAATTGGGGAGCTAGGGAGTTGGGGAGTTAGCGTTATTTGCGCCGAGCAATATTAGGGGCTAGCGATTGCTTTGCCGCAAGGGTTAGATCTTGCACTTGCCTTAGGGTTAGGCCCAAGCAGTTGGCCTCGCCAGTGGGCATGGTGAGCCAGAGTAGATATTCGATGTTGCCAGCCGGACCTGTAATCGGGGAGTAGGTCAGGTCGAGATCGCACCATCCTAGGGCTCGAGCCGTTTCAAGGACGCGCCAAATGGCCTCAGCCTGATCCCCAGGATCGCGCACCACACCCCGTTTGCCGACCTTTTCTCGACCCACCTCAAACTGAGGCTTGACTAGAAGAACGGCTTCACGGGGGGGCTGTAGTAGTTGCCAAAAGGCGGGCAACACTTTAGTGAGAGAAATAAATGAAACGTCCATCACCCCTAGGTCAGGACGTATGGCGTTGGTCTCATATAGATCGTCGGCGCAGAGATAGCGGAGGTTCGTACGCTCCCTGAGAATGACGTGGGGGTCTTGGCGCAAACGCCAGGCAACCTGGCCGTAGCCCACGTCGATACCGTAAACCTGAGCCGCCCCTTGCTGCAGCAGGCAGTCGGTAAAGCCACCGGTCGAGATCCCGCCGTCTAGACAGACGCGATCTCGCACCCTAATCTCAAAAGTGGTTAACGCCTTCGCCAGCTTTTCACCCCCCCGCGATACATAGGGAGATTTTTGCTTCACCTGAATCTTGCTTTCAGTGGCGATAGTTGTGCCGGGTTTATCTATAACCTGTTGATTGACCTGGACCTCACCTGCCCGGATCACCCGCTGGGCCTGCTGCCGAGTCTCGCACCAGCCCTGGGTCACTAACAGGGTATCTAAACGCTGCTTAGAAGTTTTTTTACGCGTTTCGCCCATCGTAATTGCCGAGATGGCTGAGGCCCTGATATTAGCGTAGAAACCTATCCTTAATTCTGGAGGTCAGATAGCCTATGGAGTATGGATAAAGCCTTTTCGTGCCGACAGAAAAGCAATTTTCTGCTGTTTATGCCGCAATTACCCCAGTGCCCTCACCCCCTGTCATAAGCAAAGTAAATACAGCTTGGCAGCAGGCCAATCTTCAGTACTTGATGGTGGTCCTCAATAATGCAGGCTACCAACTGCATCTGAAGGCGGCGCAGCTTCAGAGCGAATTAGAACCTTTTGGCTTTTCAGGGCAGGTTAATCCAGCCGAAATCTCGGCCCATATGGAGCCTCCTCCAGCCCTGGAGACCCTGTGCAACTGCCTGCACCTTTCTGAATTTGAACGCTATGTGCTGTTACTGTGCGTGGGGCGCGCGATTCATTCTCGCTTCCCCAACCTGTTTGCGGGCATTCATCAAAATGCCATCCTTAACTACCCCACTTTCAACCTGGCCTACAGCACGTTCCAAGGGGATCATCATTGGAGTGCGATGACGCCCCAGGGGGCTCTACGACATTGGCAACTCATTGCCGGAGCCCTGGGTGAAGATGTTTCCCACGCGCGTTTACAAATTGATGAGAGTATTCTCCATTATGTGTTGGGTGAACCCTATCAAGATGCCCAACTGCTCAAGGTGCTGGATACAGCGGCAATATCGACGTCCCCTTTAGCACTCCAAACATCCCATCAACCCATTGCCCAGCAGATTGGCCAATTTCTGAAAAAAGGGGCGGATTCAAGCCCGATGGTGCAGCTTTGTGGCACAGGGTTAGAGCAAAAATGGGCGATCGCGACAGCCGTCAGTCAATATTTGCAACAGCCCCTCTATAGCCTCTCTGTCGAACACCTACCTGCTGAACCCCAGGCGCTCAAAACTTTTGTGATTCGCTGGCAACGGCTCGTCAAGCTTTCTCCGAGTGTGCTGTGGTTGGATGCTGAGCCCCAAAGTAAGGGTGAGTCATCACAAAAAGTGGCGATCGCGCCCTTTTTACAATCAGTGGGCACCCCGCTGATGGTTTCCACGATTCAACGTCTCTACATTCCCCGATTGTCGATTATTCCGTTTGAAGTTGAGCACCTGAGTTATCAAGAGCAGCTCGATTTGTGGCAAACCAGTCTGGGTCAGACCCACCTCAATGGCCATCTCAGCACCCTGGCCTCCCAGTTCAAGCTTTCTCCGGCCATTATTCAAGCGGCAGGGCTCTCAGTCACGGGTGAACCGGACGACTCAACGCTGCCTGATCGCCTCTGGGACTTTTGCCGAATGCAGGCCCGCCCCCAGCTAGAGAGCTTGGCTCAGCGCATCGATGCCGATGCCGATTGGGACGATCTGGTGCTGCCCGATCGCGAAAAACAGGTGCTGCAAGATATCACGGCCCAATTGCGGCAACGGGCAAAAGTGTATCAAGACTGGGGTTTTGCCCAGAAGACTAAGCGGGGGCTGGGCCTGAGTGCCCTGTTTGCCGGGGCTAGCGGCACCGGAAAAACCATGGCCGCTGAAGTGCTGGCGCAGGAGTTTAAGCTAGATCTCTACCGCATTGACTTGAGTGCGGTGATGAGCAAATACATTGGCGAAACGGAGAAAAATCTACGGAAAATTTTTGATGCGGCAGAAACGGGCGGGGCCATTTTGCTCTTTGACGAGGCTGACGCCCTGTTTGGCAAACGCAGCGAGGTGAAAGATAGCCACGATCGCCACGCCAATATAGAAGTCAGCTATTTGCTGCAGCGCATGGAGTCTTACCAAGGGTTGGCGATCCTGACCACAAATCTGAAAGATTCTCTCGATCAAGCCTTCCTCAGACGCATCCGATTTATTGTCACCTTTCCGTTTCCGAAAGCCAGCGATCGCAGTGAAATTTGGCAGCGTATTTTCCCGAAGCAATTACCCACAGAGGGACTGGACTTTCGCAAACTGGGTCGCCTGGATGTGACCGGTGGTAACATTCGCTCCATTGCCTTGAATGCCGCCTTCATCGCGGCGGATGCCGACGAGCCTGTAATGATGAAACACATTCTACGCGCCGCCCAAACCGAATACATTAAGCTCAACCGTACCCTTACATCCGTTGAAATTAAGGGTTGGGTTACATAAAGCTTGGCCCTATTGCTTTGAGGCAAATACACCCCAAGTCACAAACAGCGCAAAGGCAAGGTAAATCACCACAAAGCCCCAGTCTTGCCAACTGCCGTTGATGCTCACGCGCTGCCTCCGTCCAGAATAGACTTCTTGTCAAATCGACAGAATGCTTAGGAGATTTCCAGAGTTTACCTCGGTAGGGATAAGTCTAGTGCCTACCCGCCGCCAATCGCCCCTGAACACGCTTCCCGATTCGTACCCTCCGGCAGTTATCGAGGGCACCCACAAGAGGTGCCCCTACATCGGTTATCGCGCGGCGTAGCAATGGCCAGGTATTTTCTTTGGCAACTGAGAATCAAAGTAATTTGAAGGGTTTAATTCCCAGTCATCGATTTGGGTAGAAAACGTTGAGCCCTTCGCCATGGCGAAGGGCATGCATCCTTGGGCAGAACGAGCTTAGTCGTTGCACATGAGGGCAAAATTTAACGTCGAACCCTCCGGATCGCCCAGACCCACTTCTAGAGCATAAACCCGCTCTGATTCAGGATCGCTCACCATTAGATTGAGGACCCCTGGCCCGGTTTGGGTGACGGTTTCTCCCAAACTGTTAATGGACATATGGCCCGCCGCCGGAAGATCAGCAGACAAATGGAGTCGAGCGATCGCCCCAGGTTCATAGGTAGCCGTCAAGGTAACCAAGCCGCGGCTGGTCTGCCAATGACGACTCATCACAGGGTTAGCCGCCGTGACCTTAAGGGTGAGGGCGTCAAAGATATCCTGAGCCGCCAACATCGCCAGGGTGACCTGTTGATGAGGGTTGGCCCCGTCATATCCTTCTGGGAAGGCCGCCTCCAGGGCTTGGAAATCTTGAGGGGCGCCATCGCGAGTGGCACCAGCTAGCACCAGCCCAGCAATTTGATTGATGGCTTGGGGCTGCTCAGGAAAGATAGATTCCACCGCTTGCACCAGCTTTACCCCAGGCTGTAAGGCCTCTTGAGCCAATCCTTGGCAGCGCTCAAGCAGAGCTACCAAAAGATCATCGGGCAGGGCGGTCGGGAGGCGTAAAGACTGCAATTGGGTCAACCACATCGGCAACGCCGGTGTCGACGCATGGATGGGGTACTCTTGCAGCTCGGTTTCCCAAGGGAATAGAGGCGGTGTCTGTTCGATCTCAGACTGAAGGCGACGTTTCAGGACAGTTTGAAAGTGACTTTGCACAGCAGGCAGGTCTCCCAACTCAGGTATAGGGGGCATCTCGGATTGTGTATAGGTGCTGGGCGCTGTTGGTAAAGCAGGGTCTGCAGAGAGCTTTGAATCATCTACAGAGGGAATATCCAACCCAGATTGGGTCGATTGCAGATCACGCTCATCTGAGCCAACAGCGCTCCCTGATGGTAAAGAGACTGTTGGGCCGAAATGGGCCAGGAGGTCGAGTAAAAAACGCCTCAAGGCATCTGCGTCATTGTTCATCTATGCCCTCCGCCATTCCGGATAATTATCTAAAGATTCCGCAACTCCCAAGCTTGCCCTAGCAGCTTAGACCATTGCTTATGAAACTGCGTGGCCGTCAGCCCTAAAATTTGAGCAATTTCGGCATCATCAACCCGCTGCTGTTTCAAATGCAGCAGCTTCTCTTGCTTTTGTGAAAGGGAATCTTGTAGTTGTTGCCACTGCTTGGGCGGCAGCCCTAGATTGCGGTCTAAATCCGCCTCCAACCATTCATGGACCAGCTCCCAATGGTGGGAGAGGGCAAAGCGAATCAAGTGATATTTAAATCGCTGCTGCAAGTAATCCCGCTGTCGGGCGGTCAAATTGAGCATAGACTCAATCTCCCCAGTGGGCAGATCAAGCAGGCGCAGGGCAAAGTAATCAGCACAGTCTTCTTGGTTGCGCTCTTTTAGATATTCCAGCAGGGCCTCAATGACGCGATTGCGCAGCACTTCTTCGGGCAAAGCGTCAGGCTGAGCGACCAACTCCTCTCGCAACCGTTGGTAGGGCAGAAGTTCACGCAAATCATCCGCCTCTGCACCCCCCGCATCCGTAGCTTGAGCAATATCAACAGCGGTCTCAGGGGGCTGCTGTTTTGAAAAGGTCTGAGCCCTAAGAATAATTAGTTGCTGACCACGGCGGCCGGGTAAGGGGATGCGGCGCTTGCCATAGCGCTCGGTGAAGGCCATATATTCCGCCAACTCCATCAGCGTCCGGGGCTGGAAGTCAACGGCCAGAATATTTTCGCGACGAAACGCCTTCAGGGACTCTACATAGAAGTTCTGCAAAAAATCCTCTATCAAGCTCAGCCGGGCCTGATAGCTGACCTGAACGCCATTGGGGGCAATGTAGCGATAAACAATCGAACTGAGAATGCTGTGCAGCTCAACCCGCCCTTGGCGAGAGCCGAGCCGATAGTATTTGAGACACTGATTGAGGCGATGCTTGCCAAGGGTCATGGCCCAGGTATCGACTTCCCCAGATGCCTGGATACGCTGACTTTCGGTGCAAATGCGTTGCACCTCTTGGCTCAAGCGGTTAGCAGTTTCACGACAACTGTGGGCAGAAGCGTGGGTCGCTTGCTTCAGTTCTTCAAATAGCTTTTCCGATAAAACTTCCACGCTTTGGAAGCAGAACCCCGATGGCAGTAATGTGCCACAACCCTAGCATAGGAATTCTGCGGCAGATCATTGGCCTGTTTGGCAAAGAACATTGGCCCCCTTCGACCGCTATGATGGGCCGGTAAGGTGCGGCGCTTGGGGAGAGAGGCTATGGATACACTCGATCAACAGATTCAAACTTTGATCGATGAAGCCCCGAAAGGAGGCGGAACAGGGGACGCGATGGTGGCGATCGCCCCAGCGATTAAAACCATTGCCGAGCGGTTGAAGCACCTGGAATACTACGTCCTGCAAACCCTGGATCAGGGCTGGGTGATGACCACCCTCAGCAACCGCAAGCAGCCCAATAGCCGCAAAAACATCATTTATGCTTACCCCACCCTGGCGGATGCAGCGAAGGGACCGCAATCGGTGAAGGATCCCCAACTAATGGCGATTCCGACCCCAGTCACCCATGTCCTATTTCAAATGCTGGCTTTGAAGAGCCTAGACAGCCTGATCTTCTTCGAGACCCCAGGCAACGTTAGTCAGGGCATTGAAGTGCGGCGACAAGAATTTCAGGCGCTGCTACAGGCCCATCTGCAGGAAACCCAAGGGCAGATCGATCCCCATAGCAATATTGGCTAAATCCGATTACGGCGCTTTACGGCGCTTCAACCGTAACCGTTGCTTCGATCGCCTCCCCATTGTGGGTGAGACCTTCATGGCCATTTGCATTCAGACCGACGGTGAGGGTGTGTTCACCTGAGGGCAGACTCGGCAGGTAAAACCAAGTGCTATAGAGGCGGGTCAGCTTCTCGCCATTCACATAGAGATGGGCATGGCCCTCGGTGGTCAAACTGGACTGGTTCACCCGCTCAGGGGCAAAGTCCCAGTGGGTGGTCTGCACCTCTAAGTTCCAGCCGCCGACCGCATCAGGATGGGCCACCAGGGTGACGGTGGGAATAGGCTGATCGGCAGGAATGGCTAGGGTGCCGTGGTGACCGTGAGCGCCGTGACCACCGTGATCATCGCCGTGGCCACCGTGGCTGCCATGATCGGCTTCAGGGTCAGAGGATGCTGGCGTGGCGTGCTCTTCGTGATGGCCATGGTGGCCAGGGTTGGCATGGGTATGGAGCGTATAAGCGACTCCGCTGCCTAGGGTGGCCGTTAAGGCGGCAGCAGCGATCAGTAATTTTTTTCTCATGGTGTTGTGAGCGCGTCTTTGTGAGTGGACTGGGTTGGATGTGGGGCTAACCAATCGCGATCGCCGGTCTCTGGAAGCGAATCAGTAGCGCCCGAGTCTGATTGGCTTGGGACGTATCGCCTTGTTGTTGGAAGTAATGCTCGGCTTGATGCAGGTCCGCAATCGCCCCGGCCTGATCGCCCAGCTCTCCCCGCACCATGGCGCGATTGAGATAGGTTTCGGCATGGGTAGGATCGAGGGCCAAGACCTGCTCAAAGCTGGCTAAGGCCGCTAAGTCATCTCCCTGGTGGTGACAGGCACAGCCATAGTTGAAATAGGCGCGAGGGTCATCTTGGTTTAAGAACACCGCTTGGGCCAGGTAGGCTATCGCTATCTCCGACTTAAACTGGCTGAGATAGGCTATGCCTAAATCGTTGTATACATTGGCCTGAGCCAACCCGGTTAAGGTGTCGTCACGGCTTAAAGCCGCTTGATAATCAGCGATGGCGGTCGCCACGTCTCCTAAGGCAAATTCTGCTAGACCTCGGTTGTAGTAGGCCAACCCGGCCTCAGGCCAGTGCTTGAGGTGGTGGGTAAAATCCGCCCGGGCCTGGGCATAGTGCCCCAGCCGGTAGTGGGCAATGCCTCGATTGAGGTGGGCTTGGCTCGGATGGGCTTCCTGTTCAATCACAGTGGAGCAGTCCGCAAGGGCCTGCTCCAGGTGATCGGTCCAGAGATGAACCAGGCAGCGATTGCCATAGGCGGCACTGACATGATCGTCTTGGGCGATCGCCGTGGTAAACGCCTGCACCGCTGCCTCGTAATGCTGGGATTGAATGGCCGTAATCCCCTGCTGAAAGGGGCCAGCCAGGGCCGGGGCTGGATTCCCCAGCCCGATGCCCACCGCTAGCAAGAGCGCAATCGCCCCCGTCAGCCATTTACCAGCCACTTTCAGCTTGGGCCAATACATAGGTTGCAACGTCTTCAATTTCTTGATCGGTGAGGCGACCTCCGAAGGCGGGCATAGCGCCGTTGCCATTGGTGACCTGGGTCTGAATGGCGGCGACAGAATCCTTGCCGTTAGCGGTGAGGTCATCAAGCTTGAGGGTTTTAGCAGCATTCACCACATTGCCGCCGCCCATATGGCAGGCTGCGCAGTTATTGCTAAAAATCTGCGAACCCTTGTCGGCATCGCCAGCAAAAGCCGGAGGCACCAGCATGATCAGTGCCAATACGAGACTGGCGGCGATCGCCCAAAATTGTTTCATGATTCATCCTCTCAACAAATGTCTCCACTAGCAGGAGGGTTTAATCTCCACTAAGGGCAGAGTTTAGTCGAGAAGTTCAACCGGAAGCAAGAAAGGTGTCAAAAATGTTGCGATTCTCCCGATCTGTTTCAGGTTTGCTGGGACGGTCGGGCTCGGTTGAGGATCCCCCCTTGCCCCCCTTATCAAGCTATTCTTTACGCAAAAGTTGTTCTATCGCTTTTCAGATCAAGGGGTTTGCAAGTTGCTTGTCCCCCAGAAGAGCCAATATCGGAATTGGGGGCTGGCCCCCAAACCCCCTGATATGGGGGCCTAACTCCCCCAAACCCCCCGAAAGGGAGATGCGGATTGAGTCGTGAATGCGCACGGTAAGACGACAGAGGCGAGGCTGGCAACAATCCGTTCCGCTAGGAACCGATTTAGAGGTGTTACCCCTTGCAATTGAGGCCAGAACCCTTTCTATGCCCGCTCAATTGAATCAAGCTAGGGGCTGTAAACCGCTTATACCAAGGAGTCTGATTTTGATTGTCCACAGCCCCTAATGCGTGAGTCCTGGTCGCAGCAGCCAATTCAGCAGGGGCAATAGGTATAGGTAGACCCCATAGGGAATCCAACCGGAGTCGGTCAACAGCACCGTTGCGGGCACTAACCCGGCAATATTCCAGGGCACCAGCGGGGCCAGCACCACCGCCGAGTTTTCAATATCTACCGCCAGTTGTTCTGGGTGGGCCTGACGGTAAAGGGGTAGAGCAATTTTCTGGGTGAGCAGAATAGCGATGGTCTGGGTGCAGCCAAAGGCGCTGGTCAAGGCACCCGTAACAACAATGCCGCCAAAGAGTCCCCGCTTTCCTGGCCAGCGGGCCAGCTTCTGAGTCAGGGGGGTGAAGGTGCCCAGACCAGACAGCAGCCCAGCCAATGCGGTGGAGACCGCCACGACTGCACACACCTGCCCCATCATCAACGCCCCACCCCCCTGAAAGATGTCGCTCAAGGGATTGTCGTTAGGAAGCTGAAAGCCGACCAGCAGGGTGTGCAAAACCGCTTGGGGAGACTGAGCTTGGACGCCGATGGCCAGGGCGATCGCGCTCACTAAGCTGATCGCCAAAGTGCCTTGCACCGGCACCCGCAACAGGGTAAGCACCACCAATACCCCGGCGGGCAAGAGGGTGAGGGGGTGAATCCAGAAGGTGGTTGGAATCTGCGCTATTGACGAGTTATCCACGGTGGATAACGGATGCCTGATGGAAGCCGCCGTGTAGATCTCGATAGAACACCTAACATAAACACAAACCAAAGCCACC
>ERZ1740060.223-NODE-223-length-43165-cov-23.561331_pt1 | contig 43165 bp, 25 predicted proteins | sample MGYA00581743_ERZ1740060 | MGnify/ENA primary metagenome ERZ1740060 (study PRJEB43018, sample SAMN04849235) | marine metagenome | isolation source: floating plastic debris | place: Pacific Ocean | collected 2008-08-27 | study: EMG produced TPA metagenomics... | reverse complement strand
TGCGCCGGGTACATACCGTTTGGGTCGATGGGGGGTATGACGGTGCCCCCTTTTACCAGTGGGCCATTGACACGCTGCGCTGGGTCATTTGGGTCGTCCTGCGACCGGAAGCCGCGCAAGGGTTTGTCTTGCTGAAAAAGCGGTGGAAGGTGGAGCGCACCTTTGGCTGGTTTATACCGATTCTTTGAAATCTGGCTACACATCCTGCTCCCCCAGCTCCCTTGCTCCCAAAGCTCTCCATGAGGCATTCATTTACCTCGCGATGATTCGGATTATGGTGAGGCGCTTAGCCTAATTCGATACCTCGGAGGAATTCTCAAACATCCTCTAACATTTACGAAACGATTCCAGCGGCATATTGCATTGCTGCAACCCATATCCGTTGGTGTCTTTAGTTTTTCGCCATAGTTGAGCGGTCATGTTTAGCATGGTCGCGTTGGACGATGAGGAAGAAGATGGTGAGACAGCTTTGCTCATTCGGGAACGTGCCAATCTCATCAGACTTTCGTCGAAACTCTTCAAATCGGCGTTCGAGCAAGTTAGAAGTGCGAATTCGGGGATGCAGCAACGCATCGAAATTATAAAAGCTAAAAGTCAGTTCAATATTGCGCTCAAAGGTCTGAACCGCTTTCGGTTTGAGCGGTTGCCACTTTTCGATAAAGGCCGCTAAGCGTTGTGGCGCCGCCGCTTCATCCTCAGCCTTGTAGATGTCGTACGCGTCATTTTGGATCTGATAGCGGCGCTGTTGTTTGGCTTCGGAGGGCTCCAGTACTCGACCTCGCTCATTCTGTACCGACAGCTAAGTATAGCTCAGATAGTCTTGGATGCGTCGGACTTTGTGGGTGATGCATCGCGGTTGCTGGGCTTGCGGGAGGTGTGCCGCCATCGCTGCGGGGAGGCCCCAGGTGCCATCACTGACGACCAGTTCAACTGCTGAGGGGTGGAGTCCGCGCTCGCTCAAGTGGGCAAAGAAGGTTTTCCAACTTTGGGTCTCTTCTTGTTCGGCAATTTCATAGTGCAACACCTCGTAGGTCCCATCCCGCCAAACGGCCAGTGCGGTTAAGACAAACCGCTCTTGGGCTTGACGGAGCTGGCGCACATGACCCGCCCGGTCGACTTTGGTCTTCTCTGAGGGGTACTGAATATCCACCCAGACCCCATCGACAATCAAAATTGGTGGCGTTTGCACCAGGGGGGCTTGGCGATGACTATCCATATGGGCTTGCGCTTCTATCGTCACCCGATTGATGGCACTCACGGACAAAATACGACCCAACAGATGATACAGCGCTTCTTGTAAGTCCCTCAACGAGAGTCGCATGACGTATAGGCTTAACGCGAAGTTCATCAAGTTGCCGAGACCCCGATGATAGCGTTCGAGGAGCTGCCACGACCGCTCTTTGTTGCCACTCCTCAGCTTCGGTACCCGGAGCTGCTCAATGCGACCCTGCTCGGTGTCAAGAACCCGCGTAAAGTACCCAGAGCGTCGGCCTAGCGATTCGCTTTGACGCGTACGCGCTGCGGATAGTTCTTCGACCAGCGCGGCTTCTAGGGTCGCTTTGGTCACCCCGACTACGGCTAGCCGCAGCTTCGCGGCTAGGGCTGACGACAGTTTTGGCTGAAAGCTCGTTGATTGGATGCGGACTATTTGCTCTTCGCGCTCGCTGATTTTCATCTTGGGTCTTGACCATAGGGCTAACCTTCTCGATTACACCGCAATGGCCTCGATGAAAAGGTGGCGAAAACTTACAGACACGAACCATATCCGAGTAGCGACTGTCGCCACTGCGATTCACAACGATGCCAGAAATCATCACTGTGACCAAACAACGCTTCTAAACTATCTGTAGGAGAGGCTAGGCTGAATAATTTGCCATAGTTTCAGCTTACTCAGCCCTTTCATTTCTTATCCCGAACTCACCTTCGGTGAGGTTTAGTCTTGCTTGCGTAGGAGGTTGAACTTCTGCAGCACTTGCAGATTTTCTGCCGTCACCATCTCTCGGAGGTTAGCAACGTCTTTGAGCAGGCGCATTTCGCGGGCATACTCCTGCCGCAAAATACTGAGGTAGCGTTCTCGTTCTACATCGGTTTGGGCTTTGCCTAGCATGTGCAGCGCCAGGTTGACATTGCTCAGCGGTTCTCGCAAGTCCTGGGAGAGTTGATCCAATAAGTTTTCTTTGATACTGGCCAGCTCCGTGCTGTCTTTAAGCTGCTTGCTGAGATTTGTCGAGCGTTGGGTTTCGTCATGATAAGGCTGCATTAGCGAGGCATGGCGCGCTAGCCGCACCTCGATCGCGTTAATCAGTTCTTGGGGACGAAAAGGCTTCGTCACGTAATCGTCGGCCCCTGACTCCATCCCTTCTCGATAATCTAACCGTTCAACTTTAGCGGTCAAAAAAATGAAAGGGATAGTTTTTGTGGCAGGTTCGTCACGTAAGCATTTAACCACGGCGTAACCATCCATCTCTGGCATCATCACGTCGCAGACAATCAGATCGGGCAATTGACTCAATGCCACGTCTACGCCCTCACGGCCGTTTTTGGCGGTGAGTACCTGAAAATTTTCGAGCGTCAGAATATCTTCTAAATTGTCGAGCACCGAAGCATCGTCTTCAATAACAAGAATTTTAATCATGAGCGCTAAGAGGACACTACGGTGAAGGCTGATAAGAACAAAAAAACTTTTCGCAAAACAGCAGCGTTACTGCTCATCTTGGCTAGTTAATTCTTCTAGGGTACATCAAAGATTTTATCTAAAAGCTACTTTAGCGAGTTTTGATTTTCTCTCTTTCTAGAATATTCGGAAATGACTGAAAAGTGCGACTTTCTGAGCTAATCTAGTAGGGCATTCAAGCTTATTTAGAGGGCATGAATTTCAGGATTTCTGCTCTATGGCTTTCTCAAGCTGCTGTTGGTTAATTAGCTGATGTCAACGGATGTCACAGCCGCTCGGCTCAAGCTGAGGGACGTAATGGCAAACGGACGGTAAACGTCGTGCCCATATTGAGCTGGCTATCACACAGAATTTCTCCTTGATGCGACTCCACTAGCCTTTTGACAATTGATAAGCCCAATCCTGTTCCTGGAATGCTGCCCACATTTGTGGCTCGATGAAAAGAATGAAATAGATGTTTCAGATCGTCTGCCGGAATGCCGATGCCTTGATCTTGAACCGCGATATTAATGGTTTGGGTAGAAGCGGCAATGCGCAGGTAAACTTCGCTGGGAGCAGGCGAATATTTCAGCGCATTGGAAAGTAGGTTAGTCAAGATTTGCCGTAGTATTCGCTGGTCAGCGAGAAAGACATCCGGCAGGGCCGTTTCGACATGGAGGTTGATGCGAGCACCATCATCATCGAAGCTGAGCTCCTCAATGATTTCTTCGCAGAAATCAAGAATAAACGTGGGTGCTAACTTTAATTGCATCTTACCGGCTTCGGCTCGGCTCAAAGTAAGTACATCTTCAAGCAGCTGAGTCATATGAACCACTGAATCCTGAATGCGAACTAAATGCTTGTGCTTTTTGTCATCATCGAGGCGATCGCCGTAGTCCTGAACGATCCCCGCTGAGGAGGCGATAATCCCCAGGGGAGTGCGGAACTCATGGGAGGTCATCGAGACAAACCGAGACTTGAGGTCGTTGAGTTCGCGTTCGGTCTGCAGAGCATTATGAACTTCGATCTCAGCCTGTTTACGATCGCTAATATCCTGACACACACACACCATACCGCCGCCTTCAATTAGCGTCAGCGACACTTCTTGAGCAAAGGTTGATCCATCTTTACGACAGCCAATCGTTTCGCCGCGCCACTGCTTATCCCGCATTAACTGCGGCCAAATTTCTTGTTCAAACCGCGTAATTTCTTCAGCCAAATAGAGACGATGCCAGGTACTGCCCAGCATCTCTGCCTGGGTAAGCCCAAAGAGCTGACAGTGGGCCGTATTCACAAACTCATAGTGCCCCGCTTGGTCTAGAATTGCGATGCCATCACCGGCAGCCTCAATCGCTGCCAGTTGGTTTTGCATCGCGCGCTCAGCCCGCTGCCGTTCGGTCACATTACGGAAAATGCTGCGGGTGGCGACCGGAATTTCGTCCTCATAACGTACGTTGATATTGCCTTCGAGCTGAACGATGTCTCCGGATTTGGCCAACAGCGTCATTTCTACTGGGGTATGGACGCTACAGCCTGCTTGCTGCAGTTGGGCAAAGAGTTCTTGATAGGCTCCCACCGCATCAGCTGCCAATACATCAAAAATTGTCAGTTGTTCAAGCTCTGCGGCGCTGTAGCCGAGGGCTTCACTCCAGGCTTGATTGACGAATAAAAAGTGACCATCGACTAATGAAACGCTTTGAATCAGGTCGCTGGCATTGTCAAAGAAATCCTGTAGAAGGGCTTTGCTCTCTCTCAGCGCCACTTCGGCTTGCTTGCGCTCATCAATATCGCGACGCACACAGATCAGATCACCCTTGGCGCTGAGGGTGAGCGAAAGTTCTTCATAAAAGGTGTTGCCGTCTTGGCGGGTCGAAATGGCTTCCCCCTGCCAGTGACCTTGAGCTCTCAACGCAGGAAAGACCTCTTGTTGAAAGCGAGTCTTTTCAGCCGCGCTGTACATCGTTTGCCAATTTTGACCCAGCAGCTCTTGGGCTGACTCGAAGCCGAACATTTGGACATGGGCGCGATTAAGATATTGATAAGTGCCACCGCGGACGATCGCAATGCCGTCAATCGCGGTTTCCATGGCTAATAGCTGACGGTTGATCTGTTCTCTCGCCTGTTTGCTATCGGTAGTATCGACGATCACAGCCAGAAAAACGCGCTCATTTTCTCGCTGAATCAGCTGCAGATGCACCTCGACCAAATAACGACTGCCGTCTGATCGCCGGTGCACTGTTTCAAAGTCAACTTTATCGACCTCTCCCTCTCGTAACGGGGCCACGAGAGCGGCAAACTTCATGGCCGTAAAATCGGGTTTGAGATCAACCGGCGTCATCTGCTGCATCTGCTCGAAGGTATAGCCCAGGTTGCTCAAAGCGCCGTGATTGGCATAACTAAATTTGAGCGTCTCGGCGTCAAAGATCAAAATTTCGTTGAGGCTCGCTTCCAAAATGCTCAATAGGCGAGTGCGCTCAGCTTCAGCCTGTTTGCGCTCACGAATATCTTCGACATCGACGACCAAATGTAACGGCTCTCCCGCAAAATTGCGTACGGTGCCTGCGCGCACGATCGCATCGACGGCTGACCCATCGCGATGGCGAAAACGTCGCTCTAGCGCCGGCGTGGTCTCCTCCTCGGTGGTGAGCGATGACGTGATCGGCAGTTGGGTGGGTCGGTCATCGGGGTAAGTCAGGTCTTCAAAGCGTTGCCCCATAAGTTCTGCCGACAGGCAGCCTAGCATCGTACAAAAAGACTGATTGACGGAGATGATTTGGCCTTCTAGGCTCATGGTGACGATGCCAATGGGGGCATTGTCGATGGTGAGACGCAGGAGTTCTTTGCTGCGCCGCAGATTATTTTGGCTTTCGACCAGAGCCCGGTTGCTATCCTGCAGTTCACTCGTGCGGGTGACGACGCGCGCCTCAAGCTCTTGGTTGAGCTGCCGCAACTTGTCTATTGTCTGCTGGCGCTCTAGTTCAGCTGCGGCCCGCGCCCCAAAGATCTTTAAAATGCTTTCGACTTGAGACGGATTGGCCAGTGGTTTGTCGTCAAAGATGCATAACGTTCCAATGGGTTGGTGCTGAGTATCGAGTAACGCCAGCCCAAAATAACTCTCGACGCCTAAATTAACCAGCAGCTCATTGGGAAAATACTCGGTCACATTGCTTAAACAACTGTAAAGCCCCTGCTGTAGCGTGACTTGGCCAGGGAGGTTATCCAGGCAGTAGCTTACGTTAGGCTGCAGCTGACCATCTGAGAAAAAAGCAATACTTTGGCCCTGCTCGTCCTGACACGTTGAGAGCATCGTATGGCGCACATCAAGCGCCTGGGCCAAATGTTCGACCAACACCTCAAAAAAGTGTTCACCGGTTGCGGCAGCCGTGCCCTGCACCATGTTGTAGAGGGCGGCCTCAGTTTTTTGGCGATTCGTTTCCAGCTGCATGCGCTCGCTGATATCGCGCACCATCACCAAAACTTCGTCTTGGCCAGAAACGGTGATTCTCGCCTCTTCGCAGAAGCTCTCACCTTCGTATTCAAAGGTATATTCGTAAACTTGGGTTTGATGGGTGGCTAACGCTCGCTCCACATAGCCCATGCGATGATGAGCAAATTTAACGGGCATGACGTCATAAATCGATCGCCCCGCCATGTTTTCAAAGGGCTGCACCACTTTAAAGTTACGCGCGGGCAAAAAGTCGATATAGGTGCCATCGGGTTGCATCCGAATCATCAGATCCGGAATCGTGTCTAGCAGGGCGCGGTTGGTGGCTTCGCTTTTCTTTAAAGCATTTTCGGCCTGGCGGCTTTCGGTCACGTCAGTGCCGGTGCCCACGAGATACTCCACCTGACCGGCAGTATCCAATAGCAACGAATGGTGCCAAGCAATCAACCTACGCTCGCCCGTTTTGGTCAACCAGTGGTTTTCGTTCACATCATGCACATTGCCAGCTAGGGCCATTGTGATGACTAGCTTAACCGCGTCAACCTCTTCGGCTGGAACGAGAAAGTCACCCACTTGCTGACCCAGCGCCTCTTGTAGGGTGTACCCGGAGAGACGCTGGCAGGTGTTATTAAATTGCACAATGCGTCCGGTAGGATCAGAGACCATGACTAAAGCCCCTGCCGCGTTCATGATCGCCTTAGCAAAGTTACGTTCTTGCTGCAGTTGCCGTTCGGCCTGCTGCCGCTCTTGAATTTCGTCTTGGGCCTGACAATACAGTTGATTTTGTTGAATGGCGATCGCCAATTGAATGCTGAGGCGATCAATCAGATCCAGGTTGGGTCGCTGCCAATCCAACACTTCAGCACAGTGATGAGCGGCCAATATACCCCAGAGCTGCTCGTTAATGAGAATAGGGACGATCAGATAGCCCTTAACCTGCATCGATTCTAAAAACTCGATATGGCAGGGCTGCAGGCCCGCTTGATAAATATCGTTGACGATGCGCTGGGCACCGTCTAAATATTCCCCCTCTAACCATTTCGGAAAGCAAGTGTCTTGATAAAAGCTGCCCAAGATTTCGGGCCATCCTGGTTCAATCGCTTCCGCGATAACGGTGCCCGCTAAGTTTTCGCCAAACTGGTAGACCACGACGCGATCGCACCGCAAAAATTGCTTTACCGCCTCAACCGCTGAGGTGAGGATGGCCTGAAAGCTGGCCGACTGACTCACCTGGCGGGCAAAGTTGGCCAAAAACTGCTCGCGATCGGCTTGCGCTCGAATTTCAGTGGTGCGCTGGATGACCTGCGTTTCTAACGCGGCGTGATGCCCCTTGAGGAGTTCGAGCTTTTCGGCTTCTAAGGCTTGGATGCGCTGTTCTAAAACAGTTAGTGCCTCAGCAGTTTCTTCGGCTTGAGAGATGCCCAACAAACTGTTGGTTTGAGTGATTAATCCGACTAGCCAGCCTTCCTGATCGGTAATCACGACGCGACGAATCCGCTTATCTTGCATCACCTGATAGGCCGTCCACAGCGTATCCCAAGGGCGGAGACAGCAGAGGGGCGTACTCATCACGGTGTGAGCGGGTAGGTTCGCTAAATTCAGCCCCAGACATTGCAGCTGCACAATATCGTGTTCGGTGATGATGCCCACCGGCTCGCGCTGGCCCTGGGCTGCAGGGAGAGTAATGACAATGCTGCTGATGTCATGCTCGGCCATCTGACCCGCGATCGCCAACACCGAGGCGTCGGGGGCCGCTTGCTCAATCTGGGTCAGCATCACCTCATTAAGCGGCTGCAGTTGCAGCAGATCCATCAGGTGCAACACTTGCCGGAGGCTCTGAGGGGTGACAATGCCTAGCAGGGTGCCCTGCTGATCGGTAATCGGCAAGTGACGAATGTGGCGCTGCTGCATAAATTGCAGCGTGCTGGAGATACTGGTGAGTTGATCTACCGACCAAGTGACCACCGGAGCGGTCATCACATTGGCCACGGTCAAGTCTTGCAGGCCCTCTCCGGCTGCGGCTAGGCGCACCAAATCGCGCTCAGTACAAATGCCCTGCACCTGATCGGCCTCGACGACCAGCAGGCAATTACTCGACAGGGCGATTAACGGCTGCGCTGCCCGCTCTAGCTCCAGGTTAATCGCACAGGAGTGCACCTGAGCCTGCCTCATCTGAGCGATCGCCACCGTTAGCGAAGTCTGGGCACTCACTACAATCGGGTTCGGAATGATGGCTTCGGTCAGCGCAGAACTCACAACTGGGCGATCTAAAGTACGAACAAAGGTCGACATGGACAAATATCGTCAACAAACGGTGTAAAAGCGATGAGCGGTCGAGTTAATGCCCAACAGTGATTAGCAAGCTGGCGTTGGGGCTAGCTGACACCAGGCCTAGATGGAAAAAACCGAGATCAATTGAAAATGCCTGGGGGTCTGATTTTCTGGGAAGTCCTGAGCCGCTCCGTTCGCCACAGGGCAATCCGCCTGCTGCCTGCGTTCGGTAGCACTAGTCAGACACTTGTCATCAGTACACAGGGCACTGGCTCAACACCAGCCTACCCAGATGGACATTGACCCTATCCCTTAATTCATCGACCTTTGGGGGTAAAAGCTGGAGATCTATCCCCTCAGTGGACTCAGAGAGGGAGTTGTGAATCGGGACAAGTGACCGAGAACATAACGACTCAGCAAAAATACTGGGCCATCAGAGCCCCACCTAACTGTTCAATCTTGGTTAATGAAACAGAGACCTCCTGCTGCTCAATTGCCGTCAAAGAGCGACCCCTCAATGAGTCTAAAACCTTTGCAGAATCATAGCTACCTAGAAAATACCGGCACTTGCGATCCGCCCTGAGACAAGATCAAGGCTGGCTTGCGAGCACGTGATGGCATGGTCGAGGTGCACGGAAGGCGCCTGACCGGTTGGTCTACTCTATCAATCTTGCTAGCCCAACTGTTGGCAATGGATGCGTTCCCAGCGGCCTGCATCAGTCAAAAAATCTGCCGAGAGGGGTATAACGCTGCTAGGCAGGCTTTAAGTATTTTTTTACTATCAGTGTTGCTGGTGCTGAGCAATCCGGGCGATATCATGACGATTCGAGCCCTGGCAGAATAACCCCAGGTTAAACTTGAGCTTTTAAGCTGCGGAGGCGTCTATGAAACGCGTCTGCGGATGAGGGCAATGGAGCAGCAGTCTCACCGATCGCCGCGCTTTTCTCTGGTGATTGGCGTTTTGTTCAGCTTTAGCAGAAAGCGGCCGGGTCAGTCTGCCAAGCTCACTTCAGCCGTCACTGAGCGTTGATTGGGGGCAAGCGTTGGCTCTCAAAGCACTCGTTCCCGGGCCTCGCCCCAACTTTCTGTGCAATGGGCCGTGTGCTCATATTCGTCCGCGATCGCGCTTCACAACTTCATTCAGTCTTGCGTGTCTATGAAAATCGCTTTCTTTAGTGCCAAACCCTATGACCAAACTTCGTTTGCCGCCGCTAACGCGTCTTATCAGCATGAACTGACTTTTTTTGAGCCGCGCCTGATGCCCAACACGGCGACCCTGGCCAGTGGTTTTCCTGTCGTCTGCGTGTTCATTAACGATGAGTTGAGTGGCGCGACGCTGCGGGCGATCGCCCACACCGGCACCCAAATTGTTGCCCTGCGTTGCGCTGGCTTCAACCACATTGATTTGTCCGTCGCGCAAGCGTTAGGGATGACGGTGGTACGCGTGCCTGCCTACTCACCCTATGCCGTGGCCGAGCACGCGGTGGGGCTGATCTTAATGCTTAACCGCAAACTCTATCGCGCCTACAACCGCATGCGCGAAGACAACTTTGAGCTGAATGGGCTGTTGGGCTTCGATATCTATGGCAAGACTGTCGGCGTAGTGGGCACCGGCAAGATTGGGCAGCGATTTGCCCATATCATGCAAGGCTTTGGGGCTAAATTACTGGCCTACGACGTGCAAGAAAATGCCAGCGTTTTGCAGTTGGGGGCTCAGTATGTGCCGTTGTCTGAGCTATTAGCGCAGTCTGATATTGTGTCGCTGCACTGTCCGCTGCTGCCGTCAACGCACCATCTGATCAATGCAGAGTCACTGCAGCATCTGAAACCCGGCGCGATGTTGATCAACACCAGTCGTGGCGGCCTGGTCGATACCCCAGCCGTGATCGATGCCTTGAAGCTGGGCCAACTGGGGTACTTTGGCACCGACGTTTACGAAGCAGAAGGGGACCTATTCTTTGAAGACCGCTCGGATACCGTGATTCAAGACGATACCTTTCAACTGCTGCAGTCTTTCTCAAATGTGGTGATTACTGCCCACCAGGCGTTTTTTACTCAAGAGGCATTGGGCAACATCGCCGACACCACGTTGGCTAACATCACCCAAGTGGGCGCGGGTCAACCCTGCCCCAATGAAATTCAGGCCTGATCGGCCCTTTGTCTGCGTCATCGGCGATCGCCTATGCGACATCAGTTCTAGCCGCCATGATGAGCGTGACGACGAGCCTTGGTCGGTAAGCCGAGGGGCGCTTGGCCAGTTTGGTTAGAATTCTTACCACCACCCTTGAGAGAACCAGAGGGAACCACTGAGGTCAGAGGTTTATTCTACTGATGGAATTTGAGTGATTTTGACATCACTCATGTCCGGGAGACTACGATATGTTGATGGAGTCTTACAGGATAAGTAATTGTTAGCAAATGAGTTTGCTGATTTGAAGACAACATCAGTTATTGAACTTTGTGCTCTTAGCTGAGCCCGTTCAAGGGTTGCAGAGATTTACCAACAGAAAGCCTTCTTGCTTTTTGACCAAGGTTCTGAAAACTATCGCCCTGGTATTAAAAGTGTCTGGAAATTGAAGGCGTTAGAGGTCTTAACGACTGATATTGCGATCAGGTGTTTTGATGCCTTGCTACCTTCCTCTGAATCCAGTCTTGCGTCTCTACAGGTTGCTGAAGCAAGTAATGGGGTTAAGCACCTCACTGATAAGTTCGATAACGTGATCAAGCTAATTCGCTCTTGAAGACTGGTTAGATCCAGTTGCTGGGCATGACAAAAACGATTGCCGTTGGAGTAATGCGCCCAGAGTAGCTGCATCAAAAAGGGGTTGCCTCTCCTAGCCACCATTTAATAATGCATCTGAAGCACCGCAGATCTGACTTTGTTGGCACTGGCCACAAGTCAGATGGAATCAGGCATTAATCTACCGTTCAGGCATGGCTCGAAGCTGAAATTCAAGGTTGACCTTGACGCTGAGTGCTCTTGCCAACTCGAAATCAATCAGTTCTCACTGCCGAGATCATGAGCATTTTGCCGCTGATCTCGATCGCTCCTCGCCTGCCATGACCCTGTGCGAGCAAGTTTTGTGGTGCTCGATGTCTTAGCGATCCGAGTATCAATCGCGCGGCTGAAATAGCTGCCGCTTACTGACGTTATTTCCGGTAGATTATGTTGAATAATGCTGCTTCTAGTTCACTTGTTGTTGCCGGTGAATTGAAAACCTGGCACAAAATTTCTGTTGACTTTACCGCCCCAGAGGCTTTTGCCGAAACGAAGTCAACCTTTCGCGATTACCGTCTTGATGTCACCTTTACCAACGCCACCACCGGAGAGGTGATCACCGTTCCTGGCTTCTATGCCGCCGATGGGAATGCCGCCGATACGGGGGCGACTGCGGGCAATGTGTGGCGGGTCAACTTTAATCCCCCCAGTGCAGGTGACTGGACGTACGAAGCGTCATTTCGCACGGGCACTGACATTGCTGCCAGCACTAATCCCAATGCGGGCCAAGCCGTTGATTTCATTGATGGTGAGGGGGGAACGATCGCGATTTCACCCACCGATAAAACTGGCGAAGACTTTCGCGCCAAGGGCATGCTGCTGCAAGGCGAAGACAGCCACTACCTGCAATACCAGGGCGATGGCGACTACTTCATTCGCGGCGGCCCGGGCGTACCCGAAAACTTCCTGGCCAATCAAGATATCGACAACACGGCGAAAGGCCGTCACGACTACTCCACCCATGCGGACAGCTACAATGCCGGCGATCCTGACTGGGGCAATGACGAAGGGCACAACCTGATTGGGGCCGTCAACTATCTCGCTGAGCAAGGCCAAAATACGATCTACTTGCTTACCAATACGGCGGGCGGCGACGGCCAGGATGTGTGGCCGTGGGCCAGTGAGGCGTTCGGCGATGTGAAAAAGAATAAAAGTTCCATCGCGGATGCGGCTAATTCCACCAATGGCCTAACGGTCGATGATTTCTCCGTTTTTGATGTGTCTAAATTGGCTCAGTGGGAAATCGTTTTTGACCACATGGATACCCAAGGCATTTACAAAAATGTGCTGCTGCAAGAAACCGAAAACGATCAGTTGCTCAACGGCGGCACCCCGGTGGCGGGTTCGAGCTTGAGTGCCGAGCGCCTGATTTACATGCGAGAAATGATTGCCCGCTTTGGCCACGCCAACGGCATTCAGTGGAACTTGGGAGAGGAAAACACCAACACCGACCAGCAGCGCGTCGATATGGCCGAGTTTGTCAAAGCGGTCGATGGCTATGACCATCTCACCGTGGTGCATACCTTTCCGGGAGACATCGATCAGGTTTACCAACCACTACTGGGGGTTGAAGCCTTCGACGGCCCTTCGTTTCAGACGGGGGGGAACAACATTCGCAGCCGCACCCAACAGTATCTCGAAGAATCCGCCGAGGCCGGTGACCCCTGGGTTGTCGCTTGGGACGAAGATTCGAGCAATCGCGGCATCTTTACTCCTTACGGCAACAATCCTGATGACGCTAACGAGGTGCTCCAGCGGCAGGCTCTCTGGGGGTCTCTGACTGTGGGCGGTTCCGGCGTGAACTGGTACATCAAAAACTCTAATGGTCACTCCTTTGACCAAAACGTTGACACCTTCGACGCTTTTGAGTCGGTTTGGGAATGGACCGCCGCCGCCACCGAGTTCTTCAATAATCACATTCCCTTTTGGGAAATGTCGGAAGCCGATGGCGTCACGCCAGAAAATAGCGACTACGTCATGGCTAAGGCCGGGGAATATTACGTGGCCTATCGTCCCTACGGTGAGGCGACCAACGTCGAAATTGACCTGAGTGGACAAGCGGGCGAAACCTTTGATGTGTACTGGTATGACCCGCGCACTGGCGGTGACCTGATCGCTGCTGGTCAGGTAGAAGGGGGAGCCGTCCGTCAGGTAGATGATGCCCCTCAAGACACCGATAAAGATTGGGTGCTATTTGTTCGCAACAGTGAGTTATCGGGTGGGGGTAGTCCCGATCCGATTCCCGATCCGGTACCTGACCCTGACCCTACACCTGACCCTGAACCTGACCCCGATCCAGTGCCCGACCCTGCCCCCACGCCGGATCCGAATGAGCAGGTCTTTTTGGCGGCAGACGGGCAAGTGGTGATTGAGGCCGAATCAGCCACCCCAGAAGGCGATTGGGAAGCCGTCAACGTAGACGGTGAGCAAGCTTTGCTGTGGGATGCCGCTAAAAGCAGCTATGGCAAAGTTCCCGATGGCCAAAAGCTCTCTTACACCTTTGAAACGGACGAAGGTGGCAACTACTCGATCGCGCTGCATTCTGGTCGGGTGAAGGCGGTCATGAATGATAGCGATCGCTATGAAAATGGCAGCAGCGGCAAAGAGCGTACCGATACCGGCAACGATGCTTACGTGGCGATCGTCAATGCCGAAACCGGCGAAGTTGTGCAGGCCCCGACCAAACTCTTTACTGGCCTCGGCGGGGCGGACGAAGAGTTGCGCTGGGGCACGACCTTTGATGCTAATCACAAGAAGTCACCCGCCCAGGTGACGCTAGAGGCAGACACCCAATATCGGCTAGAAATCTCTGGTCGCTCCGATGGGTACGTGCTCGATCGCATCACTTTGAGCAATGATGGTTTCCTCAAAGATACCGATCGCCCTGAATCACCCTTGAAAGGCAGCGCTCCTGACCCGGATCCCGATCCAGACCCGACTCCCGATCCTGATCCGACGCCCGATCCAGACCCCGCGCCCGATCCTGACCCCACGCCCGACCCGGATCCGACTCCCGATCCGGACCCCACACCCAATGAGGTTTTTGAAGGATTTGCGCTGGTGAATGCCGCGACGGATGAGGTCGTTGAGGCATTCAGCGATGTGAATGCGATCGATTTTGGTCAGGTCGATTTCACTCAATACGCCATTAAGGCGATCGTTAAGCCCGAATTCAAGAATGCGGTGCAAAGTGTTGTCTTTGAAACTGTAGATGGCCAGCAAGTCGAGAACGTCGAACCCTATGCGACTTTTGGCGATATCAATGGTGATTTTGAGGGGATGTCAGTCAGCCCAGGTACATTTGAGCTGAAGGCAACTGCATTTAGCGGCAAGAACGGTACCGGTAGCGTGCTCGATAGCGAGTCACTGACCTACTCGTTCCCCGAACCCACCCCGGATCCTGATCCCACTCCTGATCCAGACCCCACGCCCGATCCAGACCCAACACCTGATCCTGATCCGACGCCTGATCCTGATCCGACGCCTGATCCTGATCCAACTCCCGATCCTGATCCGACCCCTGATCCGGACCCTGATCCCGATCCAGTGCCCGACCCTGATCCAGACCCTGATCCTGATCCAGACCCTGATCCTGATCCGACGCCTGATCCTGATCCGACTCCCGATCCAACCGGAGAGTTGATCACGTTTGCCCTGGTGGATGCTGACACCAACACCGTGGTCGAAGGCTACGAAGACTTAGCCAGCGGCGACACCATTGATCTCAACGACTTCGACCTCAACAAATACAGCATCAAAGCGATGGTCACTTCTGATCACCCTGATGCGGGCGCGGTTGAAAGCGTCAAATTTGAGACTGCCACTGGGCAACAGGTCGAAAACTTTGAGCCCTATGCCTTGTTTGGTGACACCAAAGGCAACTACAAAGGCCAAACCCTCGAAACCGGCCTCCAAAAGCTCACCGCCACGGTTTACAGCGCTAATGGTGCCAAAGGTGAGCCGCTGGCAACCGTTGACCTCAGCTATCTGGTCATTGACAGTACGTCGGATGCGGGCAGCCCCGACGGTGGCCCTGACGACTCAGATGACAAGACTTTCGACGATATCATGGCACCCTTGGATCCCCCCCAGGAGCCCGTCGAAGGCATCACTGTCGCAGTCAACGACAGCACGGTTGAGGAAGTTGACGGCACTGCCGCCGATGACACCCTGAGCATTCGCACCGACACAGACACCAGCACCCTAACCGAGGCGGGCGAAGGCAGTGACGCGGTCATCATCTACGGCTCGGAAGAGATTCCCGAAGGCAACTACCACGAAATGCTGGATGACCTGAAGGCGAATCCCATTCAGACGGCGACTCAATACTTTGGCGCCACGCATAGCGTTGATTTGGGGGATGACGAGAGTGCCGACAGCCTAGCGCTCATTAGCGAGCTAGGCGCGCAGCCCAAGTTCATGCTGAAACACACCAAGAACGATGGCCGCATCGATGGTAAAGGCGTGGCCGGTGAAAACGGGGCGGCCTACGACCACTGGGCCGGTGTCTTTGGCTTTATCGATATCGATAACTTTGACCCCAGCCAAGACACGCTCAAGCTGGCCGGTCACACCACCCGACTCGGCGAAAGCTTTACCAAAGACGGTGACTTTTACCAAACCGTCTATTCAGAGCAAAACGTTGATGACCAGAGTGGCCCCCGTGCGGGCGCGGCTCATGACGACACCTTCCTCGGCTTACTCCGCTTTAAGGGGGGAGCGACGGATGCGGCAGCGATCGCTGATGCCATCACCGTCGATGGCATGCGCAACTTCGTCATCAAGGGATTGGGCCAAGACATCTTTGAGGATGACCCAACGGCTAACCAAGTAGGTGACACCATCACCGACGAGGATATGTTCGAATTCGTACTGGTGAACTCCGAAACGGACGCCATCGTTCAGGAATTGGAGAATGGCGCAGAAATCGACCTCAATGGTCTAGATCTGGACCAGTTCAGCGTCAGGGCGCGAGTCAACTCTGACCATTTCTACGCAGGCGAAGTGGAAAGCGTGAAGTTCGAGTCCAACGTGGGCGATCGCATCGAAAATGTTGATCCCTACACGCTGTTTAGCAACCAAAAAGAAGACTATCAGGGCAAAGCGCCGGAACTGGGAGACGTTAGCATCACCGCGACGGCTTACAGCAAAGATGGCGGCCAAGGTCAGGAAATTGGTTCTACCAGTCTGGACTATGCCTTTGTTGAGAGTACAGAAGCGGCATCCTCAGGCCCTGAGAGTACAGTCGATGCGCTGACGGGCATGTCGTCATCAGAACCGCTGACCGGTGACCTCACGGCTCCTGATGCGCTCACGAATGTGGCTTCGACCACCGACGAACTCGCGATCGCCCCCGAGCTGATGCTCGACAATCCGTTCGAAGTGTTGGCGGTCAATGCGACCGATGCGGTGGCTGCAGACGCGGCGATCGGCACGGGCGAAACCGACAGCGATCCGGCAGACCTCGATCCGTTTGGGGATGCCTTACCCATCGGTACTCAGCCCGCCCTGATGGAGCCAGCTTATACGCCTGGATAATCATCAGCTCGCCCGCCGCCGCCAGTTGATCCCGATTGGCAACGGCAGGCGGCACGAATGCCATCCAGATGGGATGAGCAACGGCGCCCTCTTTAGTCACGAAGCACTGAGTTCTAAGGAGGGCGCTGCTTTTGGGATATGAACCAGAGATGCGTTTAAGGGAATGTTTTGATGGCCAGCACCGGTATGGGGCTGGCCATTTTGTTGAGGATACCTAAGAGACCTGAGTTATAACAGTTCTACGAATTACAGCTACACATACAAGTCGGCTTCGACTCCGCTCAGCCTACGTTCCTTGAGCGGAGTCGAAAGGAAGATCTGTAGCCCAGTTTCAGAGAATTGGTATTAGGGATAAGACTGACAAGGGATCTGCGAGTAGTTGGAGGGCCAAATCCCCTCCTGGGAGGGGTGTCCGCAGGACGGGGTGGGTTTCTCCGACGGCTCGAACCCACCCCATCAGCCCCTCCCAGGAGGGGAAAGTAACAGGTTTTGCTTAACCCGAACTGGTGTTAAGAGCTGTCTGACTGATGGAAATGCCGACGCCCTGAATTCAATCGCGACTGCATCCACGCAAAGACACAGATGTTTCAGTCCCAATCAGAGTCATCCCTTGATATAGCAGCCGCAGTCAGGTTTAGACAGTCTTACTCGCCGGATCGCTGGCGGCAAGGCCCTTCCCTGTACCTTGCACCCGGCACCTTTCTACCCTCTGCTATAGCAATGCGAGAATGGGCTAGCCGTGTTGTCCGGTCTCAAAAGGCAAGGTAAACCAAAACGTTGTGCCCTGTTGGTGGTGGCTATCGACGCCAATTTGACCGCCGTGAGCTTCGATAATTTGCTGACAGATATATAGACCGAGCCCTAGGTGCAGCGGTTGTCTGCGGTTTACCCCACGACTGTAGCGCTCAAAGACCCGGTGCTGCTGTGACCAGTCGGCTGTTTCATCTCTGGCCAGGTGATCGATGCCCTGACCGTTGTCGCTGACGGTGCAATATAAGTCGCATTCTTGAATGCAAGCATTGAGCGTCACGCAAACACCCGGACGATTGTATTGCAGTGCATTGTTCAGCAGATTGTCGTAAACCCGCTGCAGCTGAGTGGGATCAGCTATGAGGGGAGGGAGGTCAGCGGGCACGAGAACAGTAATTTGGCCCTGCACTGACTGCAGCAACGGTTGAAACTCTAGAGCGATCGCGTCAACGAGCGATCGCAACCGCACGACCTGCGGATGTAATAAAACGCCTTTGACATCTTGCGTATGGGCTTCAAGTAGAGAATTAATCAGTTTTAGCTGCCGCTCTTGACCGGCCATCATTTGAGCGATCGTCGCTTCATGGAGCCAGGCTTTGCCCGCATGAATGGGCAGATTTTGGAGCAGCATCAGGGTGCCGGTGACGGGATTTCTTAAATCATGGGAGACGGCATGGAGGAAAAGCTGCAGCTGTTGCCGCAGCTCAAACTCCCGCATCAGTAATCGCTCGTATAGCCAGAGGCCCAGGTCAGCCACGCCAAATACACAGAGCATCACGATCAGAAAAAAGATCGAGAGAGGCTGCTGCATCTCAACCGGGATATCGGGCAAGTCCAACCGAAATATCCATACTGATGCCCCAACGACGAGTAGCAGACTAGCCTGCGACTTGAAATGCCAGCGCCACCGCACCGGAATCAGAACGGCCTGCAGCATAAAAAACAAAATCCAGCCGCCCAAATCCAACACCGTTTGCCCCATCAGCATGTACAGAATTTGAGGCCCCAACAGCACTGCGGCCGAATAGCCCAGAAAATGCCACTGCAGCGTGGCGATCGAGACCGCGCGACGGAGCAGGAGCAAATTGAGCAAGAGGCCTAACTGTTGCGCCGTGAAAAAGTAAGGATAGAGCCGATACTGTTCGACACTGAGTCCTAATTGCTCATTCGCGCTGCTGGTAAGGGCCGGCAGCACCACAGTGAAATTGACAATCGCCAGAATGATCAACAGCACCATCGAAATCAAGACCGTTAACCGGATGCGATCGCGAATAAACTGCTGTTGCCAGCGGTGAAATTCCTTTGATGGGGTGGGGGCATTGCCCAGTTGGGCAAACTGCCGTCGCAGGTGACGCAGCGATTGAGAGATGATTAGCATAGCTGTCGGGTGCTCACGATTCGCCCAGGGGTCGGCCTGTTTGGTTCTATAGTGCAGCTTTTTGACGGCAAACACTCCCTGCAGTTAGGCGATCCAGTTGGGTCAATCAGGCGACGAGAATGGCGGGCGAGGAGACTAGAATAAAAGCCTCTCTACTGAACTGGTTATGACTGCTCTTGCCGCTACTGCGCTGACGCTGCTGATTGTTGATGATGATCCGATGATGCGGTTGGGCCTGACCACTGCGCTGGCCCATCAGGATGACTTCACCATTGTGGGAGAGGCCGCTGACGGTGAACAAGGCATTCATCAGGCTCAAACCCTGCAACCGGCGGTGGTGCTGATGGATGTTGGTATGCCGGGGACAGATGGGATTGAGGCGACGCAGATCATCAAGCAGCGATCGCCGGACATCCGCGTGGTGATGTTGACCTCTCATACTCATGAAACCGAGGTGATTGCCGCGTTATCCAGCGGGGCCGATGCTTACTGCATCAAGGGCACTGATGTCGCGGCACTGGCCAATGCGATTCGCGTGGCGGCTGCCGGCGCGGCCTATCTCGATCCGCAAATTGCCCAAACGGTGGTGCAGCATCTCGCGCCGATACGTCCCAAGACATCGCCGGAGACGGTGGGATTGCTCAGCGATCGCGAACTGGAGGTACTTGAGCTCATCGTTGAGGGCCATAGCAATACCGCCATTGGCGAAAAGCTTTACCTTAGCCCCAACACGGTTAAAACCTATGTGAAAGGCATTATGAACAAGCTAGTGGTGAACGATCGGGTGCAGGCAGCTGTCGCCGCCGTGCGCCGAGGATTGGTAGAGTAGCCTGTCCGAAAAGTAGTTTTTACTCTCGATTATTCAACAGACAATCGTCTGGAACATAGGAGCTTTTGCCAATTTATGGCAGAGGGAATCTCGATGCCATCTGCCAATGCCGTGAAAATTAGCTCAGGTAAAATCAAGCAGCAATTGATGATGGTGCAGCGGGGATAAACATCGATGAAACTATTTGGCCATCCTGATTCAGGTCATGCTTACAAGGTCAAGCTATGCTTGGCGATCGCCGGTATTTCCCATGACTACGAAGAAATCGATATTTTTTCAGAACGAGATAGTCGATCGCCCGAATTCAAGCAGCAGTCGAGATTTCACGAGGTGCCGCTACTCATTGATGAGGGTAAAGCCTATGTACAATCCAATGCCATTTTGATTCACATCGCGACAAAATATAAGGTTTTGGGCGCGGAAAATGATCAGACCCTTACCCGTTGTCTCGAATGGCTGTTTTGGGAAGCCAACAAAATTGGATTATGCCTGCCCCAATTAAGGGCTTCAAATAAATTTGAGCAATTCAGACTTAGTGAAGGAGCGCAACATTGGTTGAGCGCAAGATATCGGCACGATGTGCAAATATTGGCAGCTGAATTATCAGATCGACGTAAATTCATCCTGGGTGAAAATCCGACGATCGCGGATTGTTCACTGTGCGGATATCTGTATTTTGCCGATGAAGCAAAGGTTGCAGTGCCTCCATTAGTTCGGGACTGGCTAGCCAGAATTGCCGGGCTGAAGGGATGGGCGCATCCATACGAGCTATTGCGTATTAACCGCTGAACCAGGTTCCGCATCATGTCATGAAGATTGAATTTGTCCCCTTACTGCAGCTTCAGCGCGATCTCTACAACCTGCCACCAGGGCAGGCGCGCTTTCAGGCTTATCTCGACACACTGCTCAACGCGGAGGCTTCGGATGCTGAGCTGTTGCCCATGGCCGTGATGAATCCCATGGGTAAAGCTCATGTCTCCGCCATGCTAGATGCCCTGCTCACGATAGATGCGGAGGCGATCGCCGCTGCTGCGATCGCAGCGGCTTTAAATCAGTTTGATGACGTCGCCAGCACCTTTCAACTCGGATTGGTCGTTGCGGACGATCGCATGGGCGGGTGGACCAATCGTTATACCAGCGAATTTAGCAGCCGCTTTGAGCTACAAACCTGTTTGAAGCGGGGATGGTTAGCTGTAACCCTATGGACGAGTGAAGCGCCCTCAGCCCTAAAAGTGCGGGAAGAAACCTTAATCACGGTGTATCGGGTGGCCTACATTCAGCGACATGGCTTTGCCCACACCTTGCAAGCAATGCTGAATCAAGCAGGATACGCCATGACCATGGCCGGATGCCAACACCCCACGCTGGATGAGGATGATCTGGCTGATACCCACCAGGTCATCTCGCCTCATCTGCTGACTCAAGACCATGCGACGATTATGCCGTGCTTGTTTGGCGACCCAGCCGCGCATGCCCTGGGCTATCAACCGAAAGGTTTGAGTGACCGGGCAGGGTTTGCCTGGGCGCGGCATCAAGCTCGGCATCACTATCCGATGGGGGCGAACTGAAAAGTCACTCGGAGTTGCTGTGGAAGATACTGAACAATCGGCGGCGTTGATGAATATGGTCTTAGGCCCAGTCAAAGATTTTGGTGATCGCCACCGCTACCCAGAGCCCAGTAGCCCAAGTCAGACCCAACCGTGAGGCAAATGAGGGCTACACAATCAGCCACCTTGGGATGCGATCGCAGTCTTGATGATGTCAGTATTCTGATCACCATGAGCATTCCTCCCTTGAAAGGTGTTATCCACCAAAAGTGCTGGTTAGACGCCCTCGATCTCCAGGATTAACCATCAAATCTGCTGGATAACAACGGACAGGCGGGATATTAGCCGTCAGATCTGATGTTGGACATCATAAGTTAGGCGCGCGGAGAGATGCTGAGATCGACGAAGAGATGAAAGACCTCAACCTCCTTTCCTCGATCCTGAGGGTGGATGTGGCGAGACGTGAAGCGACTTGAGCAACCCCGAATGCTATCCGGGACAACCGTGGGGTGCTTGGCGATTAGTTCTTTGGTTGCCGTAACGCAAGCTGTCATGTCACGGTTCGTGCTAAATGTCAGCAACACCCCGTACCCATGACGCCAGGTGAGGTACCCGAACAGTTGGTTCAAGGCTTCACCATACTTCTTTGGCCCATTCCATCGCTTGCACTCGACAATGAGCGACCCGCCCCCTCCGCTTCTCAGGTATAAGTCCGTCTTGCCCTTCTTGCTGAACGTCTCCGCTGAAGATCCCGGATAGTTGATGTTGAGCATACTCAAGACGAGGTCTCGCAGCTCTTCCTCTTTGAGCTTGCTGTAGACGGTTGGCGTGACCTCCAGTTGCCGCGCGTAAGTTTCGACAAAGTCTACGATCTCCACCACTGACCTGTGATCGAGCTCCGGTTCGGGTGTTCCCGGCTTGAGAGCGGGCTTCGACACCCGAGGTTTCTGCTGTACCCTTAGTGGCTTTGGTGCGCTTGCACTCTGATGCAAAGGTATCTTGAGCGTCTCGGTTAATGTCTTGAGCTTTCCGAAATGTCTCTCAATCTCCTCGCGCTTACGACGCCATAACGGCTCGATTCTTTGGCGAAGTTGCGTGTTGCCAGTTTTCACGTCGTTGTTTCGGCCTCCGATCCAGAACCGTACTTCGTCTAAGGCCCTCTCGACAGCCTTCTCGTTTGCATCGGCCTCCATCACCAATATGGAGCCTTCGAATCGCCAGTCTGGCTCTACGGAATAGCGGACACTGCTCGGCATAAACTCAAGGAAATCTCGCCTCTGTGAGTGCTGGGAAACCGGTATCCTCAGACGAACCCTAGGCTGGTCAACATCAATTACCCGGCCAAAGTCGTTGATTGTCCTCTTGTCGATGAAGGGCTCCATAGTCATTGCGCCTTCGTCAAATTCGAGGGTTTCCCAGGCGAGACGGTTAATCAGATGGTCGAGATACTCTTCAAATTCAACCTGCGCTAAGTAGTCGGGTCGCTCCTTTTCAAGCTCCGCAGCAACCAACCTGTCTAAGCTTGCATAGTACGTCTGAAAGCTAGGCTTATTAAGCATCCCTCGATCCTCAAGTAGCCCTATTCTACTGTCCCAGATGCGCGCCTACCCCCTCGTTGCGGCGGACGCCACAGTGGTCTCTCGGTCGTGGGTGGGTCTGGATGAAACGCCCGCTTTTCATCTAGCTTGGCCCCTGCGTCGCCGCTGAACTCAGAATCCGTTAGGCGTACAAAGCGACGTCGTTTTCTTCTTCGGCTTCAACATCATCACGCATGGGTTCAGTCGCTTCCGATAACCACTCGTAAAAGGCGGCTAGGAGTTCGCTGCTGTCTTCCTCTTCGGTGTCATCGTCTGCGGCGTCATCGTCGTCGTCCTCGATTTCAAAATCGTCTTCCTCTTCGGCTTCATCGAGGAAAAAGGCTTCGACGGCGTCTTGGTGGTCTTGGGTCCAGTCAAAGAGTTCCGCGATCGCATCAGCGCGGCGGTCTTCTTCTTCTTCACGGGCAGCCGTGGCGACATCAGCGGCGGCTTGCACATTGGCCAGTTCCGCAAACAACCGCTCTAACTCCCCAGAATTGTAGATTTGGGCTTTATCCAAATCGTCTTGAGTATTAGCCGTATCTTGCTTTAGGGCTTCCGCTTCGCCAATTTTCTTTTCGTTGTCTTTGATATTGCTCGCAGCTTCTTGTTCACCTTTGACCGCACCTTGCCCAGACTGTTCGGCTGACTTGGGCCCCTGGTCAGCGTCTTGCTGCGCTGATGGCCCCGCTTGGGTGGCCGCTGCATCTGCCCCTTGCGATTCACCCATTTTGCCGCCCGACTTGATCATGCCTTGCTGACCTTTTAAGTCAGAGCCCATGTCATTCATTGGCCCCGCGCCAGCAGCACTTTCCTCACCAGCGGGGGCGCCCTGTTCAATGGCTGCCTCATTCAGTTGGTTGTGGGCGCCAAAGACATCTTCGGCTCCTTGCACACTGGCTTGGTTAGACGCTAGCCCCGTTTGGTAACCGTGCATGTGCTCGGCTTGCAGTTGACGACTGGCAATAATATCCATCAGCTCAATTTCACGAATGGCGAGATAGCCTTCGCCCATGGCGAGGTAAGCCGTGTTGGCCGCCGCATCCGAGACGTCAAAAGGCGCATCCTCAGGAATTTCCGGCAAATCAGCGTCCGTCTCTGAGTCATCGGCCTCATCCTGGGCGTCTTCGAGGTCTTCTTGCCGTTCTTCCAGCTGGGCCATCATGGCTGAGTCTTCTCTGGCCTGGGCCATCGACCCACCATCGTAGGAATCCATGGTGTCGCTGTCATTAAAATTATCGACCCCCCCGGAAATCGCCCCGGGGGCGTCATCTAAGCCACCCGCAACGGTTTCGGTCTTGAGCGCCGCAATGCCCCCAAAGAACACGCCCCAATAGGCGGCCTTGCCCGCGGTGGAAATCGCGATGGAACTGGTAGCGGTGCCCGCAGTACTGATAAACCCGCCCCCTGCCGTAGGATTGACACCCCCATAGCTAAAGACCGCTAGGGCGGCTCGGGCGGCATCGAGCCCAAACGCCATCACCTGGCTTTGCACGGCATCCCAGGCATCGTCCCAATTGCCCCCTTCGTAGAACACAGAGGCAATGCGGAGGCCAATGGACAAGGCGCGGAATAGCATACGCCAGAGAATGAACACCAGGACAATCTTGTCAATTTGAATGGCCGCATTCATGATGTTGGCGGCCCAGCTCAGCAGGGTCGCGACAGCAGTCGCCGTCCAGGGCAGACCGATCGCTAAAATCCCGGCAGCAATCAGCAACACCAGACTCACCAGCGCCAGCGTCAGGCCGATTAAGTCCAAGATGTTGGTAATAACCTGGAGGATGGTGCAAAACCCTTCCAAGATGGCAGCGGCGACCCCAAAGCCATTGGTTTCATCAGAAATGCTGGCAAAGGTGTCATAAACGTCGTAAACGGCCCCGGCGGTTTGCCCCACCACCAAGGTTTGCGCCAGTTGGGTACCAAAATCATCGCCCTCAACTTTGGCCCAGTCGGGGTAAGGCTCGGTGTCATCGACCACCGTGCTTTCGACGAAGCCGGCGGATTCCTCCGTATCCCGCTGCACCAGCAGGCTATCGGCGGCCACTTCATTGAAGAAGCCTTCCTCCAGACCGGCATTCTCCAAGCTGCCCAGCAGGCTAAATTCCGTGAGAATTTCTAAGCTTTCGTTCAGGGAACCAGCACCGATCGCGTCTATCTCACCCACATCTTGGCGATCGACGGCTTCGCCCACATCGGGCATCTCCACGGGTTCCGGTAAGCGGGTGGGGAGGGCCGGTTTGTTGGCTGCAGCCACCGGGTCAATGGCATCGAGGGCGTTCTCTTCACTGGCGACGGCATCATCATGGCCTCCCAGGTCAGACCCATCGGCGGCACTTTCCGCATCGGCAGTACTGGTGCTGTCGGCGGTTTGTCCGTCAGTCTCATCTTCGTCCCACTCGGCTCGCTGCAGTTGCTGTGCTTGGACGGCCACGTGATCAATGTCGGCATCCTCGGCACTGGCGGAGTCGTCAATGCCCAGTTCGCCGAGTAAATCATTTGTGACCTCGGCCTCTTCAGCATCGGTAGCACCCTCATTGAGGTCAGCCTCGGCCTCGGCACCGCCCTCAATGGCCCCTTGCTGCATGGTGTGGACGGCTTCGTGGGCAATCAGTTCGCGGCCTGCGTCACTATGGGGGTCGTATTCCCCCGCCGCAAAAAAGATGTGATTCCCTGTGGTAAAGGCGAGAGCTGCGAGTTGGTCGCACAGGTCGTGGGCTTCGCTGTCGTCGTGGATGACGATCGCCTCTGGATTGACCATACCCAGACTACGGCGCAACCAGCTTTGGGTGTCGTCGGGCAAGGATTCCCCACCACTGGCCATCGCGGCTTGAATTTGTCCCTCAATGGAATTGGGAGCCGCACCTTCACTGCCCGCATCGAGATCGCCCGCAAGGTCAGTGGGTTCTGGAATTTCAGTCTCAGCATCGGCTAAATCGCCTAATCCCCCCGCCGCGATCGCATCGGTATCACCAGCCATCGTGTCGGTCAGGGCATCCGTCATGCCATCAGCAGACAGAGTCTCACCGGTATCCAGTTCACTGGCCGGGTCCGCGACATCCGGGGCGGACGCCATTTCCATCATGGGTTCAGGTGCTGCCGTCGCGATCGCCGACATATCTCCAGCATCCGACAGATCGGACGGCTCGCGTTGCAAAGTGGGGGCATCGTCTTCTTGGGGTTGGCGCTGCACCGCCTGAGAGGCGATCGCGTCGGCTTCTTGCTCGTATTTGTCGCCTGGCTCACCCATGACCAGGGCGGGCTGCACCGTAAATTGTGCCAAACTATGCCCCAAGGTGTTGGCGCGCTCAAGCTGTAACGGCAGGCTGGGAGCGTGATCACCGTCAGCTTTGGCTTGCAGCGAGTGCGATCGCGTCGTCTGTGCCTGATCAGCCGCTTCCGCCCGCTCCGCCATCGGGGTGCGAGTTTTACGTTGGGCCAGCAGACGCGTTTTCACAAGACAGCCTCACTGTTAGATGCTGGGGTCGAAAAGGGCGGGAAAGGGGGTTCTGCTCTCTAGCATGCCACTGCTTATACACATCATCTAGAACTCAGAGAAAATGGCAGATCCCCCGCTGTCGCTGCCCCCTTAAAAAGGGGGCTCGATCCGATTTGAACTTGGATTTCCCCCTTTTCCTACGCGCAGCCATGCCCGAAGGGCTTTAGGGGGATGAAGGGGGATCTAAACCTAATGCGTGCTCTAAAGCATGACTTATGTATCACCAGTAGCTCTAGCATGCCCTATCCTGACCTCAACCCGTAGTGGAGGGATGCTTCGGCGTGATTTGCATGCCCTGAAAGTGCTGCTTGGCCCGTTGGCGATTTTGGTGAATGCGGAAAATGCGATCGAACTCCGCTTTACCCCAGCGGGCGGGCAGGGTATTGAGATAGAGGGTAACCATTTCTTCGGCAGCTTCTTGATCCGCCGTATGCAGGCTTTTTTTCGCGACCAATAATGCGTCAAACGCGGCGACTTTGTCGTCTAAGGCTTCACAGGCTTGGGCGATCGCCAGCGAACTCGCTAAAAAGCGGGCAAACCGATGAATGTCGGATGCCTTGAGGGTTTCTTGCCGCGCGGTCATCGCGTAATCGCGTGAAGCGGCCCAGTCTTCTTGTTCCGCCGCGACGAGTGCCAGATACAGGTTGATATCGCCAATGACAGTATCCGCGCCCGCGCTTTGCGCCTCGGCTAACAAAGTTTTGAGGAAGCGATCGCTATCGACCCAACTCTCATCCGTAGTGAGGGTCTTCAGGGTTTGGCGTTCAAGCTGGATGGCATAGGCCAGGTGAATTTCGCCCAGTCGTTTGGCCAGGTCATAGGCCCGATCTAAATCGGCCTTGGCCCGTTCAACCTGCCCCAGCAACACATAGGTGGAACTGCGGGTGCGCAAGATGGAAATTGTGAGCGTAGACGGCTCGGTTTTGCGCACATACCTCAGCGCTCGACTGTTGGCCTTGAGGGCACTAAGCACATCGCCCGTTTCGCGATGTAGCGAAGCAAGGAAAAAGAATCCTTTAGCCGCAAGGAGGGTATGGCCAATTTCTAACGCCAGTTTGAGAGAGGTTTCGATCGCTTCACGCGTCTCCTCACGTCGCTCTGGCAGGTGAAACAGGACGATCGCTTTGCCGTATTGGTTCAGGGCAAGACTGGCTTTGTCTTCGAGGGCTTCGCTGTCGGGATTGCAGAGGGCGATCGCGGCGTCATATTCATCCGCTGCTTCGGCCCATTGTTTGAGCTGAGCGTGAATGAGGGCTCTTTGAGCATGGGCGATCGCCTGCTGCTGGTTTGCCGACAGTTCCCCTGCCGCGACGAAATCTTGGACTTGCTTGTCAGCCGCTTTAAGTAAGGCTTCGAGCGTTGATTTTTTCATGACTCATAGACCTCTACCACAGTTACCCAACCACCGTCTCTGTCATTTCATCTTGACGTTCATCCTCTGAAATGCCTAACTGTTCTGCCAGGGCTTGCCAGACCTCCATAAAGTTTTCTAGCGTTTCGTCTAACGTAGGCTGGTCTTCTTCGTCTTCCAAGTCTTCTGACATCAGGACATCATCATCGTCATTGTCCGTATCTTCATCATCTTCTGTATCAGCCCCCTCTATGGCCATGAAGTCTTGAATAATGGCAAACACTTCACTCGACCAGTCTTCTCCCTCCGCCAAGCCCTCTTCCCGTTCCGCTTCAGTGTTGTCTCGCGTCTCTTGTATCACCTCCCACCGGGCATAAAACGCTTCCCGCTGGGTCATCAGCCACTCAATTTCTGCTTGATTCTCAGCTTGGACTGCAGCCGCCTCGGTCTCGCGAGTTTCCAGCAGGGATTGAATCTCTGCCGACTCTGCGGCCTGCGCCCCTTGTTCTTTCATAGCTCCGGCGGCGGCAGCTTCCCCGTCATCAGAGGTGCTGGGGCCTTGAGCCACGTCTTTAGCACCGCCATCGGCTCCCTGCTGAGCTACCGGGCCTTGGTCTGAGGGCACATCCTGCCCCACCAGACCACCCATCGCACTGCCCTGCTTGATATTGCCCTGCTGGCTGTTCAAATCGGCGGCCCCGCTATCTGACTGGTCCTGAGCGCCTTCCAGGGTGGGTTTGGCCTCAGCGATTTCAGCTGAGGCCATGCCGGTGCGCTCTTGAAAAGCCTCGCTCATCGCCTGGGACTGCTCTTGCTGAGCATGGTAATCCTCTAAGATCAGTTGACTCCCATAGATATCCTCGGCCCAAAGCTGCTTGCCGCGAATGATCCTTTCCGTTTCAGCGATCGCGGCCTGGGTTTGCTCATCTTCGGCATCGCAAACGGCCATTCTGGCGCTAGCGGATTCCACGGTTGCCAGAGGATCCGCGTCAGGGATTTCCGGTAGCGCTTCCGTCGACTCTTCGTGAGCATCTTGATATGCTGCATACTCTTCATCTAGGCTCTCGTTAGACTCCCGCACCGCCTGAATTTGAGTCTCGTCTGCCTTCGCCTGAACGGCACTGTCAGTACTGCTCTGCGCCTGTTCGAAGCCAGCGCCACCACCGCCACCGAGGGCAACTCCGACGACAAGTTCTTCGGTCAACGCTTCAACCGCATTGTCAGTCACGTCCCGTCCAGGGGCCACCGACGAGCCATCTGTGGGCGCATCAATGGTCGCCCGGTAGAGAATGATGGCCACGATATCAGCTGCCGCCCCGACAGCTTGAACTGCCGCTCGGCCCAGCCCCTCCTTAGCGTGTTCCCAACCCAGCACAGCCCCAGCCAACAAGGCATCCAATAGCCAGAGGACGATCGCAATAAACCTCAAGAGAAGGCGAAAGGCTGTCCACCAAATGATGAATTCGCTGAGCTTGACTAACCAACCGGCAATTACTTGCCACAACCCTTTCCACCATTCTGCGAACCCTGCCCAAGTGGCGGCAGCCGGATTGCCAAAAGCAGCTAGCAAGAGCGAAATACCGTGGCAAATGCCCTGCATCATGATAAAGAGCACCATGACTGCCGTCAGCGCCAGACTGATCATGTCCAAGATGCCAGTCAGCAGCTCGATCATATTGATGAAAATTTCGAACGTGATGGCCATATAGCCAAACATGTGAGCCCAGTGTTTGGGCTTGAGGGCAAACCAAGAGGCATCCCCGGCCATGACGTTGGCAATATCGACAATTTTGCCGCTGGTGCCCGCCAAAAACACGTTGTCAACAATCCAGTCTCCCCCTGGACTGCCAGTGTCTGACTCCTTCATGCCTTTGGGCCAGCCGACTTCCTCTCCGGCATCCCAGGATTTCTCGGTGTCTTCAGTCGTCGCGACGGTATCGTCGGCCGCTGCTTGCTCGACCACTGCCGATGTCATTTGCAAGTTGAGCACATCCCCGGCGTCTTCTCCCGCAAATGCTAGGGACTGGGCTAGGGCAGCGTTGAAGTCTGGAAAGGCATCACCCCCAAATTCCAGATCATCCATCGAGCCGCTGGCCGCATCTTGGGCGTTGTCTAGGCCCTCTTCTAGGCCCATTTCTTGCATCGGTTCGAGGGGATTGCCCAACGCCTCAGGGGCAGGCACTTTATCCGGTTCCACCTCGGGAACTGGCGTGAAAATATCTTGGGCCGTGCCGACTGCTTCGTCGGGTGGCGCTTCAGTATGCACGGCTTCTTGCCCCTCAGTGGGGGCATCGGCACTCTCTGAGTCCACAGCATTTTGGGCATCTTTCTCGCCCTCGGCGGCCATGTCCTCACCGTCTGCCTCTGAAGTGCCTGTTTGCTCCTCTTCTGCGGTGGTTGTGGTCGCTGCCGATTGTACGGGTACAGAATCTGAGACGACTTGGTTGGAGTCAGCTTTCAGGCCCAGGTCAGCCCCAGTGTCCTCCATCGATTCTTCTGCGCCACTGCCACTGTCGATCGCCCCCTGCTGAATGGTGTGTACCGCTTCGTGGAAAATCAGCTCTTGCCCCTCGGGACTGTCAGGGTCGTACTCGCCCGCCGCAAAGAAAATATGGTTGCCCGTGGTAAAGGCCAGGGCTCCTAGCTCATCGCACAGCTCATTCGCTTGCCCGCCGGTATGCACGCGAATGTCTTCGGGGTTTTCCATGCCGATGCGCGATCGCAGCTTGGCCTGCATTTCCTCGGGTAGCGGTTCGCCGCCTGAGGCGATCGCCGTGCGGATTTGGCCTTCAATGCCGTCATCGCCCAAGCCCATATCAACATTGGTGTCGCCCAGCATCTCCTCGACTTCTTCAGTCTCCGGGCCTGCCTCTTCCGTCATGGTGTCCTCGCCATTGCCGCCCATCGCTCCCATGGCATCGCCCATCTCACCGCCACCCAAGGCATCAGTCATATCCTCCAGACCGTCACCGCCCATGGCATCAGCCATACCCCCCAGGTCACCACTACCGCCGCCCCCAGCAAGGTCATCCATGCCACCCCCCATGGCATCGGTCATGTCGCCCATGCCGCCCAGATCGCCCCCGAGGTCAGGCATCGAGCTACCCATATCGAGATCAGGCTGGCGCTGCACCGCCGTCGGGTTGAGCTGGTGTTGTACGTTGGGTGTTGAGCTGCTGGCCCCGCTGGAATTATCTTCAGGAGCGCCTGCCACCCCACTCGCCTGGGGTTTCATCTGCACCGCCTGGCGCGCGATTTCGTCGGCTTCTTGCTCGTACTTATCCCCCGGTTCCCCAATGGCGAGCGCAGGCTGAATCGTAAAGTTACCCAGACTATGCCCCCGCTCAGAAGCTCGCTGCATCTGCATGTCGAGGGACTGAGTCGCTCCGCCCTCAGCAGATTGCGCCTGCACCGGTGTGCTATTAACCGGCGTTGCCCGATCTCCCCCGGCGCGATCGCGGGTCGCAGTGTTAGAGCGCTGGCGTTGCAGTTGAGTTTTCATGGGGAACCCCCGGTATGGGTCAGGCAGGTGGTGGGCAGCTAAGGGAATCGGCGGGGGCGATCGCGGTTGCCAGCCATCTAGAGGCAGGCAGGCTAGGGGATGGGGCTAGTATGCCCTCTTAAGATTCTCTACGACTTTAGTCGAAGGCCCGTGCGACCAAAGTCTAATTTGTCTCAATCCAGCCTGAGAGGGGCGATCGCCGTCACGGCACCGGCGCGATCCAGCCTTTAATTTCGACATCGATCAGGGGCTTTTCGAGCTTGATGTATTCACTGCGAGAGGCTTCTAACAGGTGCTTCATCTGCACCGATTCTCCCGCATCGGCGGCGAGAAAGGCCGCGTTGAGGGCAATATTGCGAATGTTGCCCCCCGCGACATTCAGCCGCGCCAGCTTGTCGGGCTTGAGGCCCTCGGTGGGCACCGTGGTCGGAAACACCCGCCGCCAAATTTCCGCCCGTTGAGTCGCATCGGGAAAGGGGAAGCGGACGGTGAATCGGAGGCGACGCAAGAACGCCTGGTCGAGGGCGTCCTTGAGGTTGGTGGTGAGGATGGCGAGCCCTCGGTATGACTCCATGCGCTGCAGCAGATAGCTGACTTCGATATTGGCGTGGCGATCGTGGGAGTCTTTGACTTCGCTGCGTTTGCCAAAGAGGGCATCGGCTTCGTCAAACAGCAAAATTGCACCGCCCATTTCCGCCGCGTCGAAAACCCGCCGCAGGTTCTTTTCCGTTTCGCCAATGTACTTGCTGACCACGGCACTGAGGTCAATGCGGTAGAGATCGAGCTGCAGTTCCAACGCCAGCACCTCTGCCGCCATGGTTTTACCCGTACCGCTCGCCCCGGCAAACAGGGCACTAATGCCGAGCCCCCGCCCCGTATCGCCGCCAAACCCCCAGCGATCATAGACTGTGGCTCGCTGGCGCACATGGGCGGCAATTTCCTGCAGCACTTCCTTTTGTTCCTGCGGCAGCACCAAATCATGCCAGTGGGCGCGGGAGGTAATGGGCTGGGCTAGGTCTTCCATGCGGGGCCGGGCCTGACTGCGACAAGCCGCCCAAAGCTGCTGCTCTAGCGGTTGTGCTGGGCGATCGCTCACCCGTTTGCCTGTCTGGCCGTTCTCACTGTCTGGCTGCGATTGCCGAACGCTGTGGCCAATCGCCTGCACGGTGGGGGCACTCAGGTCAAACTGAGAAACCAGCGCATCAATGTAGCCATTCAGAGTATGAGCCGTCTCGCCCAAGCTGGACTGCCAGAGTAGCCGCTGTTCTTGCGCGGTAGGAGAGCCAATATCAAAGGTAATCACCACCCGGTGGTTGGGCGGACGGCGATCGCGATTACTGACGAATAAGGGGCCGGATAGCGTTTCCAAGGCATGGGCAATGGCGGCGAGATAGCTGGCCCCGTCGGGGGTAGTGCCATCGTCATCGATGAGCAGGGCGCTGCGAGAGAGTAACGATTCCCGGTTCCAGCGCCGCACCAAGTGCTGCAGTTCTTGGTTTTGCTGGGGCAGTAGGAACGCGGGCAAACTGTAGAGCTTGAGCCCCAACTGCTGACAGGCGGCGACCGCGATCGCCTGTTTGCCCGCGCGATCGCTGCCGCACAGCTGCATCGCCGGATAGGGGTCGCGGGGGGAGAGGCCCTGCCAGAGAGTGGCAATTTGCTCAGCGATCGCGGTATGCGAGGGCACCAGATGAGCTGCTGGCTTGACTCGCTGTAAGCGGGTAGCCAGGGTTTCATCCAGATAGGTGAGCCCTAATAAATAGTGCAAGATGCGCTCATCAATGCGCAGGGGGCTACTGGTGAGCGGCTGATCGGGATTCAGGCGAATCAACTGCCAGCGGCGCAGGGGCGCATCCGGGGTGAGGGCGCTCCAGTGGGCACCGGGAAACAGGGCCAACGCCAACCCAAAGGTGGGAAACGTCCGTTGCGGATCGGCCTGGGCTGCCGCACAGAGCGGCCCCCAGGTCGCTTCGAGTTCCGCTCCGGCACAGAGCAGCAGCACGCTCACTTCAAAGGCACTGAGGCGCAGGGTTTGACACAGGCGCTTGAGGGCCGAGCCTTGGGCGATCGCCAAATGCAGCACCCGCTGCGTGACGAGCAGATGCGCCTGCAGCTTGAGCAGGGGAAAAGGGCAAGCCTGACCCGATGCGGGCGGCGTCACGGGACGGCTGGCTTGAGCTTCGAGGCGCTGCCGCAGTTGCGCCAGACAATCGATCAGATAGCGGCGATTGGCATCATGCCAAACCGCAGAGCGAGTGGTCGAGGCCGTGCGAGTAGTCGAAGCAGAAGAAGAAGAAACCACCATCAGTCATCCAGACATGCATCAGCAAACAAAATCAGTCCACCCTAGGGCACGATTAACAATGGCCCCACATACTGCTCGTAAGTGGCACTTTGAGGGTCAAAATCGGCCTGCAGCAGACTCTCAGCGCCGTCAATGGTGGCTCGCACCAAATACTCCCCCGATTGAACTCCGGCAATGGCAATCTCGATTTCGGAGCTGCTCTGTTCCCGCAGTCTATCCGTAAAGAGATACTCTGCCGGGGCTTGAGTGACCCGCTCATTCAGCACCAAGACAACCCGACTGTTAGCATTCATCGTCAGGTCAAACTGCACCCGCACCAGCGCCGATCGCGGCTCATCTTCACTGCCCTGCACCTCGGCGATCGCCACGTCTAAAATCGTGGGCCGCAATACAAAGGCTTCCACATTCGACTCCACCCATTGAGACGAACTGGCCGCCGCCGGATCGGCTGTCGCGCTGGCCGCCCGGGGTGCGGGTGGGGTGCGGCTGCCGCGCTCGACAAACACGGTGCGCGGCTCGTCGCGCGGATGCACGATCTGGAGCCCCTGCACTCCAGCTCGCAACTGATCCGCCGGAATCGTCCCTAAATCGAGCACGACTTGGTTGGGGGTCACGGTTTGCGGCTCGATCAGCTGCGGCCCCAGTTTGATATAGGCATTGGCCGCTTCTAGCTGTTTGCCGCGAATCAACAGAGAACTGTCGCGCAAAATCGGGCGGTAGCGGCCCGCGCTGCACAGCACCTGCTCAATCACCGGCTGAATGCTAGAGGGAATCGCGCCCAGGTAGCGATCACGCACCGGCAACGCCCGCCGCGCTGGGACATCCCCCTCTACCAGCACCACAGTCACTTTATAGGCAACCGAGAGCAAATAAGACGCCTCGAACAGACCACTCCATAAATTTGAGAGGTCTTCCATTTCGAGATCCTGGCGCTCAATGCGAATCGCCTCCGACTGTTCTGGCAGGTCAGAGGCCGCTAGAAACGGATAGGCTCGATTGTCAATCGTGTCTTGCAGCACGTCGGGCGTCAGGGCGCCATAGTCTTCCAACGTGCGCACCACGCTGCCTAGGAGGCGTTGAGGTTCCAACTCCACCTCGTTGCCATAAAAGCTGAATAAGTAATAGAGATCGAGCGCCGCCTGCGATTTTTTCGTGACTTCGCCCCGCCGTTGCCGCCCCGCCACGGCCCCGTTGCTATGAGCCGGATTCGACAAAATGTGATATAGAAAAACATTCAACCCCGATTCCGGTGCGCCTTCCCCCAAATTTTCCGGTCGCAGGGTGGTGACACGCGCCCCCTCGACATCGGCCTGGATGCTGGCCTGCAATAACCGCTGAAGGGTGGCTGTGATGGTGGCGATCGCCAGGAAGTTACTCATACACTCTAGAAAGTTAGGGGTGAAGGGTGAATGGGTGGGGGGTGATAGTGCGGTGCAGGATGCGTGGATGGGTAGTAGTGCGGTGCAGGATGAGGCCGGTAGAGTTCAGTGAGATAGATGCGGTGCCTAGCTTGCTATTCCCTGTTCCCTGTTCCCTGTTCCCCAGAGATCGAATACTAAGAACCAATGCCAAACTCCAAATTCCAAATTCTCCTCAGTTCACGAGGCCGTTAACCTTGCGATAAAAGGTCTGCAAAAACTGCAAATCTTCAGCAAAGAGCCCCTCCACAACCGTCGGCGTGATGGTGTCAATCTCGCCTAACCGGGTCACGACGCGCGACAAAATCAGCACAGTCGAGTAAGCCGGATTAGCCTGTACGCGCGGGTCCCCCATCGGGACAATCTCATCCACTGCTCGTGATAACCGCATGAAGCCGTTGCGGTGGAGCTGATTATCCGCATCGAGGTAGCCCTTCGGTAAGAGGAACTCAAATTCAGTTTGCAAAGACATGACTGGAGGGTCTCCACTGGCAAATTAGGGGCGAGGGGATTGGGAGTTGAGAAGTCGGAGTTCGGAGTTTTGAAGTCGGAGTTCGGAATTCCGACTTCAAAACTCCGAATTCTAAGTCGTATCACCGGGGTCAACCCGCTCAAAGACCTCACAGGCCAGCTCTAACTCTTCGACGGCTAGATCGCCGCCCGAGGCACTGACATCCGAGCATTTATAGCTGGCAGGCCAAGCGCGCTCAAACACAAACCGCGCCCCCTCACTGGCGTCTTGCCGGTAAATCACAATCGCCCCGTCGCGCCGCTGTTCGGCCCACTGCCCTTGTTGAACAGCCATCAGCCAGTTCCAGAGGGTTTTGGACGATCGCAAGCTGCGCACGAGGGTAATGTTGTTGACTTTCAAATTGCCCGGAATTTTCACGTTTGAAAATCGCCCATGGCTAGCACTACCCCAGGCCAACGGCACCACCTCAGGGCACTCAATCACGTCCTGGCTAGTTTTGAGGCCCTTGCATTCTTGAAAATAGCCGTCCACCGCTTCATCACTGCCCTCTAAATAGAGGCCAATGTAAAAGCGCGACGTCGTCAGAATTTCATGGGTTGGTTTTGTCATGGGGCGGGCTCATCGCAGGGCAGGGGGACATCAGGGCTACTTCACCCGGTGGATGCCCGCGTGGTGCACCTCGACGCTTTCTTTAAACATGTCGGTGCTGTCAGAGGCCAGTGAAGTGGTGCTATAGGTCGTGGGAATAGCGTCGATGATGTTGTACCGCGCGCCTTCGCTGCCGTCCTGATTGAGAAACACTACAGAGGCGGTCGAGCGGTTGTTCTTCCAATCGGTGCCACCACCGGCAAAGCTGGTGGGATGGCAAGCCTTGTACCACAGCTCTAGCACGTCATTCTCAACCGTCGTGACGAACTCTAGCGAGAGGTTTTCAAAAGAGGTGGAGGCGATCGTAAATTGGGTGTCGCTCTTCAGCCCTTTTTGTAGGCCAATCGACTCACCCTCACCGGCCACCTCAAGGGTGACATTCAAACCGCTGAGCTTTTGGATCTTGAGCTGCTGGCTGTTGCCAGTCGCCCCATCACTCAGTTCAAAGAAAAATCGACTGTAGGTTAAATATTCTGGGGTCTGGGCCATATCAAACGCGCCTCAATAACATGCAACAACAGAGGTGGGCAAAGAATCAAGCAGCTTTTCCCAGAGCGGTCTGGGTGGATGAGTACGGGGCTACGCCGCCGCCGCAGCTACCGTTGACGTCCGCGGATCGCCGCCCGCGAGCACCTTATCGACTTTCTCGCAGACAAACTCGTAGGATTCGACGGCTAATTCTTCGCCGGTGGCGTCGGCATCGCCCAGGCTGTAGTTTTTGATCCAAGCCTGCACAAAGTTCCAACGCACGATTTCTTGATCGCCATCGGGGCTATAGAGCACGACCGAGCCGCTCTTGCGGGAATTGGCCCAGTCGCCCTCGCCCAGATCACTGGCGGGTTTAGCCTGGTTAAACCAATCGTGCATCATGCGGCTGGCACTGGTGGCGTCGCCGCTGAGATACACCTCAACGGTGAGGGTGGGGCTCGAGTCAAAGCCGCCAGAGCTGGATTGGCGATTGGTTCTGCCGCCTTTACCGCATTCTAGGGGAGCCTGGCCACCGGTGGTCTTAGCCTCATATTTCACTTCAGTGATGCTTTTAATAGGCAGCTCTTCGATGCCTTCCCAACTGATGTAAAACTTACTAGAGCCGGTGGTGGCTAGGGTGTTAGCCATGGTGCATGATCCTCATAATGGGTGGATGAGTAGGGGGGATGGGTCGGTGGGGCGATCGCGCCAGAAAACATTTCTTGTTATCTCATTGAGAGGTGTGGGATCCCCCAGCCCCCTCTAAGCAAGGGGGGTGGCGTAGCCGGAGGGATCAGGCCGCATCTTGATCGCGCCAGCCACCGGTTTTTTTCAAGCAACCCGGTGGCTCAGCAGGGAGTTAGCCTTCGTCCTGACCGGTCCACTGACTAAAGCGGAAGATGACAAATTCCGCTGGTCTGACCGGAGCCACGCCAATCTCAACGTAGAGACGCCCCAAAATCATCGAGTCTGGGGTGTTCAACTCACCATCACACTTGACATAGAACGCTTGGGAAGGACTGCTGCCCATCAGCGCCCCCTGCCGCCAGAGCCCCGTCAAGAAGTTGCTGATCGTCCGCGTCACGCGAGCCCAGAGATCTTCGTCATTGGGCTCAAAGACTGCCCATTGGGTGCCTAACTCGACCGACTTCTCGATGTAGCTCATCAAGCGTCGCACGTTGATGTAACGCCATTCGGTTTGATCGGGTTCCACTAAGGTGCGAGCCCCCCAGATGCGAATGCCCTGGTTAGCAAAGGAGCGAATGCAGTTGATGCCCAATGGATTTAGCAGTTCTTGCTCGCGGAAGTTGCAGTCGTAGGCCAGTCCCAAAATGCCGCGCGGCACTTCGTTGGCCGGGGCTTTATAGACGCCCCGCGTTTCGTCGGTGCGGGCCCAGACGCCCATCACGTGACCGCACGGGGGTACCGAGATGGGACGACCATTGTCACGGGGGTTGGCCACCGACACCCAGGGGTAATAAAGGGCGGCAAACTGCGATCGCCGATTGAACTCCTCTGACAGCCATTGGCTGACATCTTGCGGCTTGTAGCGATCGGGGGGTGAATCGAGCACCACCATCCGGTTGGGCGGGTTGGGAATATCACCCGAAGCGGCTCCTTCACAGTTGCTGACCATCAGATCCATGACGCCGTGCACCTGGTCGAGGTTCATCAACCCGACCTCATAGGCCCGCATCAGGTCGGGGCAAGCCATGATGGTGATTTCGTCAATTTCCAAGAGCCCTTGCACGCCGGTGCGATCGTCCCGTACCCCTTCCACATCCCGAAAGAAGGTTTGCGGACTGGGAATAAACGGCGGCGGGCTGACTTCGCAATAACCATTGCTGGGGCGGCGGGCCAGCGGACTGCCGGCCTGGGCAATATCCTCAATGGTGAGCAGTTCCGAGTCGGCCAGGGCCGTCACCACATAGTCGGCGACGGCGGTATCCACGTCGGCATCCATGCTGAGGTGGTCGTAGCGCTCCATCACCGTATCGCCATCCATCACCGCCACGCTGAAATATTCGCCCGTGTCGGTGGGCACTGCGGCGTCGGCATCGTCGCTATCACTGGCTTTGGGCGTGCTGTCGCTGATCCGCACGGAGAGTGAGGCGGGGCGCTGGCCGTTGGCGATCGCCGCCAAGCTGCTGCCAGCCGTAGCATCGGCCGCCGGGGTCGAGCGCCGCGCCAGACTGAGCGTGGGGCGACGGCGACGGTTCATGATTTGGGTGCCCGAAGCGGCGGGGGCTTCGTTGGTAGTGCCCGGTAGCTGGGTGCCAATGCTGGCAATCCAGCAGCGGCCGCCGCCATTCAAAAACCAGCCGTAGACAGCAAAGGGCAAATAGGCGTTAAAGCTGGTGAATCCATCGGAGTTGGGGCGGCCAAAATACTCTAAATACTGATCCCAATTGGTCACCATCATGGGTTTGAGGGGAGCCGCGCCGCCTCGGATATCTTCGGTAAACCCGACAAATCCGGCGACTGCAGTGGGCACGCCCTCAATGGGGCGACTCCCCCGGTTCACTTCTTCGATGTAAACGCCGGGTGCAAAGTAATCGAGTCTGGGCATGGATTCAAGCCTCTATGAACGTTAGCAATGGATGGTGAGTGGGGCGTACCAGGAACCGCCGCCGTTGTCTGGGTCATCCCCTCAGTCGGGCGCGATCGCCATGGGGAACCGTCACGTTTGCAGGCAGGCCGCTGATTGATCAAGCGCCACAACCCCCATCAGCGGCACCGTGACCTTGAGGTAAAGGGCGGGCTGCAGGGGCACCGCCAGCGCTCGCCACAGGGCCGTGACGTCATGGGGCTGAACGATTTCAATGGCGACTCCCCCTTGCCCCTGCAAAGCAGGCACCAAGCGCTCTTCAGGTATTTCAGAATGCTCGGCGAAGTAGGCAATTGCCTCGGCCAACAGCTGTTGCTCACCGAGGCGAGTCCAGTCGCGGGCCACCACCAAAAATGAAATTTCGACCCAGCTCAAGGGGTCGGGGGATACCGGGGTGGCCGAGCTGGCGGCCGATCCTCCTAAAAGCTCAGCCTCAGCTGGTTTTGAGACTGACTGACGAACGTCGTACACATAGAGATTGACGCCAACTGGCTGCGACTGATACAGCCGAGGGCGATCGAAACTCACTTGCTGCACGGTGCCCAGTGAGGTCTGGCAGACCAAAATTCGAGCCAGTGTTTGCGACACCGCTGGAATCATGAATAACCTGAAGTTGATACAACAGAATTAACAGCTCTATTGAAGCCTCAGATCAAGGGATTCCAAATTAGACCTTAGTCGAGATTTTGGGTTTACCTAGGCCGATCAGATATCCATCACCAAAGAATCACGACGCCAATACAAGCTAGCCATTATTTTTGGGGAAATGCATACAATTCCTTACATTCAGAAGACAAATCTAGTTGCCAATTTGTAAGGATTTATATCCGATTCGATGTAAATCACGATTGAATTTAACAGATGTTAAAAGTGATCAAAATATCCTACTTTAAAGCTTAAGAGATGCGCTCTGGGAAAGCATTTTGATAAGATGAAAACCAGATTCCCGTAGATGTTTTTGTCGATATCGCAGTCGCCAGTCCGGTTAGGACAAGACTGTGGAGCCACTTTGCGAATGCGCGAAGGATGAGAGTGCTCCTAGGTGTCCTCAACCAAGTGGCCAACCCTATCCGTTGCGATTGACTATTCTCCCATTTCAGCCAATTTAGCCAGGTCATGAGTCATCCCGGTCTTGCCCTTAGGTAAGGGTCGTTCAGACCGTTGGCTGGAGATCGCCTCCAGACTCCCGAAAACCGTCCTCCTCTCAGGGTAGGGCGATTGCTGGTGTGACAGTCTTCTCGTTCATCCTCTTTCAGTAGCTTCTATGGTGCACACGCTGACAGTTTCCTCAGAGCGCGCAGTTGAAATCCGCGAATTGTTGGTCTCCGCGTTGTCTCCAGCGCTGGGGCTACCGCGCCTAGTCGCCTGGTGCATGAGCTATGAGCACCCCACCTCATGCCAACAAGAGCGAATCTGCGAAAGCCTCGACCCCGAGATCGCGGTCGAACCCAGCTGCTGGACTGAACTTGACGTCAGGCTGCCTCAAAACACCTGGACAGGAGGCGCATTGCCGCCAGGGCTGACGGCAATGCTGCCAGCATCTTGTCCCTATCTGTACGCCTGGCCGGTGGGGGCGGGTCAGCCTTCAGCGCGATTGCTCATCCTGACCGATTGCCCGCTCACGCCCACTGAGCAGCAGCAGTTACAGGCCGTCACCCGCGTCATCGCGAGCCACCTTGACCTGTGGCAGGCCCATACCCATCAACAAACCCAGGCCGCGGCCTTAGCCGATATGCTCGGAAGCGTTGAGCATCAGATGCGACAGTCACTGGGCCTGGTCAACCTGTATCTATCGCGGTTAGAAGGCCAGTCTTTGACGGGTGAGGGCCAAGCCGTGAAGGGGAATCTGCAGGCAACCGTTGCCGACATTACCGATCGCCTAGACGCCATTCTGACAGCATCAGCGGTGACGCGCCCCCCCTTAGCAACGGTCGATCTGCAGCGCCTGATCCGCGATCGCAGCCAAACCTTTGCGCCCTCGCTGCAGGCCCGACAAATCACGCTGCAGATGCCCGATCAAGCCGTCTGGCTAGAGGCCGATCCCCATCAGTTGGGGCAGGTGATCGACAATCTGCTGTGTAATGCGATCGCCTTTAGCCCGATCGGCGGCACCATTGTCTGGAGCTGGGATGCCTTTGACGGCGAGGTCTTGGTGCAAATTTGTGATCAGGGGTCGGGCATTTCACCGGGGGCCGGACTCAGCATCTTTCAACCCGGTTATACTGAGCGCCCCCAAGGTCACGGCTGGGGGTTAACCATTACCCAAAAGATTGTCGCCGCCTACGGTGGGCGCATTTGTGCCAACAACACCCCTCAAGGGGGGGCGCAGTTCAGCGTCATCTTTCCTCAAATTCAGCCTCTTCAATAACGACGAGCCCGGCTTTCACCGCCCGCACGATCGCTTGGGTGCGGCTACTGACGTGCAGTTTGTTAAAGATCGACGTGAGGTGCGCCTTGACCGTGGCCGCTGTAATGTACAGGCGCTTGGCCATGTCTTGGTTCGAGGCCCCATTGACCAAGAGCTGCAACACCTCGGTCTCGCGGCTGGTGAGAGCCGTAGTCAAATCGGGTCGGGGCTTGTCGGCATGGTGAAAGATGGAGAAAAACCGGCTGGTGACCTCATCGCCTAGATAGACGCGATCGCTGGCCCAGGCCGACAGCGCCTCAGGCAGCTGTGAGGTGAGTCGGTCTTTGAGCAAATAGCCACAGGCCCCCGCCTTCATCGCTTTGAAGATCAGTCGCGCATCATTATGGCCAGAAACAAAGGCTACTTTGCCGCGATAACCGGCTTTTTTTAGCTGCTCAAAAATATCAATTCCCGATTGGTTATCCGATAAAAATTCCAGGTCTAACAAGATTAGACTCGGCTGTTGGGCGATCGCTAAATCGATACATTGACCGCCGTGATCGGCCTCATAAATCTGTTGAAACCAGCCCTGATTACTGTGGCGATAAAATTCCAAAAAAGCGGTTAAAGCCTGTCGATAGCGATGATCGTCATCGGCAATTAGCAGTGACTGTAAAACGGGGGTTTGAGAAGGCTGGAAACTCGATCGAGAGCGCAACTCGTTTAAAGCAGTGCTAATCATATTGCCAGACTCACGGTGGTAGAAGACGTAGGTTGATCATCGAGAGTTCTCCCAGACAATTCTAGGAAAACTTGTTTTACCTGATTACAGAAAGCTGCCATCCATTCAAAAACCGAGCAACCGCAGTTTTACGGAGTCCCGCTTGTTCGTTAGTCGGCAAACCTTCAGGTCTCGTAGAGTTGGCCTTTGTTAAATTTGGTAACTTTACGTGCCTACCTCTTGGAGGTTCAAAGACGCCCAACAGAGACTCCACACCCCGTCATGACCATCGCCCAGGCAATCAACGATGGCCGCCAAGGGGAATTGGTTTGCCCACGCCACCAGGCTCGGGTTGTCCTTGAACCAAGCCATCCCTTGCTCGACCTCACCTAAATTCAAGGCTTTATATTCGCGCCACTCAGAGGCTTGTCCTTTAGGAGTGCGTCAGCGCATCATGCCGCCGTCTAGACTCCTCTGCTCAATCGGCGCTGCGGGCTCTGGGGTCGCAAAGGACTGCCGAGGCACTAAGCGTTGTTGCGTTTTGGCACTCACCCGCCGACCGGTCTGCAACTCCACTTCAGCTTGGGCCTTTTGATAGGACAAGATGGTGCTTGGGCGCAAACAACATAGTTCTAAATGAGGACTGAGACGGCTGTAAGCACTGACGCCGAGTTGCTCTGCCTGCGTGCTCGTTAACGTCAGACTGCCCAGAATACTATTTACTGGTCGGGGGGTATCCCGCTTGAGTGTTCGTGACGGTTTGACAAAAAACTCCCCAATGGCGGGCGTTACATGCTCTTGAACTTGAGTGCGTACCGTCGCTTCAATGGCGCCTAACGTGACGATGGGCTGGTTTTGCTCGCACGCTTCTTGATACAGCAGTTCCGCAATGCGTTGGCTGCACTCTAATAGTTCTTGGCGTTCTTCTGATGTCATGGTGGCCCCCGTCAAACTATCGTTACTACATCACTCTAATTTTTCTCTCAAGAAAGTGACGTGCTCCCATGACTTCTTCTAGCCGCCCAGATTCATCTCAGCAATAATCAATAGTTTTTAAAG
>ERZ1740060.222-NODE-222-length-43319-cov-8.644716_pt1 | contig 43319 bp, 45 predicted proteins | sample MGYA00581743_ERZ1740060 | MGnify/ENA primary metagenome ERZ1740060 (study PRJEB43018, sample SAMN04849235) | marine metagenome | isolation source: floating plastic debris | place: Pacific Ocean | collected 2008-08-27 | study: EMG produced TPA metagenomics assembly... | reverse complement strand
GTGGGACAGCCCCTTAGATACCGACACCGCCCGTATCGAAGCGATTAAGCGCACGGTTCGCGATCGCCTCGCCTCCCAAGATGCCACCTGGGCTTTGACGACCGGTCTTCAGGAAAGCTATACCCTAGCGGGCATTTCTGGTGAACCCGCCCCCAATGCCCCTAGTGCTGCCCCCCAACCCCTGGAGGAAGTCACTGCCGAACGGGTTGACTCTGGCGGCGGCAACAAAATCTTGGCAGGTGGGGGGCTTGTGGCCGGGGGCGGCGGCACTGTTGGGGCCTTAGTGCTGATGCGACAGCGACGGAAACGGCTGCAGGCGCAACTGGCGACCCTGCAAAGCCACACCGCCAATTTGCTGATGGGGAGTGAGCAGCTCTTGACCGGTGGCGAACCCGAAAACACCGTTTCTTATCAGCTCTTTGCCGAAGCCGATGGGGAACGCTATCCCGATCTGACGCGCGAGGTGACCCAGCAGTTGGGGCAGGCCCGCCAGGTGCTTGATCAAGCCTTTCAGGTTCACAGCCAGCTTCAGGAGAGCGCTGTTGAAGAGAAGCAGTCTTTAGTACAAAAGGTAGAGGCTTGGGAACGGCTGTATTTGACCATTGTGGGCACCCGCGATCGCATCCAGCAAATGTCGGATGAGGACTTGCAAACCCTGCTGAATCCCGTCTTGATCTTAGGAACCGCCTCTGTGAGTGCGGGCCTAACCACTCAACTGCAAACCATTCAGCAGCAGATTCAAAACACCCCCCTCAAGGTGAAGCTGATGCGGGTCAAACCCGAGAACAGCTATGCAGAGGGCATCTTGGGACTGATTGAGCGGGTGGATGCCACCATCTGCCGCCTCCGTCAGGCCGTGGATGAAGCGCCCAAGCAGCTGGCTGCCACCCAGGCCCGCCGCCAAGAGCTGCCGCCTCAGCTTCCCGGTAGTCTAGCGCTGAGCGAAACTCAGGTGTTTGCCAAGGTCGACGAAACCTTGGCTGAAGCAGAAACCGCGTTAAATCAAGATGGCCTCTACATCACAGTGCTGGACCGCTGCGCCACTGCCAACACGGTCTTTGATCAACTCGAAGGGCTGATCACCACCTTCCAGACCTACGATGACCAACAGCAAGCCATTCAAACCCTTACCGCTGCTGGCTATCGCCCCCCTGAACTGCCCCCCCAACAGAACCAAGTCAATGCCCTGTTAACGGCTCTGCGAGACCAGCTCTGTGCCGGTGCCTATAGCCAGAGCCTTGACACCTTAACCCAGTTGGCTGCTGCCACCCAAACCGCGCAGATTATCGCCACCGATTGGCAATCGCTACACCAGCGCAATCAAGACCTCATCCAATCCCTAGAGCAGGAAACCCAGCGGTTGATCACCCTAGCCCAGGGCAAAACCACTGCCGATTGGGCCACCCTCCAGGCTTACCCCCCCAGTAACTGGCAGGACCTAGAGGGCCAGCTTGACCAGGCTCAAGCGACCTTGGCAACGCTTAAGGGGACAGCGCTACCCGAATTACATCAGCACAACAGCCTCACCGAGCAGCGATTTGAGGCGGTTGGCCCCGGCGCAGAAGCGGTGCGGCACCCACTCGAAACTGTGGCGACGACCCTACAGCGCTTGGCCGATCGCGCTCAGCAGGTCCGCCATGCTGAAGCCCACCTGCGAGAAGAACTCTCTGAAATCGAGGGCTACGTCACGGCGGTGAAACGGTTTGTAACCAAAAAGCTGCTGGGGTTGATTGCCACGGCCCCCCCCGACGAGCGGTTGCAGCAGGCCAACAATCACATCGCCAATGCCTACGATTTGGCCAATCAGCAGGAATATCATTTGGCCTGTGCCCAACAAGATCAGGCCCTACGCACCTTGCTATACATCTACTTGGAAAAATTACGTAATCGCGCCGCAGAGGTGCGATCGCTGGTGAATGACTCTGATGCCCGTGGCCAGGGGCGCAGTGATTTCCAGGAGGCCCAGGACCTAATGGCTTCTGATGCTGAAATTCGTAATGCTACGGGTAAGGCTCTATTCACCCAGTACGAAAACGCCAATGACGCCCGTCAAGAACTGGCCACGGCTGAGCGCATGGCTCGTCAAGCGATTCGGCGCAGCGAAGCCGCTCGACGGAACCGCTCCTCAGGGTCTTCCTTTTCTTCTAGCTCTCGCAGCTCAAGCTTTAGCCGATCTTCCAGCCGGTCTTCTAGCTCTCGCCGGTCTTCTAGTTCTCGCAGTTCGTCTCGGCGATCGTCCAGTTCCCGCGGTGGCAGTCGTCGTCGCTAGCCAGAGCCCCAGCGATAAAACGCCAGGTGGGTGCGGCCATAGGCTTTTTGGCGAAAGTGTAGGAGCCCAGGGGGTTCTATTACCTGCCATTGGTCGGGGTTGTATTCAACCATTAATGTCCCCTTGGCATGCAAAAGCTGATGCTCAGAGATCGCGGTCAGCACCGGCTCGTACAAGCCACCGCCATAGGGAGGGTCAAAATAAATATAGTCAAAACGCTTTCCGACCAAGGTTGCGAGTTGCTTGCGAACATCACCGCGAATCACCCCATAAATCTGATTATCCTGGGCCACCCGCTGCCAATTGTCACGAATCACCTGGCAGGCAAATCCAGATTGCTCAATACCTGTAACGGCTGCAGCGCCGCGACAGAGGGCTTCAGCGCCGATGGTGCCATTCCCAGCGCAAAGATCAAGCCAGCGCGTGCCAGCCACTTTGCCCTGGCAAATATTGAAAACCGCCTCCCGCACCCGCCCCGTGGTAGGGCGCGTTTTGTTTCCCGAGACGGTTTTGAGGAGGCGATTGCCGTAGATGCGTAGCGCCATTGCCGAACCATTAGCGGGCAACGGCGACCGGTGCCACAGCGGTGACGAAATTGCTGAGGATCTGCAGCCCGGTGGTCGAAGACTTTTCTGGGTGGAACTGGACCGCCATCAGGTTCCGCTGCCGAATCGCGGCGGTGACGGTTTGGCTACCGTGGGTGATCGTGGCGGCGTTCACGGTTGGGTCAGCCGGATCTGCGTAGTAAGAATGGACAAAATACACCCAATCCCCCGACTGCACTTGGCCCCAGAGGGGGGCAGGCTGGGTGAGCTGTAGTTGGTTCCAGCCCATGTGGGGAACGGTGATACCAGGTTCAGGGCGGAACCGTCGAATGTAACCTGGAATGATGCCGAGCCCAGGTTCTTTGCCCTCATCACTGGCCTCAAACAGAACCTGCAGCCCCAGGCAAATCCCTAAGAAAGGCTTGCCGCTGGCAATCACATCGCGGATCGGCTGAATCAAATCCCGCGATCGCAAATGCTGCACCGCCGGGTCAAAAGCGCCCACGCCGGGCAGGACAACGGCATCGGCCTGAAATAGCTCAGCCGCCACATCGGTAACCACTGGCTCAGCCCCGGCTTTTTCTAACCCTTTGCAAGCCGAATGTAGGTTACCCATGTCGTAGTCAATCACAGCAATGCGGGTCATTGGGCCACCGTGGGTAAACAACTGCCTCTATCCTACACAGCGCCTCATTCTGAACAAAACGGTTCTGAAGGCAGGTCATAAAAAAGGGCCAGCCAAGCTAGCCCTTCTCAAATTGCCTTAGAAGACATATCTCTCCTAACCTCCCCTTGGCTCTAGCGGCGCAAAGCGCAGGAGGAGCCGTAGGCGGTGGGGTATTTTTTTCCCGAAAATGACCTAAGAGGTGGGGGTCGCCTGCTGAGCCGCCAAGAGTTCCTTCAACTTGGCCAAGTCTTGCGCCCAACGGGGGTCGGGTTGAGCCGCATCGGCACCGCCACTGGTGAAGACTTTGCCGGTGTTGCGGTTGTTGCCTTTCCCTTTGGCGCGAGGTGCAGGGTTTGCTTCACCGCCGTCCTCTTTGCCCTTATTACGGGGCAGGGCCTTCTCGATTTTGATCACTTCATTCTCAATGGTGTGACCGGTAAATTTCTCGACGATCGCATCGGCTTGCTCGTCCGTTTTCACCGTGACAAATCCAAAGCCGCGACATTTACCGGTTTTGCGATCAGAAATCAGTTTGATGGAAACAATTTCTTCCGCATGCTCTGCAAAAGCCGCTTCCAACGCACTCCGCTCTATATCCTTGGGCAAATTGCCGACATAAATGCGTACAGACATAACCAGACACCTCTAACTTGACAGTCTTAAACAGCAGTTTGATCTGTTGAAAGGCCACAAACACAACAATGGGCGATTTAAACACGCTTTAATTGGGGCGATCGCGCCGGACCTCACCCCCATGCCTGTCAACACCCTCTTCTCAACCCACGTCGACCCGTCTAAAACTGTTAGCAGCGGCTATCTGCGACAGCCTGGTCTAACATCAGGCCAGGTTTCTAGCGAAACCCTAACCGGGCTTTACGATCAGGCAGCACAGCTACTGGGGAATTTTCAAGGGGAATCATCACCACGCTTTGTGGGCGCAATTAAACTCGAAGCCACCTACCAAATTACCATGCCAACCTATTGCGTTCGGCGATTATCCCCTCAGCTTTAAAGGACAAAACCCAAGGGACAAAAAACCAGCCGAACGAAGCGCCGGCTGGCTGATCTTGCTGTGTTGAGAGTAGGAGAACCTGATACCCGTACCCCTACTGGGAGCCGTGAGACCGAAATTTCTAGAATCCGCATCATTCACGGTTAGGTGCATCAGTATCCTGTAAAGAAATGTAACACATCTGCTTGGGATGCGTCATCCATTGGGGCAAAAAGCTTGGGGTTAAAGGGAATGCCTCTTGTCTTTAGGTGCGATGAAAGGCTTGGCGGCAAACCCTCACCCCTGAAAGATGGCGAAAACGCCCCAAAGACAAAACCCGATTCCCAAAACCGCAGACCAGATGGGATGGTTGGCCTGGATGGGTTGTTTGCCGGGACGAATCAGGCGGTCAATATCGATCCAGGTTGTGGCGCTGCGCCGTAGCCACCCGAGTAAAACAATGGGCTGCCCCAGGGTCTCAACCGGGTGCCCTGGGTGGATCAAAGCGTTGCCAAACGCGCCCAAGGTAGACAGAAAATGCAGCTTGATCAAGCCATCGGGAGTTTTGAGCAGGAAGTCCTGGCAGAGCCAATTGGCGATACCGCGCCGCCCGAGCAGGGTTCCCTGCAGCTTGAGGCCAGCGCTATCGGTGGGTAAAGCGTCGGTATCGGTGAGGAACGTCTCAAGCGCGGGGTTTTCTCGACGGTTGGACTGGACAATATCGGGAAAATAGGTGTTGATCCGCAATAGGATACCGACCCCAGCACCAAGCAGGGCACCGCCGATCAGGAGGCTGCGATCGCCATACACCCAGCTCACCCACCACACCCCGAGGGGATTCACCAGGCCGCCAATCAGCCAAACCAGCAAGGCCGCTGCCAAACCCAACATTGGACCGATATAGGGCGAGATTTGCTGCAATAACGCGCTCAAATAGAGGCGCGGCGGACGCGTTTGCTGTGCCGCAAGGGTGGGCATTTCAAAATCAAGCTTCCATCCGGTGGCATAGCGGGCCAGGGTGAGTAACCGTTCGCCTAACAGCGGGTTGGGTTGATTTAGGTTAAGCCAGTGACGATAGGGATTTTGGCTATCCCAGGCCAACAGGTTGGGCAGATCGGCTTTGGGATAGAGGCTACCGGCCAAAAACACGGTTTGATAGCTGAGGGGTGTGAGCAGATCGGTACTTTCGAGCAGGGCTGGGGTTTGCTTCGCTGTCTCGATTGATGCCGCCATGGCCAGGGTCAATTTGAGCAGGGCGCGGGTTAAACCATTGGGGTTGCCGGTCCATTCCACTGCGAGGCGATCGCCCGTTGCCATCCGTTGCTTCGCCAACAGCACGCTAACCTTGCGCAGCAGCCAGAACAAGCCGTAGCAGATCACCGACGCGGTCGCGCCCAGGGCTCTGAGAAGTGATGTCTGGCGATCGCCCCATTTTGCCGCTTGCCAATAGCCTTGGTAAGTGCCCTGTAGCAGTACCCCCACTAAAGACATCAGGGGCAGGGTCCAAGTGACCCAATGGCTGAGTTCATAGCCATAGAGGCTGGCCAGTTCATCATCTTCGAGCTGATCGAGCAGCCCCTGACTGACCACAATGCGGCTGTAGCGCGGTAGCCAGCCATAGCTAAACAGGACCGGTGCAGCAGTTGGAATAATGCGCAGGGCCGGAACCGTCCATCCCCGCAGTTGACAGATACGCAGCAGCAAACGGGCACTTTCGGGACTACGGGTACGCAGGGTCGCAACCGAGAGTTTTTTCTGCCCATGGGCTCGGGCCAGCAGCCCGTCCAAAATCCAGGGACTACCCAGGAGCAGTGCCCCCAGGCAGAGCAGAATCAGCTCATGATGGTCGCGCACAAGAAACATAAACCGAGGGAAAGCCGGGAATAGCCACCGCAGGGCCACGGTTAGCCGGAGCAATATCTGCAAGCCCCAAGCCACCACCTGAAACATCACCAGGCTCAGCAGCACTAGGGTGATGACCTGAACCAATCCCAACTGCCACCAGGGCATCGGTTGTTTAGGCAAGGGCCGCGATCGCTCTAAACGACCGGCCTGACGAAATTGCCACGGCTCTTTGGCAGATTCCACTTCTGCAGGCGCAGTGATGGCGGCGGTTGGCACAGGATCTGTGGCTGACGGCTCGGGGGCGGCTGTTGAAATGGCGGCTGAATCGGGCGGACCTGGAGCGGCTGGGTCTTGGTTAAGGCTTTGGTAATGAAATAGAGAGGCGGCCTGGGCCGGTGGTGGGGTGACTAAGGGCGGACGTTCGGACTGGCTCAGCGTACTTGTGTCGGATGGAGGGGGCTGGGGCGGTTTTGGGGGCTGGGCCTTTGTAGGTTTTGGGCTTTCACTGAGAGGCGTGAGGGGAACAAAACCGGTGTCGGCGGTTGGTGCTCCCAGGGGGCGAAATCCAGTTTTGTCAGCGGTGTCTGAACTGCCCGTTTCGGCAGCGAGTTCTGCCAGGGTGCGCTCAGCCCATTGCTGCACCTGGGGGTGGTTGACTTGTTGCAGTCGCTCGCAGAGTTTCTGGGCTTCGGCCCCCTGACCCAGGGCACGGTAGGCCCGCACTAGACCCATGCGGGCTTTGAGTTTTTGTGCCCCGGTAGCTTCGGGTTGACTTTGCAATTTAGACAGCAGCGCCACCGCCTGGTGAGGGGTGCCCTGCTTGAGGGCGTTGAGGCCCGATTGGAGCAGGGCCTCTGGGGTGGGAGGCGGCGACTGATACATGCCAGGGCAAGGGTAGGTGACGATAACCTAGGGTACGCAAATTCGCTAGGTTTGCGATCGGGCCTCAATGCTATGGAATAGACCTAACGTCCGTGAATGAATTGTGGGCTATTGCATCGCATGGGTCACCGCTCAATATCGCCACCGACTGCCGCCCACCTCCTATCAAGCAAGCTTTAATAGTGCATATTGCTTGCCCCTAGCGAATGGTTGGATCCTCTCCGTCTGAACATCGTGGCCTAGCGCCCCTCTTCGTTATCGAGGGCTGTAGCTTACCCACCCTGAAAACCATCCACTAAATTTTCCAAATCGGCCAGATCTTGCAATCGCCCTGATGCTTGTTTATTGGCCCGCAGATTTCCTAAATCAATAAACGCCACTGGCACACCTGCCATTTCAACCTCAAGCCTTGCCCCGTAGCAGGTTTCAAAATCTACCCCGTCTGGTGTCGTCAACAAATCAATCCGATTGGGTGGATACCCCAACTGAATCACCTGATCCGGCACCATAAAATCTTCGGCCTGTAAATCCAGCGAGGCAAAGCCAAATTGCTTCAGCGCTTTCAATAACCGGCTGGCATTATCAGGGGACATCTCAATCCAGATATCAATGTCCTTGGTGTAACGAGGGTAGCCATGCAATGCCACCGCATAGCCGCCAATCACCAAGTAACGAACCTGATTATCGTTTAACGACTGTATAAACTCTTTGAAATCCTGATTGAGCACCGTACTTCCAAGCGATGAATTCCTGACGAATCGACTCTAATGCCGCCAAGCGGGTCGTGTAGGGTTGAGTTCGCCAGTAGGTGGCATCAGATTTAGGGGTTTTCATCCCCACCTTGGTAATAGGGAAGTCGCGTTGATTCGAGGGCGACACCATACAATAACCAGATACATCAGCGCTTTCAGAAGCCTACCTCGTATTGTAATGCGATCGCCCAAGACCAACCCTGTGGAAATACTGCTACTAGAGGGATTGGACAGTGGCGATAGCATCAAAGTCACAGAGAATTGATGGAGCCAAAAGCGGGCACAACTGCCTGAGCAATCTCAACCGCCTGACGATGACCCAGCGGATCGCCAAGAAATTGAGCAGAACTTTGGATAACGAAGCGTGAGGGAAGATAGTGCTGCTGCCCATCGAGCCATACTCGATCGCTACCTCTCCCTAATTGACGAGCCCACCGCCTTCCTCACCAGCGCCGCCACTCCCCTGCCCACCTGCCTCTGGGCCAACCCCCTCAAAACCACCGGTCCCCAACTCCTCAATCAATTCCAAAACCTCAGCCCCCAACCCATTTCCTGGTGGCCCGACGCCTTCCAGATTCAGCCACCCTTTCAACCCGGCAACACCCTGTCCTACCTAGCCGGTTGGTACTGCGTTCAAGAAGCGATCGCCCTCACTGCCGTCAACGCCCTTGACCCGCAACCGGGCGATCGCGTGCTCGACCTCTGCGCTGCCCCTGGGGGCAAAACGGCTCAAATCGCCATGGCGGTAGGGCCACAGGGCTGCGTTATCGCCAACGACTACAGTGCTGGACGGCTGGTGAGTTTGGGCGACACTCTGAATCGGCTCGGTTGCCTGAACGTGATTACCACCCAAGGCAATGGCCGTAACCTCGGGTTAGCAGCAGGACAGTTTGATCGCGTCCTCGTCGATGCCCCCTGCTCCGGGGAAGGTACCCTGCGTAAGCGTTCTGGCACGGTGTTTCGGCCCCACTACAGTCAGCGCATTGCCAAGGTGCAGCGAGATCTGCTGGCCCAAGCCCTGCAACTGGTCAAGCCGGGTGGGGTGGTAGTGTACAGCACCTGCACCTTTGCACCGGAAGAGAATGAGGCGATCATCGACGCGGTGCTGGGGGACTGGGGCCATTTAGAATCGGCGGTGACGAAACCCCTGATCCATCAACCGGGTTTAACCCGCTGGCAGGGGCAGTCCTACCGGGCGGATTTAAATCAGACCTGCCGCTACTTTCCCCATTTCAACGATACGGGCGGCTTTTTCGTGGCGCGGATTCGCCGTAGTGCTAAACCGGCCCCGGCGATCTCATCTCCCCTGCCTCCTCCCTTGCCCCCCGTCTCCCTAGCTCCAGAAGCTGCATTCACTCGACTGCAAGAGCGTTTCGGTATTCCGGCCAAGGCATTCTCCAGTCGCCTCTTTTGGTCTACCGGTCATCATCGCCTCTGGTTAGGAGAATCTAATTGCTTACCCGCTTTGGGTAACCTCACGCCTCAAACCATTGGACTAGCGATCGCCCGATTTGAGCAGCGCGGCCTGAAACCCACCACCACCTTTCTGCAACGGTTTGGCCCGCTGGTTAGCCGTAATCAGATTGCCCTCAATCACCCTGAAACTGTCTTGGTTTTTCTGGCAGGGAAGTCGGTTGCGATCCAGGCCGATGACCTAGAACCTGGATACGTCCATGTGTGCTACGGCCCCTTTCACCTGGGTTGTGGTCGCTATGGTCGCGGGCAGCTCAAGTCCCAGATACCGAAGGGGATTGTCGGCAACGTCACCCCCGAGAGAGTGCAGGCTGCACAATAGAGCTCTTTAAATTAAGTTAATATTACGCAATCTATCGCAGCAACTGAATTCAAGGGCAAAGACTTCGGTCTGCTGCTGTGAACTCTGATTTCTCAACTTTATGGCTGCACTGATTTTGGCTGGGGCGAGCTTTGTAGCCTGTTTCTTAAGCATGGTGGCGGGTGGTGGTAGCCCCATCGTGCTGATTCCCCTGATTACCCTGCTGCTCGGGTCCCAGGCGGTAGCTCCGGTGATTACGGTGGGGTTACTGGTGGGCAATGCCCAGCGCAGTTGGTTTTTCTGGTCAGAAATCGATTGGCAGGTGACCGCTTGGTATGTGCCGGGGGCAGTTGCCGGAGCCTTGATTGGGGTCTATGCTCTCACCCACATTCAAGCCGACTGGCTAGGGATTTTGCTGGGTCTGGCGCTGCTGGGGATGGTGCTCAACTACTGGCTGAGCCGCTGGTGGCAGCCTTTAAAAGGGTTGACCATTCGCCCCTGGCATTTTTTACCCGTGGCTTTTTTGAATGCGATCGGCTCGGGGTTGATTGGCAGCACGGGTCCGATCATGAACCCTATGTATCTGGGCTACGGCCTTGAGAAAGAGGCGATGATCGCCACAAAGGCCCTGAATAAAACCACGCTCCACATCGTCAAGCTGGTTAGTTACCTGAGCATCGGGGCCTTGGACCAAACCTATCTGAATTACGGACTATTGATGGGCATGGCTGCGATTCCGGCCAACTGGCTGGGGAAACAGGTGCTGCAGCGTATGACCAGCGAACAGTTTCGGCAGATGGTATTTGCGCTGGTGGCGGTGAGTGGCTGTTTGATGCTGTGGGAGCAGCGGGTTTGGCTGGGAGCCTGGTAAGTAATGTTAGATCGCTCTGAATCCTTCAGCAATTAAGCAAGGTGGGTCGTAGTCTTGCCCTAAGAGTATTCCATCTAAAAAAGTATCCCGGTTTTTATGATGCCGAACGGGTGTTGTCTAGGCAAACGAATCAATCCTTGACGGGGGGTTGGATAAGTAATTAGCTGGAACACTCTAACCGGACTGGCGACTGCCATACAAGCAAGACTCTCAACCTTTAACCGATACCGGCAGCGGTAGCTGCTTCGATCGCCTCGGGAGTACGTTCTTCAATAACGCGATCGATCAGGCCATATTCCACCGCTTCCTGGGCAGACATGAAATTGTCGCGGTCGGTATCTTGCTCGATTTGCTCAGGGGTTTGGCCGGTGCAATCCGCCAGCATTTCATTCAGCTCTCGCTTTACCCTGAGGATTTGCTTGGCTTCGATGGCAATATCGGTGGCCTGTAACCGCTGTCGCCCGGTGCTGGCCGAGGGCTGGTGAATCATGATGCGGGAATGGGGTAGGGCGAGGCGCTTGCCTTTAGTGCCAGCCGCCAACAAAAAGGATCCCATGGACGCCGCTAGACCCAGGCAAATCGTGACCACATCCGACTTGATATATTTCATCGTGTCGTAAATGGCCATGCCTGCGGTCACCGAACCCCCAGGGGAGTTGATGTATAGGTAAATGGGCTTGCTGTTGTCGTCAGAATCGAGATACAGCATCGCCGCCACGATGGAGTTAGCCAGGGTATCGGTGACCGCTTGACCTAAGAAAATAATCCGCTCTTGATTCAGACGGGTATAAAGGTCAATCCACTGGGTGTATTGGCTTCCCGGCAAACGATAAGGAACTTTTGGGGTACCGATAGGCATGGTGCTTCTCTTCTCTTAAATTTTTGTGGGCGTCTAAGGCAGGGACAAAAAACTCAGGGGGGATGCGTAAAAGATGGACTAACTCACCGCGGCTGGAATCTTGGGCAGCTCTTTGGGATTTTCTAAGACCCGATCAATTAGGCCATACTCCTTAGCCTCGTGAGCGCTCATATAAAACATGCGATCAGAGTCTTGCATGATGCTGTCCACAGACTTGTCGGTATTCCGAGCCAAGATCTCCATCATGGAACGTTTGTTATGGAGGGCTTCTTTGACCTGCAGCTCAATGTCGGTGGCTTGGCCCCGAGCCCCACTGCTAGGCTGGTTGAGCACAATGCTGGCGTGGGGGAGACTAGCCCGAAAACCCTTGGTTCCAGAGGAGAGAATCACCGCTGCGCTGCCGACCGCCTGACCAATACAAATGGTGTGAACCGGCGGCTTAATGTAATTGATGGTGTCGCAAATGGCGAAAGCTTCAGTTTCGAAGGTGCCGCCCTCGATGTTGCCACCGGAATTGATATAGAAATAGACGGGCTTATCTGGATCGTCAAACTGTAGGTAGAGCAACTGGGCAATAATCAGTTCGGTGACATCTAAGCCAACTTGCTGTTTTAATTCATCCTGGGAAAACAAGGGCAGACCCAAATACACAATCCGCTCCTTCAGCAACAGGGAAGGCAGATCAGGCGGTGGGGTCCGGTAGTAAGCATCCCCTGAATAGGGTGCCTGCATAGCACGGATGGATGAACTCATAAAGCAATAGTGATGACGTAATGGTGGTGACTTAAGCCGCTCAGTTTTTAACATAGTAACGTGAGGGGGAGTCTGGCCCAGGGGCCGGATATCCCCACCCTGACTGAAGCCCGATATTGATGGAGTGACCCCAATGACTGTTGGCCTACAGTGCGCGCTAAGCGATGCTAATTTTGATGCTCAGCAGGGGGCCAGTCAACGGCAACTCTCGGTTTCGATACAGGCCCTGATGGGTGGAGCTGGCGCGGCGCTCAACCTGGGGCTGGTGTTAGACCACAGCGGCTCCATGAATGGTCCACCTCTCCGTACAGTTAAGGAAGCGGCGAAACAATTGGTAGATCATCTCACCCCCACTGACACTCTGTCAGTGGTGGTATTTGATCACCATGCCAAAGTCCTGGTGCCTCTGCAGGCGGTAGCGGATGGCGATCGCATCAAAGGCTTGATCAAGACCCTCAAACCCAGCGGCGGCACGGCAATCGACGAGGGTATGAAGCTGGGAATTGAGCAGGTTGCCCAAGGTAAACAGGGCAAGGTCTCCCAACTATTTTTGCTTACCGATGGGGAAAACGAGCATGGGGATAACGATCGCTGCCTGAAGCTGGCTCAGGTGGCGGCAGAGTACAATCTCACCCTCAATACCCTGGGGTTTGGCGACCATTGGAACCAAGATATTTTAGAGGCGATCGCCGATGCTGGCGGGGGGGCTCTCTCTTACATCGAAGCTCCAGAAGCCGCATCAACTGAGTTCTCTCGTTTACTCAGCCGTGCCCAGTCGGTGTCTCTGACCAATGCCCATCTGCACCTCACCCTGATGCCAGGGGTGCGCCTGGCGGAACTCAAACCCGTGGCTCAGGTTGCCCCAGAAACCGTTGAGCTACAGGTCATTCAAGAAGGGAACTCGGTGGTGGTGCGCCTAGGGGATCTGATGGTTGATGCCCCTCGCACGGTCTTGACTAACCTCTACATCACCCCTGCTCAAGCCGACAGCTTTCCTATTGCCCAAATACAAGTCTGCTATGACGCCCCTGGTCTCGATCAGACCGAAATCTGGTCTGATACCCTCACCGTCGAAGGAACCGCCCAAGCCCAATATCAACCCGCCCTGAATGATCGAGTCCAGCACCAGGTGCTGACCCTGGCGAAGTACCGTCAGACCCAAATTGCTGAGAAAAAGCTCCAGGAGGGCGATCGCAAAGGCGCAGCCACACTTCTACAATCAGCAGCGCAAACGGCACTCCAAATGGGAGATACGGGCGCAGCCACCGTGCTACAGCGTAATGCCACCAATTTGCAGGCAGGGAATGATCTTTCGGAGGGCGATCGCAAACGCACGCGCATCGTGTCCAAAACGACCCTCCAATAATTACCCTTTCGAAGGGATAGATAAATTAATGGGGTAGCATCGCGCTACCCCATTACGTCAACTCAAATCCCGAACTAATAACTATCTTTCTCGATATGGCTTCTCATGGCATTGAGATCGATATAACGGTCCGTGGCGTTCCTGAGTTCGCGGGCAATCATACCCTCAGTGGAGACAACGGTGATGTGAGTATTCTTAGAGCGCAATAACTCAATCGCCCGTTCAAAGTCACCGTCCCCACTAAAAAGCACAACGCGATCGTACTGTTCCACAGTGTTAAACATATCCACTACGATTTCGATGTCGAGATTCGCCTTCTGTGAATAGCGTCCCGAATTATCGTCGTAGTATTCCTTAAGGATTTTAGTGCGAACCGTATAGCCCAAGCTGATTAATGCATCCCGAAAACCTCTTTGATCCTGAGGATCTTTTAGGCCTGTATACCAAAATGCATTAACTAAATCTAGGCCAACATCTTGAGATAAAAAATACTCTAATACACGCTTAGGATCGAAAAACCATCCGTTCTTCTGCTGAGCATAAAACATGTTATTGCCATCCACAAAAATGGATAGCCGCTTCATTGGAATAGGCATGGAAAATTATGAATTATCAAACTCTACAGGGAAATTGGTCTGCGGTTACAGTCACGTACTCGGGTTTAAGACGTGGTTGCTGACAGCAAAAAAATGCCTGTGATCTCAGAAAGGACTGTACAGAAATTACTTCTGATCAAGATCAAGAAGCATTCTCTGTAGAGTTTCAGTGCCTCTACGAGCCACAATTCTCTAATTACTAAATTTCATCCAACTTTTGTAAGAGTTACAGGCTATTGGGCCTCAAAGATCAAGGGAGTGAATAATAGCAAGCATTAGAGAGCATAAGCATATGTCCCACATTATATCGTCTTACTCCAAAGCGTGTCGTTTCAGCCAGCCTTAGAGCAGTCCATCAGATTTTTCGACTCAGGAGGCAGGCATTAAAACAAGATTGTCTACAAGAACAATAGCGTCAAGTAATACCTCGAAGTCTGCCAGATTGAGGGGTTAATTCGCTGGCCATCTTGTACTAGGTGTCTCAAGCAAAGTAGCTAGCCCTAGTCAAACCAGCCAATATCCATATCCGACACCATACTGCGTTGCTCACCACGCTGGATAGCGTACTCGGGAATATGCTTGGCTGGTGCTCGGCGTGACATTTTTACAGCCAAGGGGGCACGTTCAGAGACGCGCTCTGGCTTTGGTTCAGGGGCTGGCTGGCTCATTTTTAAGATGACTTGCTTCGCTTCCTCTAGCTCAGCGACCAGCTTACTCAACTGGGTTTCTTTTTGTTGGGTACTCTTTTCAGTTTTTTCTAGGGTGTCTTTGAGTTCAAAGAGACGTGATTGCTGCGTTTCCAAGTCTGCTTGGAGGCCTTTGACTTGATCCAGTAGTTTTGCTTCTTGAGTCTTGGCAGCGTCTAAGTTGGCCGTCAGTGCTTTAACCTGCTGCTCAAGATCTGCCTTGGTGGGTCCACGGCGACTGGGTGAACGACGGGGGGCCGTCTTCTTTGCCTGAGTTTGGGATGCCTTGGGCACGGCTTCAGCCGGTTGAGTCTCTTCTCGGAGCAAGTCAGATAAATTTTTCTTGGTCATGGCAGTCTCCAGGTTTGTTGAACTTCATCAGCAACGCTACGGTAATCAGCTTGTGCTTCGCGGGCGTTTGCCCCCCGCCATTGACTAATGGGCACCCCTGCTAAGGCCGCCTGCTCGTGGGCTTTATAGCTACGGATAACGGTTTGACAGGTGGGAATCTTGAGGCTCGTCAAGGTGGCTTGGGCTTCTCGGACTTCTTTAATACGTCGAGAGTCTACCCGGGTGAGCAAAACACGATGCTCGACTTGGGCCGGTATAACTGCGGTTTTGATCGTGTTAATCAACTAAGTGAGTTCCATAGTGGCGGGTTGCGTGGTAAACAAGAGACAATCCGCAATCGGCAGAACGGCTCCTAATGCTTGCGAGTTTAGAGCAGGCGGTGTGTCGACTATGACCCAATGGTAGTGAGACACCGTTCTAAGTTTGCCTAGCAGGGCGGCGTCTGTCTCCTGGGTGACATCAAATGTCATGGGCTGCTTGCTGTGTTCGACCCACCATGTGGCGGAGGCTTGTGGATCAGCGTCAACCAGCAGGACGGGTTGGCTTTCTGACAGCATGGCAGCCAAGTTAATGGCTGTAGTGGTTTTGCCGACCCCACCCTTACCATTCAAAATGGCAAGGATACAGGGTTGATTTTCGGGTTTGGCTGGGGGTGTAGCTTTTTTCTTCGACTTTCGGGGGGGCATGGTTGAAAAACTGCGTTCCATCTGGGTTAACCAAAGGGGCGCAGCGCTAAATCGGAGTCAGGGCAGCGATCGCCAAATCCATTGGGTTATCGATGAGCCAATCAGGGCGGGCTGCTGCTAGTAAATCTTGACGATTGAAGCCCCAGGTTACCGCAGCCACTCTAATCCCAGCAAATCGGGCTGCCTCAATGTCCCGGACTTCATCTCCTACATAAATGACGTCTTGAGGAAACCACCCTTGCTGTTCAAGCAAGCGTCGAATCAGTCGCCCTTTGCCGAAGAGGGTACCGCCACCAACAATGGCCTCAAAATAAGACTCTAGCTGATGATCAACCAAAAAGGCCTGAACGTTGGTGGGTTCATTAGAGGTCGCGATCGCCAGGGTATGGCCATCTGCTTTCAACCTTGCCAGCAGGAGCGGAATACCCGGAAATACCGGGATGGTGGTGCCGTTACTCTGCAGTTCCCTACGTAAGCGCCGCAGCAAAGCCGGGATTTTGAACACCGAAATCTGCGATCGCCGAATCAGTTGGCGGGCATTTAGTCCTTTCAAGTCTTCCAGCTCATCTAAGTTGGTGGGCCGGTAGCCAAAAACAGGGGCCAGCTCGTTGGTAATGGCCACAATTACGCTGAGGCTATCCGCTAGGGTGCCGTCAAAGTCAAAGACAAAAACCGCCACTAACTGATCAGTTCATCAAAACGGTAAACCACTACCCCGGTCTGAGGGTGATTATCGACAGCCACATAGCCCCTACTGACCATCTCTTTTAGCAAGTCTTCTGACTCTTCAAAGCCCATACCAGTTTCCATGACGGCCTGGGTGACGGAGAGCTGCCCTTGGTGCTTACTGGCCGCCGTTAGTAGTTGGATGCGTTTTTCCTCAGTGGAAGGAGGCACGACAGTGACAGCGGGAGCAGTGTGAGGGATGGGTGTGTTATTCGGACCAAAGCCTTGTCTCAGCCGCTGCTTCAGTTGATGCTCTTCGGTCATACCCGGTAGTAAGAACACATCAATGAACTGCCCTACAAATAAACCGCCGAAAGTAAAGAGCCAAAAGAGACCTGAAACAATTTTGCCGTTATACAAACGGTGTAGCCCGAATAGCCCAAAAAAGCCTCCCATCCAGAGAATATAGGCGGTTACCAATCGCTTGTGATCCGACGACGCTGTCATGGAAGCCCTCCGCTGCCCCAATGCCTCAATTATAAAGAGGTACTTGAATGACGTCCCACCGGACTTTTCACCAAGGGTAGGGAGGATTGCCGAATTGGGCTCGGGATGGTGTTGCTGCTCAAGAGCCACGGCGTCTAATTTAGCGTTCTCCAGACTGCTGCTTTAGCATCTATGGATTGAATAAAGCCGTCCTTGCCATCCATATAGGCTTCGATATCTGTGGGATGGGCCTGGGCTAACTTTTGCTTCAGATCGCTGTAGTGTTGGGCATCGGTTGGGTGCGATCGCATGTAATCGCGAAAGGCCAGATGCCGCTCGACTTGCGCAGAACCCACCTCAAACACATGCACATGGTGGGTGCGAGCCCCAGCGGCGTCATGTTTGCGAAAGTATCGTCGCCCTGGAATGCCGTATTCACCCATGGCCTCGTAGCCCTGCGCGGCTATGGCCGGGTTGTGTTGATCTACCAGAGCAATTGCCCGCACGACCGGCAACAGATCAATAATCGGCTTGGCATAAATGTCGGGGATGGCGGTACTGCCAATGTGGTGGATGGCAACGACGTTTTCGCCAAGGGCCTGGGCAACTTGCTGAGATGCTTGCTCAAAGGTCTGCTGCCAGAGAGGATTGTGGGGAACAACTTCAACGTTTCGCATCGGGCTATCTCCGCCGATTAAACGTAGTTTTAGATCAGCCAGGACGGCGTTGGTTCAATTGAGGCAACGGTTACTTAACTTAAATCGGAGCATTTACATTAACCCTCACAGCAGGTCAGTACGCCACAGCTTAGCGCGACAAATTAGCGGGCTAAATTGTGAAATCAACTGCTTTTGCTCCCCAGAAGGCGATCGCTGAACGATATCAAACTTAGCGATCGCGGCGGCTATTTGGCGTGCATCTGTTTTGGGAATGCCCGCCTTGATCAACAGTTGCCAGTAGGCTAGACCAATGCGCTTGATATCGGTGTTGTATTCCTGGCGACGGGAGAGGGTTGCAGTCGTAGTCATGATCAGTAAGGCACAGCAATCGACTTGATGAGTACTACTATCTCTTGATTGACGCAATATTTCCGTGACTATAAAGGAAACAAAAAGTGATTCTGCCAAAAATACTGAGTGATTCTACAGAGGTCGCGATTGTGACGCTCTACGAGCCGCAATAGTGATAGCCTGCCATTCAAAATGTGACTTAGATCAGCATGAAGGTAACCATACTATTGACGCTACTCGCTCCTATTCTTGCCGCTCCGGTCCAAGCCCTGCCGCCGCCCGAAGATGTTCCTGAGGAGATTTTGCGCACTGAGATTATTACCGGGGGGAGATCGCCCCTAACCGGTGAACCCCTCACCCCAGCTGAATACAATCAACTCCAAGAGCAGTTGCAACAAACTGACGTGCAACTCGTACCAGATAACATTCAACACCTGATTTTTCTCTTGCAAATTCGTCGAGTCATTAAGCCGCTCGTGCCGATTTTGCCCTGATCCTTATCGTGATTCGTCCCATTGCCGGATTAATCGCCTCCAAGGGAAATTCCATTACTACAGCATTACTCCGTTTATAACGTTAAGATGCGTTACTCTGTTTTGCAGATAGTGAAGTTGAGAGTCTAGGACTGTTATCGCCTTGCTCCTGATGCTTCGAGCCTTAAATAACTCCGTATAAATCTCTATTTAGGTCATCTATGGCTGTAACGGTTGCCCCCGAGCAAATTAATCGCATCGTTTGGAACCAACACCACAATCCTTTTGAGGTGTTAGGTCCCCACATGATTCAGCAGGATGGAAAAACTATCTGGGCTGTCCGGGCGTATTTGCCCAATGCCGAAGCCGCTTGGGTGATTTTGCCGGAAGACCGCCAAGAGTATGCGATGGAAAGTGGCCACGAGCCTCACTTCTTCGAATGCTTGATTGAGACTGAAGAGTTAGCCAACTATCAAATTAGATGTAAAGAGGGCGAACACCACCAGGTGATTTATGACCCCTACGCCTTTAAAACCCGCCGCATTACCGACTTCGACATTCATCTGTTCGCAGAGGGCAACCACCACCGCATTTACGAAAAGCTAGGTGCTCACCTAACCACCATGGAAGGGGTGTCAGGGGTTTACTTTGCGATCTGGGCACCCAACGCCCGCAACATCTCGGTCCTGGGAGACTTTAATAACTGGGATGGCCGTAAACATCAAATGCGCCTCACGGGCGGCGGCATCTGGGAGTTGTTTATCCCAGAACTCGCCGTTGGAGCATCTTATAAGTACGAAATCAAAAACGAACACGGTCATATTTACGAAAAGTCCGATCCCTACGGCTTTCAACAGGAAACCCGGCCTAAGACCGCTTCCATCGTGGCAAATCTAGATGGATACAGTTGGAACGATGCCGACTGGATGGAAGCGCGGCGGAATAGTGATCCTCTCGCCAAGCCAGTTTCAGTCTACGAAGTGCACATTGGATCCTGGCTCCACGCCTCTTCTGCAGAGCCCGCCAAACGAGCTGATGGAAGCATTGAACCGGCAGTAAGTGTCGCTGAACTTAAGCCAGGCGCACGCTTTCTAACCTATCGGGAACTCGCCGAGCGTTTGATTCCCTATGTTAAAGAACTAGGCTTTACCCACATTGAGCTACTGCCTATTGCCGAACATCCCTTTGATGGGTCTTGGGGGTATCAGGTGACGGGCTACTATGCCTCCACTTCTCGCTATGGCAGCCCCGAAGACTTTATGTACTTCGTGGATCAATGTCACTTGAATGGCATCGGTGTGCTGGTGGATTGGGTCCCTGGCCACTTCCCGAAAGACGGGCATGGCTTAGCCTTCTTCGACGGCACCCACCTCTATGAACATGCTGACCCCCGCAAGGGCGAACACAAAGAATGGGGCACGCTGGTCTTTAACTATGGTCGCAATGAAGTCCGCAATTTCTTAGTGGCTAACGCCATTTTTTGGTTTGACAAGTATCACATTGACGGCATTCGGGTCGATGCGGTGGCCTCAATGCTGTACTTAGACTATTGCCGTGAGCCCGGTGAATGGGTCACTAATGATTACGGTGGGCGCGAAAACATTGAAGCGGCTGACTTCTTGCGTCAGGTCAACCATCTGCTCTTTAGCTATTATCCCGGTGTCCTCTCCATTGCCGAAGAGTCTACCTCCTGGCCGATGGTCTCCTGGCCGACTTATGTGGGGGGCTTAGGCTTCAACCAAAAATGGAACATGGGCTGGATGCATGACATGCTGGACTACTTCAGCATGGACCCTTGGTTCCGTCAGTTCCACCAAAACAACGTCACCTTTAGTATTTGGTACGCCTTTAGCGAAAACTTCATGTTGGCCCTGTCCCATGACGAAGTGGTTCATGGCAAGAGTAATATGCTGGGCAAAATGCCTGGGGATGAGTGGCAAAAGTTTGCCAACTTACGGTGTCTATTTGCCTATATGTTTATGCATCCCGGCAAAAAGACCCTGTTCATGAGCATGGAGTTTGGTCAGTGGAGCGAGTGGAATGTGTGGGCTGACCTAGAGTGGCACTTGCTCGAACATGAACCCCACAAGAATCATAAGCATTTTATCGGTGCGTTGAACGCCTTCTATAAGAGCGAACCGGCACTCTATACCCAGGACTTTACTCAGGAAGGCTTTGAGTGGGTCGATTGCAGCGACAATCGCCACAGTGTTGTGGCTTTTATCCGCCGAGATAAAGAGAGCAATGACTTCATCGTAGTGGTTTGTAACTTCACACCCCAGCCCCATAGCCATTACCGCGTTGGCGTTCCTGAGCGAGGCTATTATCGGGAAATCTTCAACAGTGACTCCCGCGCTTACGGTGGCAGCAATATGGGGAATTTAGGAGGTAAATGGTCAGATGACTGGGCGTACCATAATCGACCTTACTCTGTAGATTTAACGCTGCCTCCTTTGGGTGTCGTGGCTCTGAAGGTGGATCGAGATTACACGCAAGCCATTGAAGCGGGAGAGGTTGCTCCGAATTAACTCATATATTCACCGCTGCGCTGTGAAAAGTGCCGTCAGACGATAATGCCGATCTCGACATTGACCTGCTTTCTTTTCCATCCAGAGCACTTGATCAAGCCAGCGTAACCCTAAAAAGTGGCGCTGAATATCGTTGAGTTCTATTTGAGCAAAATAGATCAACAAGTCTTGAATTTGAAAAGCACCCCGTTTCTTAAAAGGAACGGGGTGCTTTTCAAGGATTCACGCTGTTAAAGCTCGTGAAAGATAAGGATTACCAGGATGACTTCCGGTAGCCGCCGCCACCGCCGCCACCGCCGCCACGAGAGTTGTCACGAGGACGGGCTTCATTAACCCGCATCTCGCGACCCATCCACTCAGCGCCATCTAGGGCTTCGATTGCGGCCTTTTCTTCCGCTTGACCAGCCATATCAACAAAGGCAAATCCGCGAGGACGGCCTGTTTCGCGGTCAGTGGGAACACTAACTCGGCTTACCTTGCCGTATTCCTGAAAGACGTTTTCAAGGTCTTCCCGAGTGACATCGTATGACAAATTACCAACGTATAAAGACATTAAGGGTCATCTCCCTAGGTCAACAACATGTAGCGTGTTAAGCGGAGATGAACCTGTAATCGAAAAACGAAATTGAAACAAGCTGACTCTACCGAAAACTAGCTTTCCCCAGTTTAACATCGCTTAGAAGGAATCAACCTCAGCCAATATGTGCAAGTCCTAACAAGTCAAAGACGTATTTTTATTTCGACTTACATCAACTAAAGGGTAAGAAACGCCTTAGGAAAAGGATTGCGCTCACCTTTGCATTGATACTATGCGCTGAAGCCGTTTCTTCGTCAGGGGATTGGCTTGAGCCGATCATCATCCCCAGACTGAGGCTGTCTTTAACGATGCAATGGGTACTAGGGGCTACCATCCAAGGTTGAAGTCCTTGTAGTGCAAAGGTTTCAGCCCCTGGCGATATTATAGAAACGGGCGCGGTAACACTTGCCCAGCAAGGCTTGCACCCGTAATTGATGACGTGCCCTAGGCTGCAACTAAACTGGTTTTCTCAATAGGAAATCCAGCAGCTTTCCAGGCTGCTGCCCCGCCCCGGATTACAGAAACGCGCTGGTAGCCAGCGGTTCTGAGAGCTTGGGCGGCTGCAACAGCTTCGTCATCTAACCCTGCGCAGACGTAAATATCACGGGACAATTCAAGAGACCGCTGTACTCGACTGACCAGCTCTGATTCAGGTATGGAAATGGCTCCGGTGATGTGGCCTTCATTAAATGTGGCGCGATCGCGAATATCGACAATGGTAAGGGCAGGCTCTCCCCAGTCCAAGCGAGACTTGAGGTCATAAACCCTGGAAATTGGTCGAATCGGACGAGGCTTAGAAAACAACTTAAAGAGCATGGGGACGAGGGATGTTGAAAGAGCCATAGACAAAAGTCTATCCCCTTGACCGTAACAAACCTTATCAATGAACGCAAAGTTTCATGTCAAAGGTTAGACACAATCACCCTATCCCCCATAGTTCCAGCCAGTGCTCTCCAAGAGTAGTGGATCACCTTCTCTGTGTAGAGCTGCACCCACTACCTCCCCCACAAACACGGTGTGGTCTCCATGTTCAATGCTGCCTACGACGCGGCATTCGACATAGCCGAGGGAGTCTTTGATGACCGGACAACCTGTTTCGGGTGCTTCGTAAAACTCGATATCTTCGAACTTATTGCCAACCCGACGTAGAGGTTTGAAAAAGTTTTGGGCCATCGTTTTTTGCCCTGCTTCTAAAACGCTGAGGGCGAAGGTGCTGCTGGCCTTAATCATGGCGTGGGAGGTGGAATCTTGCTTCACACAGTTCACCACAAGCGGGGGCTGAAAAGAGCCCTGCATGACCCAACTGGCGGTAAATCCATTCATGTCATCGCCGTTGCGGACGCCGCAAATATAGAGACCGTGGGGAATCTTTCGCAGTAGGGTTTTCTTGGCCTGCTCGTCTAACATATGACCTATTCGGGATGGACGCCCTTCATTTTAACGGGGGACTGACCCGAGCCAAAATCTCTCTAAAGGTAGGATTTTAGGTTGATCGATGGTTTAGGGCAACTTAGTGGCTAGGGATCGGGAGTGAGGCTATGAGCACACCATCTGTACTTGAGCGTGCCCGAGCGGGCGAGGCAGATGCGATCGCCACTCTGATTAACCGCAATCTTCATTCCCAGGGATTGCAGGTGCAGGCCACCCGTGATGCTTACCACCTCACCCTGTGGGTCACATCAGCATCGTCACCGCCTCCAGAAACAGTGGCGGCTTACATCTGCCAAGGCATCGAAAAGCTGAATATTTCTTCCATTGGGATTCTTATCGTCATCGGTCAGATTGCCGGTCAATCGGTTTCCTGCTGGCGTCATGAGTTTTCGCTCTTGGCTGCCTATGCTCAAGGGGCCGATTCTGGAGAAGTCAGGGAGGAAGATCAGGGCTCTGAGAGCCTGAATCAAGCCAAGTCTTCTGTCGAGCGCTTTTTAGGGGGACCGGCCGAAGACCGAGCAAGTATTGAAACGGCTTACCGCACTCTACAGTTGCCCCTTGGCGCATCCCTCTCTGAGGTCGATGCAGCCTATTTCAAGCAAAAGTCTTTGCTGCTGAAGCAGGGAAACCGCGAACTGCTGCCAGCGCTAAAAGCAGCTCACGATACCCTAAAGACAGGCTTGCAAGCCCAGCAAGCTCAACAGGAGATTGCTCAAGATATCCATTCTCCTGAGGGCACCCCGTCCGAATTTCTCAAGGTTTTGTTCCGCCAGAATGGCTTGCCTGCCCGAATCAAGTTTCAAGCAGGGCACTTGGAAATTCAACTGCCTGCCCACCAGAAAGAACGCCCCCATCGTGTTGTTGCCCGAATTCATAAGTTGCTGACTCAGGCGGGGCGAGCTGTCCTAAATACGACGGAGGTTGATGCGGTTACGGTTTATGGTCTGAACGAACGCCAAAAGGTGGTCTGGCGGCGATCGTTTAAAGGGTCTCAGCTTCGATTGGCTGATCACGATACGGATTTGCTGTCCTTTCAAAACCGCCATAGCAATACCGTCATCTTTCCAGCTTTAATGGCCTTAGCCATCCTGATGAATGGGGTGCCCCTCGTGTCAGCCCTATTGTTCGGGGTCAAAATTTGGTTTCACGAGTTTGGCCATGCCACCGTCGCTTGGTTGGCGGGGCGTAAAGCCATTCCGCTGCCCATTGGTTGGACTAATGTTCAGCCGGAGCGATCGCTATTTGTTTATCTGGGATTGCTGATTTTGCTGGGGCTACTCTACTGGTCGGGTCGGCGGGAACAGCGGCGATGGCCGATGATTCTGGCTGTGGTGTTAGCCCCACTCCAATTTGGAATGACTTGGTTGATGCCCATTGATACCTTTGAGGTTCTGCTCAATTTTGGGGGAATTGGCGGCGAGTTTTACCTCTGCACACTGCTGATGGTGAGCTTTTACTTCCCCTTGCCGGCTTACTGGCGCTGGGACTTTTATCGCTATCCAGTGGTTTTAGGGGCGGCCTTTACCTTCTGGGGGCAGCTCTGGCTGTGGAAACAAATTGCTTGGGGGCAAGCTACGATTCCCTGGGGCTCCCTTTGGGGCGGCGCGGAGCATGGAGATATGAACAACTTGGCCCTTTATGGCTGGAGTCCTCAGCGTATTACTGATACCTACAACAGTCTGGGGAATGTCTGCTTCGCTATTGTGTTGGGGGTCTATGTCTACTTTGTGCTCAAGCATTACCGCCCGGCTCTCTTTATTCAGCAGCGATGACTCGGTTGGTCTTCTAGGGGCTGTCATCAATTAAAGCTAGAATCCTTTTGGTGCAACGGTTACAGCCCCTAGTAATACTACAGGAAAGGGCGAATGCCTGCCCAGCAAGACTTTCACCCGGTGTTGATGACGGGCCCTAGAGCAATAGCGCATCAGGTCATACAGGTTCGATACACTAGATTCAGTTAAAGCGTAGTGATTGAAAATTAACGGTACCGATGTCAGTGTCCCTTACGATCGCGTCTCAAGCCAGTACGGCGTCGCCGACATTAGCCCCAGAAAAGTCTCGCCAGGTCACCCGTCAGCCTTATCCAAACTACAAAATCATCGTGCTAGACGATGACTTTAATACGTTTCAGCATGTGGCGACTTGTTTGAGCAAATATATTCCTAATATGTCGGGCGATCTCGCCTGGGAACTCACCAATCGCATTCATCACGAGGGGCAGGCCACGGTTTGGATCGGTCCCCTAGAGCAGGCAGAACTTTATCACAGCCAGTTGAGCCGCGCCGGTTTAACCATGGCTCCTTTAGAGAAAGCTTAGAGGCGGCACGATTGCCTACGGCAAGAGATCAAACAAGGGCGCTAAACGCCAGAATTAGCCCTAGGGGTTATTGCTAACTAAAGCTAGGATCCTTGCTGCACAACAGTTTTAGCCCCTCTAATATTATAGAAACGGGCGCGGTTAACTTGCCCAGCAAGGTTTTTACCCGGTGTTGACGGCGCGCCCTAAAGCCCTTGGGTATCGAGTGCTTCTAACTCGGCTAACAGCTTTCCCATGAATGCCTGGGGGTCATCAAGGCGCATTTCAGATAGGGCCACCATTTCTTCCATGCTGTACTGATTGTCACTATCGATCACGGCTGAAACCCAACTGGATAATTTTTCAGGGTGTTCCAAAAGCGCTTCGGCAAATTCGAGGGGCGTCCTACCTGAGTTTCTAGAATCGACCTTTGAGGCTACGCAGAAATTTAGCAGCTTTCCCAGGGTGATTTCTGGGTCAGTGCATAGCAAAAAGGCCATGGCCCGAGCCAAAAGTTGCTTTTTTTTCATCAAGGCACCTCGTCTTTGAAGATGAATTCCAGCAGGTACTTCTTGGCGGTCAGCATGCCTGGGCGTTATTAAAACGCTTGGGTCACCGGCGCTGCCTAAACCCAGACTGGCTCAGTCTTTCTACAAATGACAGAAATTTCAGATTATTACAGATCCATTGCCAGGTCATTGATACTTCTCAGCTCAGCCATTGATGTTTATCAAGAGAAAGTGTGATTTCGATTGGGAATCGTTGTTATTTCGGGCAGCTCTAAGAGAGATCGCCCGATGGCGTAAGATAACCAATTGGGTTAGCCCGTGGTTAACCCGGCGTACGGCGTTAAGGATTAGGAGTTGGGCATATGGCAGTGGAGTTACAGGAGCAAGCAGCGATCGTCACCGGAGCGTCACGGGGCATTGGTCGAGCCACCGCTATGGCACTCGCCGCCAGTGGGGTGAAGGTTGTGATCAACTACGCCCGCTCTAGCACCGCTGCTGATGAAGTCGTCGCCCAAATTACCGAGGCCGGTGGCAGCGCGATCGCCCTGCAGGCCGATGTCTCCCAAGCAGACCAAGTCGATGCCCTGGTCAAAGCCACCCTGGATAAATGGCGCCGCATCGATATCTTGGCCAATAATGCTGGCATCTCCCGCGACACCCTCTTGCTGCGCATGAAGCCAGAAGACTGGCAGGCGGTGATTGACCTTAACCTCACTGGCGTCTTTCTCTGTACCCGTGCCGTCAGCAAAATAATGCTGAAGCAGCGCAGCGGTCGCATCGTCAACATCGCCTCGGTGGCAGGACTAATGGGCAACCCTGGCCAGGCCAACTACAGTGCCGCTAAGGCGGGGGTGATCGGCTTTACCAAAACCATTGCCAAGGAGCTGGCCCCTCGGGGTGTAACCGCGAATGCGGTAGCACCAGGCTTCATCCAAACCGACATGACCGAGAATCTGTCCAATACCGAAGAGATTCTCAAGTTCATTCCCCTGGGGCGCTACGGCCAACCGGAGGAAGTAGCCGGGGTGATTTATTTTGTGGCTACCGCTCCGGCGGCAGCTTATATGACCGGTCAGGTGCTGACCATTGATGGCGGCATGGTGATGTAGAAAGGCGCTCGGGCTGAGTGGAGTCGTTCACGTAGTAGCTCCCTTTGGGAGCAAGCCCACGGCTAGATGCCCCTAACGATTTACCAACTTACAAATCAACACTCCAGCCCCACTTTCTGCGAAGGGTTGGGGCGCTGCATTTTTGGGGGTGGCTTGGCGGGTACGGCAATTGCTGCGACGCTCTCTCGCAGACGGCGCAGCTTGCCGAAGAGGGCAAAGCCCCTGTGAGTCGTCTGCCCGACTACAAATTAGTCTGGAAAATACCCTTGAGTAGATCCTGCACATTTTCCGGGTTGCCGGTTTTTACCGTCGATTCCCGCAATTGGGCAATGGACTCTAACTCTGCCTCGTTCACATCACCATAGGCAATTGGATAGATGCGGATATCGCTGTAGCTCAAGAGATTTTCAACATCTCTAAAGTTGTAGCCTCTAGTCGCATCCCCATCCGTTAGCAAGAGCAAGTAAAATAACCCCTCTGGATCTTGCTGGCGCTGCTTCATCAGCTCCCCTAAACCCACCAGCGTGGCGTCATACATGGCGGTACTACCACCCGCCACTAAACTATCCACTGCCGCTAGAAATCGCTGATGCTGGAGCTGATCAAACGGTTCTAAAGGGACGCGGTACACGGCATTATCGTCAAAGGTGACCAGTCCCACATAGTTGCCGGCATTAATGGTTGAGCTAGCAATTTTTAAACCTTCCTTCACCGCCACCAAGGGTTCGCCATCCATGGAGCCACTGGTATCAACCACCGTCATCAGATAAACGGTGCGACCCCCATCCTTGCGGGCCTTCCAGTAGGATTGTGCTGCCGTCAGCACCTCTCCAGAGGGAATGGGGGGCTGATCCGTACCTTGCAAATAAGGGGTTGTCTCAAATCCTTGGGCCGTCGCCAACTGCTGCATTTCAGATGACGTGGCAAATTCCCCAAACGCCTGCAGAGCTGCGGCCTGATCCGGTGAGTTCCATCCGAAACCAACCAGGGGATTGTTGTGGGGAATCCCAAAGGGCACAAACGCCACAGACTCAAACCCCGGCAACTGAATCAGGCTCTGATAGTTCTGATACTCCAGCGGAAATGCCTGGAGTTTGTCAGGATCGCGAATGAAAATTTCCTGCAAATCTAGGGTGGTGGTGGTGGTAATCAACACCTGCTGTTGAAAGGCACTAAAGACTGAATTGACATCAGGAGATTCCAAATCGGCCAGGGTCAAGGTTGCCTCTGTGCCTTGGTGACCTGCGGCTCGCCAAAATAGGCTGTAAAGCAAATTCAGTGAGGTCGAGCTGGTGTAGGGGTTGGGGTAACCCGCCGTCAACTGCCCCGAAATCATTGCATCTACCACTTGGTCAAAGCTGACGTCTTCTCCCAACTGGTCATAGGCGGCCTTTTGCATCACGAACCCAGCCGTGTTGGGCACCAGTCGCTCTGTGACTGACGTGATCGCGACATCCTCGGCTTTGAGCATCTCAACCCAGAGGTCATTCGAGGGGGAATAACCTGCGGGTTGAACGGCCCCTGCCGCTAACAGTCGTGCTGCCGTCCCTGAGGGGATTTTGCGAATGCCCACTTGAATCAGTTGCCCGGAGGACGTAGTGACCCGCTCTTGGTTAAAAGCTTCGGCGACTTCTACCAGCCAACGTTCATTTTGTTTATCCACATTGGCTTTTTCCGAAGAGCTAAAAATCTCTAGATAAACCCCATCACTGCCTGGGTTCGCCGCATAAAGGGGAAAATCCTCGATATCGGGTAACGGCTCACTAATGCTATCTGTGGCGTAGCTCTGGGCCACCTGATCAGGGATAAACGCCTCGGTGATCTCAATCCCTGGCAGCACCTTATCCAAGAGCACCTGCTCTGCAGCCTCTGTGGAGTCCACATTGTCGATGCCGCCGCCGAAGCACCCCCACAGCACCGTGAGGCTAAGGGCCGCGACAAGCCAGGTCGTAAAGCGCAACCGAGCTAAGGAAAACCAGGATTTGATCAGCATTAGGCAGTTAGGACTGGTGGACAGTTAGCAATGAAATCCTTGCGGGGTCAGCATACCCGCCTCTACTGAGAGGCCTTGAGGGTTGTTTTGTTGGCATCAATTAAGAGCTGGAGCCGATCAGGAAGACTCGTGTCTGCAGCTGCATCACTGGTGAGCTGAGCTAACACGATTTGATCGCGCAGTTGTTGCAGCTGATCGTGGGTGGTTTGCAGGCGATCGCTACTCTCCTGTAGATGCTTTTGGGTGAGGCGGCGATATTGATCTGTTTGAACCTGCTTGCGGGCCGCGACGCTGCTGGCGACCTGAGCAGCCAAGCCTTCAACGGTGTAGAGGGTTTCCATCAGGTCTGGCACCAAGAGCGCATCCCGCTCAGCAATTTGCGCCGCCGCCTGTTGGCTGGCCGTCGCCCATTGATAAGCCTGAATCCACTCGTCTGGCTTACCGCCCGATAAGGTGCGCGCGGCAATTCCGTCTAGACGCTCTAGCATCACTTCGGCCTCCAGCAAATTACTGGTCACCGGTAAGCGATCGCGCCGAAATTGTAAAAACCAAACGGCCAGCATGGCTAGGGAGATCGCGCCCCCAGCTAGCATCCCAACTCCCTTAAATCCGGTAAAGATGAGCAGTGCCAGATACCCTAAACCGGTCCCGACGATTAGAAATTGGGTTTGGGGATAACGAAATGCGCTGCGCCAGCGGATACTCATGACTCCTCTAGATCGTATGCCTGTCAATATAACCGCTGCCTTGCCCTACATTGAGCTGTTTTGACAAGATTCAAAGTCAAAGTGACGGTACGCCTGTCTCATGGAAGTCACCGCAATCGCCTCACTACGAACCCAGTCAGAGACCTGAGATAGACCCTAATTATGCAGACTTTTCAGGTCGTGAATCATTGGGTCTAGAAGCTAAACCATACATAGTTGCCAAGGTTAGCCAGGCCAATAGATTGAGGCGGCTGTCATATAAGGTGACATCAAACAAGGCAAAGACTGTTGCCGCAAAGAAGGATATTAAATATCCAGTCAGTAGGGCCTGTTGTTCTGGTGCCTGAGTCATCTGCTGCCAGAGTCTCACCCCTTGGTAACAGATCAGTCCAATGACTAGCGTAAAGCCCACCATCACAGGAACACCCGCTTCTGCAGACAAAGAGAGCCACAGGTTGTGGGCATGGGGCATTGCGTCATAACCGGGCACGCTGCCGTCATAAAGCAATTTGTAATTTCCTAGGCCGTGCCCTAACCAAGGGCGCTCGCGGGTGAGCCGTAGTGCCAGACGCCAAACATCAACCCTCGGGTCTTGGGTGACCCAAGCCCAAGAAATTTGTCGACCCCCAATCCCAAAGGTCAGCGCACTCGCCGCGATCGCCCCTAATAAACCCAGACCCGCCCAACGAATCCAGCTATGGACTTTAAAGGTCAGCAAACTGCCCAGCAACAGGACAACCGCCACCAAATAACCATTACGAGACCCTGAGACATACAGGACCATGAGCAGGCTGAGCATACTGATGCCTAGGACTGGGTATGGGCGGTGAACCGTTGAGGCTTGTGGGTCTACAACTAAAACTCTTACGAGCAGCCCCAGCGCCAACCCCAAAACCATCACCGCGTAATTGGCCAGAGTATTTGGGGAATCAAAAACACCGTAAGCCCTTGGATCAGTCGGCAAGCCGGTATAGAACCAATCCAGCAACGGCAGGGTTTGCAGAAGTTGTGGAAATAGTGCTGCAGAACTCTGCTTCAGAACATGCTCAAGCCCAGCTAATACACAAAAGGGCATAGAACCGATTGTTAACACCCAAGCCAACCGCTCTAAAAACCGCCATGGCGATTGATGTTGGGCAATAAAAGTCGCGATCGCTGACCAAACCAAAAAGTAGGGTAGAAAATTCAGGAGCTGCAATGCAGCTTCTCCAGGAAACTTAGCTTGAAGCGTGCTGAGCACCAGAAGAATAAACACCCAAAACAAACCGGAGCAATAGCAGGCTCTAACAAGCGATTTTGGCCTCTGAATCAGGCAAGTGATCGTAAATATGACGATCCCAGTCAGGCTGATCACCATTAAGTAAGGCAATAGCCCAAAGCAAATCAGAAGGAGTCTTTCCCAATTAAGATTTCGCCAATCAACTTTCTTTGCAATTGTCCGATTCCCATCCAACATTTACCTGATCTTCACGCCATTGAATCCAGCCTAATAAGCACCATCTCCTCGAAAAACCACCCAAACTGTTCTCAGCAAAATATAAGTGTCTAACCACACCGACCAATTGCGAACATAGTAGGTATCGAGATTTACTCGTTCACCGTAGGTTACATCACTGCGACCGGAGACCTGCCAAAGACCGGTAATTCCAGGTAAGACACGCTTATAGAGCTCGAAGTTGTCGGCATAGTAGTGAATCTCTTCGTCAATGATTGGCCTGGGTCCGACTAAACTCATTTCACCACATAAAACATTCCAAAACTGAGGCAGCTCATCTAGGCTTGTTCGCCTTAAAAAATGACCAACCCGCGTAATTCTAGGATCATTTTTGAGCTTGTGATTGCGTTCCCACTCCTGACGAGACTCGGGATGCTCAAATAGAAATTGCTCTAAAATCTGGTCTCCATTCATCACCATAGAACGAAATTTCCAGGCGATAAAAGGCTGTGCATTTTGCCCTAGGCGCTTTTGCCCATAAAAGATAGGTCCTGAGGAGTCTAGCCATACACACAGAGCAATGATTACCATCAAAGGCAATGTCAAGATGCTCACCAATAGCGTCAAAGTTCGATCTAAAATTGCTTTGGCTAAACGAGGTCCTGGCAACAAAAGCCGTTGGCGAATCTCAAGGCCCAGCATCCCTCCCAGATCCTTAGTGCTTACCCATAAACTGGCAAACCCAAATAGGTCAGGCACCATGAGCAAATGGGGAAAAGTATGGGCATAGCGCTCCAAAATCCTTAGCAATTGCTCCCGAGGCACCCCCGGCATGGCTACAATCGCATGGCTCACCCCCATTTGGCGGGCGACATAGGGGGCAAGAGATAATTTGCCCACCACAGGCACCCCCGCTAAGTCGGCTTGCTTACTGGGGTCGTCATCCAAAACTGCCACCGGTTTTAAGCCTAGTGCCGGTTGTCGCTTCAAGGCCCGAATAACGAGCTCTCCTGTTTTGCCAGCCCCGAGCACTAATACGGGATAGCCCCACCAGGGTTGTCGGGCACACAGTTGCCTCAGGAGGATACGTCCTAGCCAGACTAGGCCCATTGACAAACCCCAAGCCATTACGAAGATGCCTCGGGAGTATGTGACGCCCTCTCGCAGCAGAAAAATGAAGGCCCCCAGCAACAAGTAGATCACGCTGGTGGTAACGCAGAGCCGCCGCAGTTCATCGACAGGGCTCATGCCAACGTTGTACAACCCTGCTGCGCCATAGGCCAACAGCATGCCGCCGATCAAAGGGGATAATTGCCAGTACAGTGAGGGCGAGAATTGACCCTCAAAGATCAGGCGTAGATAAACGCTGGCAATGCCTGCCACAGTCAATGCCACTCCATCGACGACCAGTAACAGTCCTGCCGTCGATAGTGACCTTAGCGTGAACTGGGCGATCGTTGGAAAGCCTGGATTCAAGGCCCGTGGAAAAGAAAACATAGATTCGGAAGCGCAACCAGCGTTACCGTTCCTACTCTAGGGCATCCCCTTGTTTAAACTCGATTGCCGCTGCTAACCCGATTACTTGGGGCGCGTCATCCATTACGGGTAATAGCCTTGCTGGGCAAGTTGGCTGCGCCTATTTTCAATAATATTACTAGGGGCCATAACCTTTGCACCACAAGGACTTCAACTTTAATTGATAACAGCCCCTAAGGCTTCAAATAACGCTTCAGATCTAAGATCATACATCCAGTAAATGGCGTGCATCTTAGCCTGTAAGGGATATGGCAACTGGAGCGGCGTACAGGGTTAATCGGGCGATCTCAAATGCTGCAAAAAGCGATCGCAATCCTGCTCCAACAATGGTTTGACCGCTAGCACGCGCTCCAAATTGCTACGGAGTTGTTCAAAGTCCAACGGCACCCCGTAGGCATGGCGAAAGAAATGGCGAAACGCTCGCAGCTGGTTGAGGTTGTCATAGGTAGACAACGACAAGAATGATGGACGGACCCCCTCGATCGGTTGCGTCATCCGCCTCAGCAGCAAGCTATGCCAGCGGGACGCATCGGCAATATTGTTTTCACAGTAGGTCGCCACCAGCTTCAGCAAGTCTTCAACAGCGCCGTAGAAATTATGAATTTGATAGGCCACACTCTCCAATTTTTCTGGGTTCTCTGGAGAAAGGGCTTGACACCGTTGTTGGAGCAAATCAAAGACGCGATCGACCGTAAGACGCTGGGCGTTAATATCAGCCGTTAAGAGGGCGACGGTGGCGGCATCCATAGCAAACCTTGCTGGCAAACCCGCTCAGCAAAGGGACATTTTGCCAACTCTACCAGATCCACCGGACGCTGTACCCACTCAGATAACGCCGCCATGGCAGCAAAAAAGTGAGTCGGGTTAATAGTTGTGACCGCTATATCCACATCGGAGCGAGGCGTAAACCTATAGGGACGAATTAAGGAGCCAAACACGTAGGCTCCAGCTATGTCGTAGCAGCTAGAGGATACCTCCAACCACTTCAACACCTGGGATAAAGTAGCAAGGCGCTGCTGCTCCGATTGCTGAGCGCGATCAGTCATGATCTGATCCAATAAGGGGGTGGGATAGGTCACTGCGATCAGGCTCGGGGTTGCTGACGGCTCAAGTGTAGAACATCTGTCTTGCCTCTCACGGTTGTCTTTCCTGTAATGGAGCCAAGACGGAGCCCTTAATCTTCCAGACGTTCCCCGTTTTGAAAGCGATCCCAGGTGGTTTCCACCAATGTTTGAAACTCAGCCCGAAACCGCTGAATAGCAAAGCGCTCGGCATTCGCCCGAATCACGGCCGGATCAAAGCCTGCTTGTCTCACCTCAAAATCTCGAATGGCTGCCCCTAAGGCCGCTACCGTTTGTTGCGGGAAAAATACCCCCGTTTTCCCTGCTGCCACCGTTTCTAGGCTCCCCCCCCGACCATAGGCAATCACTGGGGTGCCTGCCGCCTGGGCCTCCACAGGCAAGATCCCAAAGTCCTCCTCGGCAGCAAAGATAAAGGCTTTGGCATTCTGCAGATAGTCCTTCAGCACGGAGAAGGGTTGGTAGCCCAACAGGGTGACATTAGGGGGGCAGATGCTTCGCAGTCGCTTCATCTCTGGCCCATCCCCAATTACCATCAGCCGCTGCTCTGGCCACTGGGCAAAAGTTCGAATGATCAAATCCATCCGCTTGTAGGGTACCAATCGGGAAGCCGCTAGATAAAAGTCTTGTTTCTGCTCGGTCACTTCAAAAGCGTCTACATCCACTGGGGGGTAGATGACCGCTGCCCTGCGTCGGTACACTTTCCAAATGCGGCGCGCAATGAAGTCAGAAATGGCAATGAAGCGATCGACCCCATTGGCGGTGCGATAATCCCACTGGCGAATTTGATGCAGCATCCAGCGCACGACCCAGCCCTTGAGACCATTCCCCGCCCCCGACTCTCGCAGATATTGATGCTGCAAGTCCCAGGCATAGCGCATGGGGGAGTAGCACATGCAGAGATGCAGTTGATTGGGACCAGTAATCACCCCTTTGGTCACAGCATGACTACTGGAAATCACTAGGTCATAGGCCGACAGGTCGAATTGCTCGACGGCCAAGGGCATGAGAGGCAGATATTGCCGAAAGGCACGACGAGAAAAGGGAAGGCTTTGAATAAAAGAGGTCCGGACAGGCTTATTTTGAATGAACTCACGCTGGTCAGGCTTTAGAAAGTCAACCAGGCTAAACAAATCAGCCTGGGGATAAGTCGCCAGCATCTGTTCAACCACGCGCTCAGAGCCTGCATAACTATCGAACCACTCATGGGCGATCGCAAGCAGCATTGGCATACACACTTAACTCTGAGGACTAATAGATCCCGGTTTAAGTCCCCATAAATCACTTCACGGGTTTCCTAAGAACGAAGCAATAATTTTGACAAAAAATACTCAAAAACTTTTCAAGAATAGCATCCAAAAAATTAAAAATGCCAGCCAAGAATTCGGTATCAGGAACATCGCGAAACATCAGCCTTGGCATCAAACCATATCGAGAGATTTCGATGACATCCATATCAACCTCACTGGAAAGCCTTAAAATATCTTCTCCGGTATATCTATAAAGATGATGATTTTTGCCAGGAATATACTGACTTAAAAATTCTATCCAGGAAAACTTATTAGGAAAGTGGTAACACAAGAAATAGCCTCCAGGAGCCAGAATTCTTTTTATTTCTGACAATGAATCTATCTCGGATCCACCATACTCACGGACATGTTCTAGCACTCCGATAGACACAACGCCCTCAAACGTGTTGTTAGAGAAAGGAATCTTAGTCGTTGCACTTGGATCACAGCAAAAAGAATAGCTTTCCTGGAAATTCCGTAGTAGATATGCATAAGACAATGATTCTCTTTCAATAGCAAATGCTGTTGTATCAAAGCCATTCGATGCCAGAAATACGGAGAAGTGGCCATTTCCAGTGCCCCAGTCAAGTATTTTAGACCCTGGATAAAAGTATTTTTCTGTTAAATTGTATGCCTTTAAATATTGGCATGAAGATATAAAGCTTCCGAACTGATTTGCGCCAATCTCTTTCAAGGTCTCAAAAAGGTCGATTAGGTTTCCATGCATGGCTGTTTAAAGTTAAGTGCATGATCAACAGAATACCTAGGATAAGTACAGGAATATATATTGGATCAGCAATTCTGCGGCAAGGGTAGAAAACGTGTCATCAGAACCGAGTCAACTGAAAAAAACTTGATTAGCGCCATGGGTGTTTTCTCAGCGCCCAAAGTTTCGAATGACATTTAAGCTTAGAACTCTAGACTTACAGTCTATTCTTCAATCGCAGAAATACTTCCTCAGCGGTAATTTTGGCTCCTCAACCTCAGTTTTTGTTAGTCAAGCAGGATTAAGATTTAGGTGCCCAAGTTTTCATCTAGGGGCGTATCGTGCCTAAAAAGCTGGCTATTGCGGGTGGGTAGTCCTGTCAGTTGAGCATTAGAATCAGCACCCTCATAGGTGCCAAGGTGCAGCCGATCAGGAAGCTGGCTACCTACCTCTGCTTTAAATGTGGCTCGATCCTCTGCCCAAGAAACTAAATGATCAATCTCGAAGCCTGCAGATTGAAAAGACTCCATCACTGCCTGGAGATTGGGACCAAACCAATTGCTTTGATCTTCAGGATGCAGCTCGTATTCTCGATATTGCCGCCATAAAGGAGTTGATTTGAAAAGGGTGTTCAAACGCAAAAAACGACTCAGTATAGATAAGGGTTTGCGGAGCAATAAGCGATCGCTGAGGACATGGGTCTCAATGAAAACTGAACCTTGACTCACCGTGCGGAGACGGTCAATGGCGAGTAACGGATACCGTAGGTGATAAAGCACTCCGAAAAATAAAATCACATCAAAATAACCAATTTCTTCAGGGGAGAGGGTATACACCGATCCTTGAATATAGGTAACTTTGGAGTGCAGCAATGCCTTCAAACGATCAAAGCCAGATTCCTGAGGATTTTCTAAACTGTAGGCGATAACTTCACGAGCACCCCGCCGTTCACATTCAAAACTAAAGCATCCATTCCACGCTCCCACATCTAGAACTCTCATGCCAGACAAATCCTTGGGAAGTTGAGCATAGGTGCATAGCTTATCCACAGGGTTTAAGCCGGGAGTAAATATCCCTTCAAATACTTCCCACTGTTGGTGCCAGTAAACGTCAGCAAAGAAATCTTGGGCAGAGAAGTCTTTTGGAGGGGGAGCTAAGGCGGTTTTTCTACGGTTGTCAGTCATTTTTGTGTTGCCAGAGTGAATTCTATGGTGGCTAATCAGGTAGCCTAAGGTAGTATCGAGTAAAATGAGAATTCGATTCTATGTACGTAAAAATCATGTTCGTTTAGGGGTTTAATGTGCGTCTTAAAACTGAATTTGCAAGGCTGAAATGCGCCCTCAAAACTTTTTCATGACCGTAACTTTAGCCAAGCTTACTCATTATAGGTATCGATACAAGACGTCCATAGTGCGTTGAGCAGTTTTTTCCCAGGAGAATTGCTGTGCTCTTTTTAGTCCTTTATGGCGCAATTCATTGTGAAGCTCACTATTGGATATGATCGACTTCATTGCATCTGCGATCTCTGCAACACTATAAGGATTTACGAGAAGAGCTGCATCACCAGCCACTTCTGGCAATGAAGAAATATTAGAAGTAATAACTGGCGTGCCACACGCCATAGCCTCCAGCACAGGCAACCCAAAACCTTCCCATAGGCTAGGTTGCAGTAAAGCTAGTGCTTCATTGAGGATGACAGGCAAATCTTGATAGGCGACATAATCAAGAAACTCAATCGACTGTGTGAGCCCAAGATGTTGGATGTATTTTAGCAGGCTAGGTAGATAAGGTGATTGTGTTGAGCCAACTAGATAAAGCTTGTAATTTCGATATAAATTTGATTTAAAAAAAGCTTCAATTATCCTCTCAACATTTTTGTGAATATCAAACCTACCTAGATAAACAAAATAATTTTGATTAGGCAAATTCAAAAACCTGAAGTTAGCCGCATCATAAGACAAGGGAACGACAGTAACTTTAGATGTAGAGATGCCATAAAAGGATTTTAAGTCTTGAGCAGTTGCCTCGGAATCAGCCAAGAGATGCTCAGCATTGCGCAATACTCTAGGCACATAGTATTTAAAATAGTTTGTCAAAGGGGAGAACTTTTTCCCTGAAAACCGCAAAGGAATCAGATCGTGAACCGTTACGATGTGCTTAATGTCAGTATAAATGGGTGCTTCTGGAAGCGGCGAGAAAAGTAATTTAGCAGAGAGTGCTTTAAATATATTGGGCAGAGAGAATTGTACCCAAAGCAGACGTTTAAGATGCCCAACCTTACCAAAATCTGTACTAAGGCTATCAGGCACTTGTCGCCATTGTGAGTTTTCTTGAATAAAGTCTAGTTTTTCGTGGCTTAGAAAGGTTGTCCCCTCATCTTTACCCAAGACCTTGGCAAGATTAGCCGCATAAGTCGAGATACCGGTGGGCTTACTCGAGAGAACGGATAAATTAACCAGTAAAGTGTTGGGTTTGGCCACGCAAGAGTGCCTAAGAAAACAACTAAACTAACCTACGCATAAATCACAAGCGTCATTGATGTGGTGACATAGCCATCCAACAACAATTTGACATGCTGTTTACCAGATGTGTAATAAGGCTCAGTATCATAATGCCTATCGTGCAAGTCACGTCCTGCCCAAAAATCTATTTTTTCGAGACAAAACCCCGAATGCCTCAGCAAACGGTCTAGGTTTTCGATATCTCGGCGGCGATAAATGACACTAGGGCCACACTCAATCGTACTGTCATTAGAGGTAACGTTGTACTCTGTCGTGTGTACACAAATGCCACCTGGCTTCAAAAGCCTACAGGCTTTAAGGATAAAAGCGAAACCCTCCATTAAGTCGCCTAAATGTTCTAGCGCACAAGAGCTCCATATAAAATCAAACTTTCCCTCTATATCGTGGGGCGACTTCATATCAGCAAAGTAGAAGTCAACGTTAGACTCAAAAATATCCTTTGAAACAATATGCTTATAGTAGAGCTTATCTAGAGAATTAGCATGTTGATTGGTAGAGGCCCAAGCTTTTGCTCGGCGGTCTCGTACATCTAAATCAGTTGCCAATATCGAAACACCATACTTAGCAAACAAGGCTGGTAAAGGTTCGGTGCCAACGGCAAATCCCAGGCCTTTTTTACCAGATTTCAGCATTCCTCGTTCTGACAACGCTTGGGCGATCGCGCACCACTCCCATGCCTTACGATGGAACTCAGCCCCTAGACTAAGCTCTTTGTAGGCATAAAGCCCCATCTCTACAGACCACTTTTCAAACCAGCTAGATTGAAAATGCTCATAACGACAAAGCATTGAGCAAATACTATTTTCTTCTCCAAAATAATTCTTTTGAAGAAGAAAATAGTTTGCATAGTCAGCTTTAACAAATTCAAACAAATAATTTGCCTGATCGTTCCTTAGACCATCAATATATCTTTCAAGATTCGATAGCTTACCAGGGTTTCCCAGTCTTGCGCGAAAAGACACAAGCCTCAATATATAAAGTATTTTCTTAAGGCTTTTTTTGAGTCTGTCAGGAATATACATTGCGATAAAATTCAATCAGATCAGACACTTTTGATATATTTATATCGCTTTAAGCCATGGATCTACATTAGCCTTTTGTTTTGGAAACAATAGCCAGAAAATAGATTTTAGAAGTATTTCTGGCAATCCTTTGAGGTTATGCTGAATTGCCATATTCAAAGAATTAAAAATCATAAAAATAATCAGCTTATACAGATCCTTCTTTTCAGACCTATCCAAGCTATTTTCTTCTTCTGATTTAACTAAGGAGTAAGAAATAATCCATGTTGTGGGGATATAATCGATTTTCTTGAGAAGCATATCATTGACTTCCTGATGAGCATTCAGTCGAGATCCTACACTCTTATTGCTACTGTATATTCTTGATCCAGACAATATAGATTGTATATAGCAAAAAGGATTCTTTTCTCCATATCTCAGCCAAAGCTCATAATCCATACAGTAATGAAGCTCTGTATTAAGTAGACCCAAATCATCAATAATGCTGCGCCTAAAAAAGACGGATGGCTGACAAATATAATTGTTTTTCCATAAGCGTTTATAATCCCATTTTTCTACAGGATATTGAATTAAAAATCCTCCAGATTCATCAATCCAATTTGCATTACCGTAAACAACATTAACATCTAAGTTTTCTAAAAATACTTTCTGGACAATTGCAAATGTATTCGGATAATAAATATCATCGGAATTTATCCAGGCGATAATATCTCCCTCAGTCATTCTAATGCCTTTGTTGACAGCATCTGCTTGCCCTGCATCAGGCTCAGAAGTCCAACGAAGTCGGTCCTTATACTTGTTAAGCACATCAAGGGTTTGATCTGTACTTTGAGCATCGCAAACGATATAGTCAATTTCATCTAAAGATATATCTTTCTGGTTCAGGACACTTTCAATCGTATCTTCAATGAATTTTCCTTGCTGATATGAGGGGGTGATGACACTAAAAAATGGTTCTGACATTACTTACTCAAGAGCCAATCAATCAAATATGCGAAAAAGAAAATAATCATGAAGGCAATGCACTTTCACTTACGTGGATCTCAACAAGATCAAAAATGGATTTCCTATCGAGAAATCTTGTTAAGTTAACCCTATTTTGAATAGTGTCCTTCGCTTCTACCTTGGCAGACAATATAGACCTCAACATGTTAGATGCAACAGTTGTATTATGGGGAAGACGAACCAAATTGAAATGTCTCCATATTTCACTTTCAAATCCATACTCTGTTTTTACAACGGCCACTTTTGACCCATAAAAAATAGACTTTAGAAGTGCTCCCTCAATAGAGGCAGACCACAAGCTCGGATTTATAACTAAACTCGCTTGCGAAACTGCAGACCTCAGACCAGTTTCCCACCTGCACGCCATAAAGGTAATATTTTCACACTCTATAGGTTTGCCAAGAGCTAGCTCGCAAGCTTCTTTAGTTTCTGGAATAAAAAATGAAAACTCCTTTAAGATTATAGCTATCTCCACGACATAAGAAATCCCCTTTGCTAAGTGAAATGAACCATGATAGACAACATCAAACTTCAAGCTTTCACTAATAGGTCTGATTTCAGGATCGTCGTCTTGACCTCTCTGTGATATTTCACCAGTATCTAGTCCCACAACAAGACAGTCAATATGTAGACCAAAATGTTTTTTCAGGAGTTCTTTCTGCTTTTCATTTTGCGCCAAGAAGACAATATGACTAGAATTGCTAATAAGGGATTTAAGATATTTAGTATTTTTCTCTTCAGAGATATTTGCTGGATATGGAGTACAACCCTCCAGCACATTCCCTGGCACTCCTAAGCATCGAAAGCACTCAGTATTTAAGTCGGGATGGGTATTATAGGACCTAATACAGAAGAAACTGTTATCCATAACGTATAGATAGACCTTGTTTCTTTGGCTCAGCTTAATCAAATTTTCGAATCCAGAAGTTTGAGGATGAATAAAAACGATGATTGATTTTCTGAGAAAAGCCAATCTTATTTTAAAAATAAAGCCACCAAAAAAGCGATTGAAGATTCCAGGAATTACTCTAGAGTATTTTTTTTCAATAAGGTTCCTTTTGATAGATTCAAAGGGCGGCAAAGTTATAGTCGTATAACCGCGATTCTCTGCTTCTGGAGCAATCTTCCCCATTAAACGACCTACACCACTATCAGATATAGGTATTCCACTGATAAGGTATTTTTTCATTTCAGATACTTGCTAGTAAAGCCTATTCTCGTGAGTATTAGTTCAGAGTCGGCGAGTGTTAATTCGGGATAGAATACCTTATTCTTAGTTTTATTCTCGCCAATAGCCTCAATTATATGAGTGGGACATATCGCATCACTTCATTATGCCTATATGGAATGTCTCCAAACAATAGTTTTCCTTTTGCATTACATTGCGTCCACCAAAATTCTGAAAACCCCTTCACAGTTTGAGGATGACCAGTACCTAGGTTTTCTGCTAAAGCTTTCCCAAGTAGAATATCTGTACGCTTACACGCCCATAAAAACTTTTCAGCAACCTGCTCAACGGACATAAAATCTCTAATTTGCTGTCCAGGAGTCATAGACAAATCTTCTCCAGCCAGCGCAGCCTTTTTGAGAGATGGCCAGAGCCTAAACTCATTCTCTCCTGGCCCATAAACGTGGAAAGGTCGCAATAATACAACTTCCAAATTCATCTGAGTAGCCAAACCTATCGCCGCTAAACTGGCTGATGCTTTTGACGCCCCGTAGGCGTTAGTTGGCTGCAGTGGAGCCGTCACTGGAATAAATTCATATTGCTCTCCGCTACGACCATACTCCGAGCAAGATCCACAAATTACGAGCCGCCGCACTCCAGCCTCCTGAGCTTGTAACCACAGGTTGAGAGATTGGCTAACGTTGACAGAGAATAGTTCCTGCCAATCGCTAAATTCTGGATTTACACCTGCTGCAGCTAAGTGAACTAAAACATCACATCCCTTCAAAGCACTAGACCAATCATCGCTAAGGCTTCCCTGTAGCCAGATTGGTTGCAAGGATAGAGATAGACGCGGTTGACTATATTCTCTCCTCAAGGCCAGAACCTGATGTCCTGCCTCCAGCGCTGCCTTTAAAAAGTGAGATCCAATAAACCCAGTCCCCCCAGTCAAAAACAGTTTCATACCTTAGGAGCTCGAAATTAAGTTTGGGCTGACGTTTGGTAAAAGTCGATTTGGCTGAGAGTCAAAGCCTTCATATCTCGTCGTTCTAGCCAAGCTCGATGCCAATCTACCGTAGCTTTTATAGCCTGGCTCAGCGACCATCGCATGCCCCAGCCTAATTTCAAGTGAGCCTGACTAGCATCCAGCTGAAGTGATCCCGCCTCATGGAGATTATTGTTTGATTGCAAAAACTCAATATGTTTTGAACCTCCCCAACAGTTATCAATTTGTTCAACAACCTCTTGCACACTAGCTTGTTCACTGACACTAGGGCCAAAATTCCAGGCACAAGTGAAATTGCCTCCATCAGAACTCAGCAGTGTTTCGGCTAGAAGTAAATAACCCGAAAGTGACTCCAGCACGTGCTGCCAAGGACGAACGGCTTGCGGATAGCGAATGACCAAAGGATGTCCCTTCTCAAGTGAACGTAGACAATCTGGAATCAAGCGATCTTTCGCCCAATCGCCGCCACCAATTACATTGCCTGCTCGAGCGGTGGCAACCTTGGGTGAATCTTGAAGAGAAGAACTGAAAAAACTAGATCGGTAGCTGGCAACAATTAGTTCTGCCGCTGCTTTACTGGCAGAGTAAGGGTCATAGCCACCTAGAGAATCAATCTCTCTGTAGGGATAAATCCATTCTCGATTATCGTAAACCTTATCAGTAGTAACAATTACGACTGCTTTGATAGATGAAATCTCTCTAATAGCTTCTAGTAAGTGGGCTGTGCCCATAATGTTAGTAGACAGTGTTGCAAGAGGCTCAGCATAGCCAACTCGGACTAAGGGCTGAGCCGCCAAGTGAAAAATTACGTAAGTTTTAGCTATTTTTAATTAATGGCTAAGCTTACTTATATCAATAAGTCATGACATGTTT